>Ga0256833_1000986_pt1 | contig 21469 bp, 22 predicted proteins | sample 356284metaG_FD_190535 | JGI IMG/M metagenome (GOLD analysis project Ga0256833, IMG submission 190535) | Hydrothermal vent microbial communities from Mid Atlantic Ridge, Atlantic Ocean - 356-284 | ecosystem: Environmental > Aquatic > Marine > Hydrothermal vents | place: Atlantic Ocean: Mid... | reverse complement strand
TGTTGATGTTACTCCCGAGCAATATAACTCGGTTTATTTTGTAAACTCCGGAAGCGAAGCAACCGAAGGTGCTTTAAAACTTGCAAAACGATATACCGGCAGAACCGAAATAATTGCTTTTAAAAATGCATATCATGGCAGCACCCATGGTGCTTTAAGTGTTTTGGGAGATGAGTATTTTAAAAACTCGTTTCGTCCTCTTTTGCCCGATATTAAATTTTTAGAGTTTAATAATGAACAAGATTTAGAAAATATATCAAATAAAACAGCTTGTGTAATTGTAGAACCTGTGCAAGGCGAAGGTGGTGTCGTTATTCCTAAAAATAATTTTTTAAAAAAGTTACAAAAAAAATGTAATGATACGGGAGCTTTATTAATTTTTGACGAAATTCAGACCGGTTTTGGACGAACAGGAAATTTATTTGCTTTTGAAACTTATGATGTTCGTCCCGATATTTTTACAATAGCTAAGGGTATGGGTGGTGGCATGCCTTTGGGTGGCTTTGTTTCGTCGAATGAAATTATGCAAGTTTTTAAAACAAATCCTGTGCTCGGACATATAACTACTTTTGGTGGACACCCTGTATCGTGTGCAGCAGCATACGCAAGTTTACAAGTAATTTTGCAAGAAAATTTAGCCGAAAAAGCTACAAAAAAAGGAGAACTTTTTAAGAAATTGCTTAGACATAAAAAAATTAAGTCTATACACGGAGTAGGTTTGTTTATTGCTGTTGAGGTTGAGAACTTTATCTTTTTACAAAAACTTTTAAAAGAATCAATAAAAAACGGATTAATTTTCGATTGGTTTATTTTTAATGATAGTCATTTTAGGATAGCTCCTCCGCTGACAATTACAAATGACGAAATAGAATTATCGTGTAAAATAATTCTAAAATCGCTTGATGCTGTTTAGGTTTTAAAAGTTTTGTATTATTTTTTATTCGTTTAAAGCTGCAGCAAGATCGTCTGTCATTTCAAGATTATGATATACGTTTTGAACATCATCAAGGTCTTCGAAATCATCTATCATTGCAAGAACTTTTTTTGCACTTTCTATATCTAAAACTTTTGTATCGTTTGGTATTCGTTGTAACTCTGCGTTTTCGGGCTCTATATTCATTTCGTCGAGTTTTTTTTGCATAGAGCCAAAATCTTCCATTGCTGTTGTAATAATAAATTTATCGTCATCGAGTTCTATTTCTTCTACTCCTGCATCTATTATCTCGAGTTCAAACTCTTCGGGGTCTAAGTCTCCTTTTGGGACAGTAAATATTCCTTTACGTTCGAATAAAAAACTTAACGAGCCGTTTGTTCCCATATTTCCACCTCGTTTGTTAAAAACTGCACGCACGTTGCTAACTGTTCGTTGGTTATTATCGGTTAGACACTCGATAAAAACTGCTATTCCGTGCGGTGCATAACCTTCGAATGTTACTTCGGTTAAGTTTGCACTATCGTTTGCTTTATTAATTGCTCGTTCAACATTGTCTTTTGGCATATTTACGCCTTTGGCATTTTGTATGGCTAAACGTAATCGTGGATTTGCATCGGGGTCAGAACCTCCTTCTTTTACTGCTACTTGAATTTCTTTTACTATTCGCGAAAATATTTTAGAACGTTTTGCGTCTAAAGCTCCTTTTTTTCTTTTAATTGTTGACCATTTACTGTGTCCTGACATAATTTTTGTGTTTTATTGTTTTTTTTGTTTGTGTCAAATATATAAATATTGCGGTATTTATCAAAAAAAATTTAATTACTTATTTCTTTTATTTTTTGTAGTATTTCTTCCATAACCCACATTGGTGTAGATGTTGCTCCGCAAACTCCTACCGATTTTACATTTTTAAACCATTGTTTTTGTAATGCATCTTTATTTGATACAAAATAAGTATTGCTATTTTGTGATTTGCAAACTTCGTAAAGCATTTTTCCGTTAGAACTTTTTTTTCCGCTTACAAATATTATTACCTGATGTTTTTTTGAAAAATTTATTAATTCTTCGTTTCGTGATGATACTTGACTACAGAGGGTATTATTTATTTTAAAATTTTGTTTTGCTTTGTGTAGTTTTATTCTTCGTTTTATTTCTTCTTGTATTTGGTAGAATCCTTCGCTACTTTTTGTTGTTTGCGAAAATAGTGTTATTGGTTTTGAGTAATCTAATTTGTCTAAATCGGTTGTGTTTTCTATAACTATAACTTTATTTTTTGTTTGTCCTATTAGTCCGTTTACTTCGGCATGTCCTATTTTTCCGTATATAACAATTTGTCCATAATCTTTTAGACTGTCGGATTCGGTTTTTATTTTGTTTTGTAATCGTAATACAACAGGACACGATGCGTCTATAAGTTGTATATTATTCTCAAAAGCTATTTTATAGGTTTCGGGGGGTTCGCCGTGTGCTCTTATTAATACTTTTGTATTTTTTAGCTCTTTTAGTTTTTTATGGTCTATTGTTATAAGCCCTTTTTTTTGTAGTCGTTCTACTTCTACGTTATTATGTACTATATCGCCTAAGCAATATAGTTTATTGTTGTTTTTTAATTCGTTTTCGGCTATTTGTATTGCGTAAACAACTCCAAAACAAAAGCCTGAATTTTTATCTATCTCGATTTGCATTTTGCAGTTTATTTATTTTTTGGATAATCCAATTTAGTTGTTCTTTTTGCGAAAGGTTAGTGTTGTCTAATATTATGGCATCTTTGGCTTTTTTAAGTGGACTTTCTTTACGTGTTTGGTCGAGATAGTCGCGTTCGGTAATATTTTTTTTTATTTCGTCGAGACTAATATTCTCGCCTTTTGATTTTAACTCGTCGTATCTTCGTTTTGCTCTTATATCGGGGTCTGCCGTCATAAATATTTTTAAATCGGCGTTAGGAAAAACTATGGTGCCAATATCTCGCCCGTCCATAACAATTCGTTTGTTTTCGCCCATTTTTCGTTGTTGTTTAACTAAAAATTGCCGAACAAATTTAATTTTACTAATTATGCTTACGTTGTTTGATACTTTTATTCCTCTAATTTGTTTTTCGATGTTTTTATTATTTAATATTATTTCGTTTTGGTTTGTTTTATTGTTAAATCTAAAGTCTATATTTATGTTTTTAAGTTCTGCTTTTAGTTTTTCTTGGTTAACTGTTTTGTTATTAATTAAATTATTTTGTAAGCAAAAAAATGTTATTGCTCTATACATTGCTCCTGTGTCTATATATCGATAATTTAAATGTTTAGCTAAATCTTTAGCAAGTGTACTTTTCCCACACGACGAGAATCCGTCAATAGCAATTATTAAATCTTTCATTTATTTTTTTAGTTTTAGGATAGTGTAAAATTATATAAATGTAGGTAAAAATCAAATATTTTTTATATATCGGTTGTAAAAAAGAAATTAGTATCGTTACCGGGTAATATTATTATCTCGGTATTATTTTTTTTGGCTATATTTTTTGCTATAGTTAAATTAATATCGTTAATGTTATTTTGTTTATTAAATTTTAATATTTGTTCGTTTGTAAATAATTTATCTGTTGTTTTAATATTAAATTCTATATTGTTATTAATAATATTGTAGCTAATATTTATATTGTTTGTTGGTTTTTTGTTTATAATGCTCGACAAAATATTAATGATTATTTGTTTTACCATACTATCATTTATAACAATGTCTGAATCATAATTCTTATTATTTATAAAATTAATATCGTAGGTTGTATTAATGTTATAAAATGTTTCTTTAATATCGTTAAAAATATTTTTTATACTTGTTTTATCTTTTATAATGGGGACAAAATTTAAAACTGATAAATCGTTTAATGCTGAGCTTAAATATGTTGTTTTTTGTAATATTTTATTTAATAGTTTTAATGTAGAATAAGGCACTCCGTCTTGTTCGAATATTAATTGTGTATTTACTGATATTATGTTAATAATTTCGTTTAATTTAGCTAAAATAATTTTTAAATTCTCGTAATCGCTATTGCTGTTTTGTATTATTGTTTTTGATATATTATCTATTTTTTTTGATAATTTTTCGTTTTCGTTAAGTATAAAATTAAAATCGCGTTTAATAATTTCGTATGAATTATAAATATCTATATATGGGTTATCCTCTGATATATTTACTTTTGTTTCTAAAAAATCGATATTGCTTGTTTCGTTAAATGCTTCGAGTATTTCGTTCAGGTATAATCTTATTTTTTTTGGTTTTATTTTTTTGTTTAAATCTGATTTTTTGTCAAGTTGTTTAATTTTTTCGTATGCTTGTTCTAACGAATCTACAAAAAAAATATCAAAAGGCACTAAAGGTTTTGATACCAACATAATTGTTTTTATGGTTTTTGATACTCCTATAATGATATATGCTATAGTAGGATATGTTTTGTTTAGTTTTAATATTTGTTGCAAATATTTTCTGCGTGCTTTATCAGATCCTCCGTTAAAATCGGTATAATCTACTATTCTGTAATGTCCTTTTTTTGCATTTATAAGTTTAAGTATTGTTTCTAATTTTTGATAAACCTCGGGCAAATATTCTTCGGTAACAAATCCTGTTAATTTACTGTAAACGGTTTTTTTGTTGTATATGCTAAGACTAACGCTAAAATCATCTTTAATAATATTAAAGTTATTAACTTTATTAAGTTTAATATCTAATTTTTTAAATGCTGCTATTTTGGCATCTTCTATTGTAGGAAAAACTTTTATTTCTGATTTTATTATTGGCAGGTGTCGTATTATATTAATTGTGAGTTTTATTAATTTTGATACTCCTATAAAATATAAAGCTTTTATTGATGGTTGTTTGGTTTGAAAAAAATTTATAAAATAATCTTTGCCACTGTTATCAATGCTTCGTATAAACGTATAATCTTCGATTACAATAAATCCTTTTTCCATAAGGTTGTTATCGTCGATAAGTTTTTGTACTTTATCGCAATATATTTTTGTTGTTTCAAGGTTAACGTTTCCAGCCTCGTAAGGAAGTATAATTTTATCGCCTAATAAACCTACATTTAAAGCGTAGTTATTGCTATAATAACTCCAATCGGGATTAGTTTTATATTTTAATCCTGTTACCGGACAAATTTCCGGTATTTCTGTTAAATCTTTAATATTTGTTTTCAATTTTAGAATCCGGGTTTATTTAAAAGTTTAAACATATTTTTTTTGTATTCTTCAACTCCGGGTTGATTAAACGGATTAACTCCTAACATATAAGCTGATATGGCACACGAAAACTCAAAAAAATATATTAGTTGTCCTATGTTATACTCGTTAATTTGTGGTATATTTATTTTTATAATTGGTATTTCTCCGTTTTTATGTGCTGTGTATGTTCCCAGCTCTGCCATTTTATTTATATAACTAATTTTTTTTTCGCTTAAATAGTTTAAATTATCTGAATCTTTTTTGTTTTTTGGTATTGTAATATCGTTATTTGGTTTTTCTATTGATATAATTGTTTCGAATATCTGTTTTTTTCCGTCTTGTATGTATTGTCCTAATGAGTGCAAGTCGGTTGTAAATATAACCGACGCAGGAAATATTCCTTTTTGGTTTTTACCTTCGCTCTCGCCAAATAATTGTTTCCACCATTCGGCAAATGAGTTTAATTTTGGATTATAATTAACAAGTATCTCTACGGTTTTTCCGTTATTGTATAAATAATTTCGTATTTGTGCGTATTTAACTGCTGCACTTTGTGTATTATTTAATAGTTCGGTTGCAATATTTTTTGCTCCATCAATAATTTTAAATATATCAAATCCCGCTAAAGATATCGGAAGTAAGCCAACAGGTGTTAATACTGAGAATCGTCCTCCTATATCGTCAGGAATAATAAATGTTTTAAAGTTTTCTTGATTTGCCAATTCTCTTAACGAACCTTTTTCTTTATCGGTTATTGCAATAATACGGTTTTTAATTTCTATTTTATTATACTTTTGTTTTAATAAATTGTATAGTAATCTAAATGCTATTGCTGGCTCTGTTGTTGTTCCTGATTTTGATATTACAACTATACCAAATGATTTGTTTTTTAAAAGGTTTATTAAGTCCGATAAATAATCGGGGTTTAAGTTTTGTCCTGCAAAAATTATTTTTGTTGTTTTTTCTTGTTTTAAATTCGAGAAATTATCGGACAATGCATCTATTATTGCTTTTGCCCCTAAATACGACCCTCCTATTCCTACTACTACAATAAAATCTTTGTTTTTTTTAAAATCGGTTGCTGTGTTTTGTATTTCTTTTAAAGAATTTTTTTCTGTTTTTAAAGGCAAATCTACCCAACCTAAAAAATTGCTACCTTCGCCTGTTTTTGTAATTATTTTTTTATATGCCGTATTTGCCAAGGTAACAAGTTTATTGTCTTGCTCAATTTTGGGAAAGTCGATTGTAACTTTTTGCATAAAGTTTTAATGATAAAATATTTATTATATAAAAATATCAAAAAAATTTATTAATAAAAAATTAGATGTAGAATTTATTTTGCCGTATAAATCCAACAAGATATTTTTTTTAATTTTAATTCTTTTGATTTTTCTTTAGCTTGCGATTTTGAATCAAAAGAACTTGCTATAATTCTATAACGATTTTTTCTTTTATCGAGTATTGGGTTTAGTCCTTTTTTTTGTAATTTTTTTAATCGTTTTTGTGCGTTGTTTTTGTCTTTAAAACTACCTGATATTAATTGATATTTTTTAAGAGTGTTTTTTGTGTCTGTTGTTTTTATTGTTGTTTTCTCAAGTTTCTTAGTTTTTTTAACGGTTTTATTGTTTTTATTTGTTGTAATGTTTTTTTTATTTTCGGCAAAAAATAATGCTGATTTGTTTGATGTTATTTTGTCAACTGTTTTATCTATTGATTTTGGATTAATTGTTATAGAATCGTAAGGTATTGCTTTGTCGATTTTTGAATATGTTTGAAAAACGTTAAACGAACTTAGGTTTTTTACTAAATTAGATTTGTAAGGTATTAATGTGAGTAATAGTGCTAACGGAATGCCTACGGCAAGTTGTTTTATTCTTCGGTTGTTTATAATATAGTTTGTGTTTGTTTGTGTTTGTATGGTTTTTTGTAATTGATTTTCGATTAACGGCGAATTAAATTTTTCTAATCCAAAATTATCTAACAAAAAGTTAGATTTTATATCGGGTTCAAAAATTAAATTATTTTTTGTTTTTTTTAAGAATCCTATATTTTTTAAATAAACTAATTTTCCGGAGTTTAGGTTTGCTTTTGTTGTTTTTACAAAATTATCTATTTTGGCTTTTGCTTGTTCTTGTGATATTTTTTCGTAATTAATTATTGAACTTAAAAGTAAACCATCGTTATTTTTTAAATCGGAATTAAACATAACAGTTTTTTTTGCAGGCTCAAAGTTTGTTTTATTTATTTTTGCTGCTTGATAATTTGCTACAAAACCTCCAAAATCGGGAATAATAACCAAATCGTAAAAAAATAATAAGTCGTTAATATATTTGTCTAAATTCATTAATTAAATTATGTAATTAGTTTATTATTAAATAATTAATTTTTGCAGGATAAATCCCACATAGTAAAACAAAAATATGTAAAAATTTTGTTTAAAAAAGTTTAATACAAATTTTTTATAAACAATTTAAGTTGATTTTTTGTTGGTGCTTTTCCGTGCCACTCATAATTATTTTCAATATCGGGGACACCTTTTCCCATAACAGTTTTAGCGATAATTACTGTTGGTTTTGTTTTTTCTTTTTGTGCTTGTTTATAGGTGTTAATAATTTCGAGTATATTATTTCCGTTACATTTTAGAACATTCCACCCAAAAGATTTCCATTTGTCGTAAAGAGGTTCAATTGTCATTACTTTATTTGTTGGTCCGTCGATTTGCAAGTTATTTCTATCGATTAAAGCTATAATATTATTTAGTTTATGGTGTGCCGCACTCATAGCTGCTTCCCAAACAGAACCTTCTTGCAGTTCGCCGTCTCCGAGAATTGTATAAACTTTCCACGATTTATTATCTATTTTTGCCGATAATGCTAATCCTACCGAAACCGACAAACCTTGCCCTAACGAGCCTGCCGATAGTTCTATGCCCGGTAATCCGTGATTTTTACCGGGGTGTCCTTGTAGTCTGGAGCCTAATTTTCTTAGTGTTAAAAGTTCGTCTTTATTAAAATATCCTGCATTTGCAAGACTTGCATACAAAACCGGTGCAACATGTCCTATTGATAATATAAGGCGGTCTCTGTCCTCCCAATTGGGATTGTTTGGTTTGTGGTTTAATATATCGAAATATAAGCTTGTAAAAACATCGGCTAACCCTAAAGATCCTCCTGTGTGTCCTGAGCCTGCTTCTGCAATGCTTGTTAATACATCTTTGCGAATATTTTTTGCGATTGTTTTAAGTTTATTTATATCTTGCATTTTAGTATTATTATCTTATTATCAAAGATAATATTTTTTTGTTTACGATTTTGATTTAAATATAAAATTAGAACTATTCGGTTTTTGTTTTTATGTTTTTATAATGTTCGTAACGCGAGAATATTTCCAATACATAATTAACAGTCTCGCTACCTCTGCAATATCCATATTTTACAACAGGGTCGAGATAATATTTAGAATTTGATTTTTTTATCATATAAATATCTACATTATTATCCCAGATATTGGGATTTTTATTAAACTTTTCGGCTAACCTCCTGGCGTCAAGCACATGCCCTAATCCCGAGTTATACGATGCTATAATAAATTTTTTACGTTCGGTAGTATCGCTTATTTCTTTTGGTAGTTGTTTGTCGATATATTTTAAATATTCGATTCCTGCTCGTATATTATCTACCGGCGACGAGTTTGTATCGACGTTAAATTTTTCGGCTGTAACCGGCATAAGTTGCATAACTCCGAATGCTCCTGCCCACGATTTTACACTGTTATTAAAATGAGATTCTTGATAAGCAATAGATGCTATTAAACGCCAATCCCAATGTATTTTTTTTGCATATTTTTTAAAATATTTATCGTATGGAGATATTTGTCCTGTTTCCATAAAGTAATAATTGCTGTTAAATATATTTGCCGACTTAGGATTTTTGAAATATTTATTATAAATGTTTTTAAATTTTCGTGTTTTTTTAAACTCAACAATCCAATCGTTTAATATATTTAACAAGGTATCGGATTGCTTATTAACAGCCCAAGCTAATTTTTGAGGAAAACTAATCTTTGTAGATACATCGATTTGCGGATAATATGTTTTATTAACTAATCCTACATAATCGTCGCAAACTGTATAATTAATTTTTTTATTTGCAACTTGTTTTATAAGTTCTTCGGTTTCTAAATTTTTTTGTTTAATGTATATTGTATCGCCTATTTCTTGTGATAAACTTTTTAATCTATCGACAAAAGATGAATTTTGCTGAACGTATATTGTTTTTTTTGCTAAGTCTAACTGATTTCGTATTAGTTTTGTTTCTAAGTCTTTTTTTGAAAGTTCCTGCCAATTATCAGGTTTTCGCTGAACAAGAACTTGATTTGTAAAACCATAAGGTTTTGTAAAATTAAATTTTGCACTGCGGTCTTTTGTAATTGTTAATCCTATAGCAATAATATCGCAACTATCATTATCGAGCATATTAAAACATCGCGATAAATTATTTTGGGCAATAATTTCTAAATCGACATTTAACTCTTTAGCAAAAATCTGCATAAGCTCTAACTGAAAACCCATTGGCTGACCTCTATAAATAAAATAGTCGGTTGAGTTTGTGTTTGTAACAACTACAAGTTTTTTTGATTTTTTTATTTCGTGATAATCTCTTACTGTAATATTGTATTTTTTGTTTATATTATTTTTATTGTTATTACAAGCAAACGAGAATATAATTAATGTAATAATAATTTGTAATGTTATGTTTCTTTTAAAAAGATGCATATATAATTAAACGTTACAAACTTTAAAAAGTTGCTTAGCATACAGTAAAATAGCAAAAATTTTGTTAGTTTAATTATTTTTATGTAACTTTATTTTTTATTAAAAAAATTATGGGCTTTTTACAGGTATTACTTTATATTGCGGCTTTAGTCATTGTTTTTATTGTTAAATCAAAAAAAAGAAATGAATTAAACGATAAGAAAAAACATTTAATAAACAATACTAAAACTGAAAATTTAACATTTGCAGATACCGAAAAGCTTATAAACGATATGAAAGCAGAATTTCTACATAAAAAAAAATCTACTACCGTTAGTAACGTTAGTAATAAATCTGATTTTTTAATAAAAGACAGTATTAATAAAGAAGTTATTGATTACGACAAAATTGCAACAGACCCTAATATAGATTTAATTCCCGACACTCCTATTGTTTTTGATACTAACAATAAGCACGAACAAAACTTTTTTGAACAATATTTTGGCGACGAGTTTGATATTAGAAAAGCTATTATTTATTCGGAAATAATTAACCGCAAGTATTAAATATCACTTTTTTTTTACATTATACAATTAACATTAATTTGTTAATATTTATGTTTTACGAGTTATTGTTTATTAAAAAAAACAAATAGCTTTGTAACAAGCATATTAATTAATGGCGTATCGCAGATTACCAAATACAGATTTATCTCGTTTAAATGCTTTAAAAAAAGCATACGATATGGGTGTTAACTTATCGCCAATTGACTTAGCTTTTTCACAAAAAACATTTAATAAATTACGATTATTTTTACCAAGTTTTGAAAAATCGTATATAGAATATCAAACATCTTATAAAAAACAAGTTGAAAATAATAAAAACAATTATTTACCTAAATTAAATAAAGCCCGATTATATATTCTGCATTTTATTAAAGTTTTAAAAATGGCTATCGAACGTGGTGAGTTACCAAAAAGTTCGTTAGATTTTTTTAACTTAAACTCAAATAAAGTTCCTGTTTTAACATCGGAGGATAAAATATTTTTTTGGGGAAATAAAATTATCGAAGGCGAGTCTAAACGTGTATCACTGGGATTAAAACCTGTTACAAATCCAACGTTTGGTATTGTTAGAGTTTATTTTGAGAATTTTGTCCAAGAATATAATATACAAAAAAAGTTAAAAGACGATTCGGCAAGATTTTTAAGTATTTTAGCATCGAAACGAGACGAAGCAAATAAAATTATAAAACTTATTTGGGACGAAATTAACCATTATTTTAGTAATACGGGAAACGCCGAAAAAGAAGCTAATTTAATAAAATACGGCGTAATTTTTTATACAAAAAAATAATAATAAACCTGATAAAATAAAGGAAACTAACAAAAACTTGGTTGATTACAGCCTACCTTTTTCTTTTTTATAAATAATATAAAAAATTCCAAAAGTAATTATTGTGCTTAATATTGTAAAAATAATTGTTTGTTGAGTTGTTCCTATAGTATCTATTTTATCTCCCATCATTTGGTCGCTTGCAAAATACGAGACAACAACAGCAAATCCGTTATTAATAAAATGACCTAACATTGACAGCCAAAGCGACTTGCTCCAGAAATACAGATAACCGAAAATTATTCCGAGAAATATACGTGGCAAAAATCCATAGAACTGAAAATGTATAAAACTAAAAACAAAAGCTGCAATAAAAATTCCCCAATGTATATTTTTTGTCCATTTAACAAAAATATTTTGCAAAACACCTCTAAATAATAGCTCTTCGCCAACAGCAGGAATTAAAGCTATCATAAAAACATTTAGCATAAGTCCGCCAAATCCGTTTGCCGAAAGAAATATTTTTGTAATTTTTGCCGCATTTTCTTCTGAACTTTTCATCCATTGCTCTATACCCGACATAAAATCAGGTAAAACCAAATGCGAATTAATATCTGCCAAAAAATTTATTAACGGAACAGACGATATTATAAGTAACGGAACAAGTATAAACGACAAAGGTTTTGCCAAGTTATTTAATTTTAAAAAATCGAAACTTTTACCTGTAAACAAATAACCCAAAATAAATGGAGGAACTACAAACAAGCCTATAGATTGAACTATCTGAAAATATTTTAAAACGTGAACAGACAAAGGATTGTCGTAGTTAGTTAAAAGTTCCGGGTTTAGTATGTTTGTTTTAAAAATGACGAAACCAAAAATTAGTCCTATAATAACAAAAACCAGAAGCGATATAACTATAACTGTTAATGTTACTATTAACCTTATTACTGGTGACGAATTTTTTAATAATGCTTTTAACATAATTATTTATTTTTTAATGTTATTGTCTGGTTATATAATTCATATATTTTACTTGGTATATCTATATCTAACAGTATTTTTTGCAAGCGGTCGATACTTGTATCGGTAATAAATATTTGTCCAAAATTATTATCCGACACTAATTTTATAAGTTGCGATACTCTGTCGGCATCTAATTTATCAAAGACATCGTCAAAAAGTAACAAAGGTTTAAATCCACATATTTGTTTTATAAACTCGAACTGTGCTAATTTTAACGAAAGAAAATATGTTTTTTTTTGTCCTTGCGAACCAATTTTTTTAATTTGTCTTCCTTCAAGCGTAAGAATCAAATCGTCCTTATGTATTCCTACCGATGTGTATTGTAATATAGTGTCTTTACTAATATTTTTTTGTAATAAACTTTTAAAATCCGCTTCGGTTAATTGCGATTTATAAAAAAGTTCCACTCTCTCGTTATCGTCCGAGATAAAAGAATAAAATTTTTGAAAAACAGGTATTAATTTTTGTATAAAATCGGTTCGTTTTTTATATATTTTGTTTCCGTAATTTATTAATTGTTCGTCCCAGACCGATATACTGTCTTTATCGAAAATATTATTTTTTGCAAATTGCTTTAACAATTTATTACGATGCTCAATAACTCTATTATATTTTAATAATGCATTAAGATATTCTTTATCGAACTGCGATATTACACCGTCGATAAATTTTCGACGGACAGCACTACCTCCTATAATTAAATTAATATCTGAAGGTGTAATTATTACAAGAGGAATAAGTCCTATATGATCCGATAATTTTTTATATGTTTTTTTATTTAATGTAAACTTTTTTTTATGTCCCGGTTTTACACCACAGTAAACATCAATAATTTCGTCGGAATTTTTATATTTGCCCTGCAACACAAAAAAATCGTTATTATATTTTATATTTTCCGAGTCGATAGTGTTAAAATAACTTTTTGTAAACGATAAATAATAAATAGCATCGAGTAAATTTGTTTTTCCCTCGCCATTTTTTCCAACAAAACAATTTATTTTTAATAAATTATTTATCTCAAGCTGATTAAAATTCTTAAAGTTTACTAAATTTAAGCTATCGAGTTGCATAAAATATTTTTTTTCGATAAAATTAATAAAATAAGATAAAACAAATGTTTATTTATTAAAGATTTCGTTTAATTGATATAAATTTGTAAAAATTTTTAAATTTTGATAAAATTAAAAACAAATACGATTTTAATTTTTATATTAATATTTTTTATTCTGTCGTGTGCAAAATACGAAGATGGTCCTAAATTTAGTTTATCGACAAAAAAAACAAGAGTTTCTAATAAATGGTCTTACCAATCGGTTTTAAACTATAAAACAAACGAAATTAAATATTCCGAGTATGACAATTGGACTGATTATTTTGACAAACAAATGAAATTTACAAGAACAATAATGTATTTAAACAAACCAACAACATATAAAGGAAGTTGGGAGTTTTACAATCACAAAAAACAAATAAAAATAAAATATAAAATACATACACGCGATACATCGGAAATTTATACTATTTTGCGTTTAGAAAAAGATACTTTTTGGGTTTGCAATAACAATAAAGAAATTCATTACACAACTTATAAAGCTCGTTAATGGTAAAATTTTTAATAATACGATTTAGTTCCATAGGAGATATTGTTTTAACAAGTCCTGTTGTTCGCATTTTAAAAAATCAAATTAAAAACTCCGAAATACATTTTTTAACAAAGCCACAATATTTATCGTTAGTAGAAAACAATCCTTATATCGACAAAATACATACTTTAAAACCATCTTTAAAAGATACAATTAACGAATTGCGAGATGAGTTTTTCGATTATATTATTGATTTACATCACAATTTAAGAACGTATAGAATAAAATCGGCTTTAAAACTCGTATCTTTTGCTTTTGACAAATTAAACAAAGAGAAATGGATACTTGTTAATTTTAAAAAAAATAATCTTCCCGATATACATATTGTAGATAGATATCTTAATACATTAAAACTTTTTGATGTAAAAAACGATAATAAAGGATTAGATTTTTTTATACCCGATAAAGATAATGTTGATGTATCAAAATTTAATTTTAAAAATAACAAATATGTTGCTTTTGTAATAGGAGCAAAACATTATACCAAACAAATACCTAAACAAAAAATTATAGATTTATGCAATAATATTAATTTGCCAGTTATATTATTAGGAGGAAAAGAAGATGCCGATACCGGAAATTTTATAAAAAACAACAGTAAAGCAACAATTTATAACTCGTGTGGAGAATTTAACATAAATCAATCGGCATCGATAATAAAACAAGCTCACTATGTAATATCTAACGATACAGGATTAATGCACATTGCTGCAGCTTTTAAAAAAAATATTATATCGGTTTGGGGCAATACCATTCCCGAGTTTGGAATGTATCCGTATCTTGCTGGAGATAAATCAAAAATATTTGAAGTTACGGATTTAAAATGCAGACCTTGTTCAAAAATAGGATTTAGCAAATGTCCTAAAAAACATTTTAAATGTATGAACAATATTGTTAATAACGATATTATAGACTATATAAATAACGAATTAACCACACATAAACAATGACTATTTTAAGAAAAGACTTAGAACTAATGGCTCCGGTAGGCTCTTTTGAATCGCTAATGGCAGCAATAAACGCAAAAGCCGACTCGGTTTATTTTGGCATAGAACAACTAAATATGCGAGCAAACTCATCTAATAATTTTAGTACCGACGATTTAAAAAAAATAATATCAATATCAAACGATAACAATGTAAAAACATATCTTACGGTTAATACAATACTTTACGACCACGATTTGTTTTTAATGAAAAAAATTATAGACATAGCAAAAGAAAACGGAGTAACAGCAGTTATTGTATCAGATCAAGCAGCAATAAATTATGCATCGCAAAAAAATATCGAGATACACATATCAACACAAGTAAATGTCAGCAATATAGAAACACTTAAATTTTACTCGCATTTTGCCGATGTAATAGTATTAGCTCGCGAACTTAGTCTAAAACAAGTAAAATATATTACCGATACAATAAAAAAAGAACAAATTAAAGGACCATCGGGGAAACTTATACGTATCGAAATTTTTGCACACGGAGCATTATGTATGGCAATATCCGGAAAATGTTATTTAAGTTTACACGAGCAAAACTCGTCGGCAAACAGAGGAGCTTGCTTACAAACTTGTCGCAAACCTTATACCGTAACCGAAAAAGAAAGCGGTTTTGAGTTAGAGGTTGACAACGAATATATAATGTCGGCAAAAGACTTATGCACAATAACGTTTATAGATAAAATTCTTGACGCAGGAGTATCGGTTCTTAAAATCGAAGGACGAGGCCGTCCTCCCGAGTATGTTAAAACAGTCTGCGAAACATACAACAAAGCAATTGATATGTATATAAACAACGAGTTTTCGGTAAAAACAGCAAAATTATTAGAGGATAATCTAAAAACTGTTTTTAATCGCGGATTTTGGGACGGCTATTATTTGGGACGCAAACTTGGCGAATGGAGCAATGTTTACGGGTCAAAAGCAACAAAACGTAAATTATATATAGGAAAAGGAACTAACTATTTTAAAAATATAAATGTTGCAGAATTTTATGCCGAGAGCGAAAGTCTAAAAGTAGGCGATAATATAATAATTACCGGACCAACAACCGGAGTAATAGAGACAAAAGTAAAAGAAATTCAACTTAACCGAAAATCTGTTAATCAAATAAAAAAAGGAGATAAATTCTCGATTAAAATAAACAAAATTGTTCGACGTTCCGATAAATTATATAAACTTGTAGATACCGAATTTGCAAAAAACTAAACTTTGACAAACTATATAGATATATGGGATTATATTTTATTACCTTTTTACTTGGTAATAATTTATTTTATTGCCCGCTTTATAAAAGACAAAAATATAAATGAACATCCCGAATTTAAATATTATATAAAAGGATTATTTGCATCTGTATTCGGCAGTATTTTCTTTTGCTTAATATACAATTATTATTACGGTGGAGGTGATACAATAGGATATTATATTAGTGCAAAAGCATTAAATAATCTTATGTATAAAGATTTTCACTCGTATTTATCGATACTTACCGGACATTTAACCCCCGAAAACTATTCTGCATTTGATTCTAACACAGGATACCCTTGGTATTATTCTGACCCTCAGTCATTTACAGTAGTAAGATTTACTTCGGTTTTTTTAATATTAGGATTACGTAAATTTATACTGTCAAGCATAATCGTATCGGTAATAACATATTGGGGGCTATGGAAATTATTTAGGGTTTTTAATAAAATTTTTAATAATATAAAACAAAAACATATTGCAATAGCTATTTTATTTATGCCATCGGTAATTTTTTGGGGTTCGGGAATTTTAAAAGACTCGTTTACCTTATCAGCAACAGCTTGGATAGTTTACTCTTTTTTTAATATTATCATTTACAAAAAAAAGATTTTATTTAATTTAATTTTAATTATTATTAGTGTTTATGTTTTAATATCTATAAAGCCATACATATTTTTTGCTCTTTTTGCAGGACTAATAATAGTTTTTACATACTGGCAAATAAAAAATATTAAAAATACTATCTTAAGAATTATAATATTACCTATTGTTTTAATTATAGTTATGAGTTTTGGCAGTTATATAGTATTAACCTTAAGCCAGACAATAGGAGGAGCATACTCATCAATAGATAAAGTTATAGAAAAAGCATATATAACACAAGACGACTTAAAAAAAGAATATTACGGAGGAAACTCGTTTGATATAGGATATTTCGACCCCACCGTTAACGGTGTATTATCTAAAACATTTCCTGCCGTAATTGCCGGAATATACAGGCCTTTTTTGTGGGAATCGTTTCACTCGCCCGTAACTTTACTATCAGGATTTGAAACTCTTTTTATTTTATTATTATCGTTACAAATATTTATAAAATTTTTAACCGTTTGGATACTCAAAAGTTTTAAATACTCAATAAAAATTATTTTAGACAATCCTGTTGTTTTATTTTCAATTATTTTCTCTGTAAGTTTTGCTTTTATTATAGGACTAACCACTGCAAATTTTGGGGCATTGGTAAGATATCGTATTCCTTTAATTCCTTTTTTTATTACAGCTCTATTTGTCCTAAAAGATTATTATAACAAAGAATTAAAAAATTAATTATAAAAAAAGAAGATGCCTTTTTAGCATCTTCTTTTTTATTTTTAAATATTACAAATAACTGCTTATTTAGCTTTAACCATTTGCATACCTTTTTCAATAGCACTTTGGTTTAAAGGAATAAGATTATGATACCGTTCGGGTAATGATTTTTTTAATCCTTTAATAACATTGTCGAGTTTAACTATAGGTTTAATTTTTAAAAAAGCACCTAAAACAATCATATTAAATATTTTAGGGTTACCCATTTCTGCAGCCAACTCTGCTCCATTTATAGTATAAATATCAATATCGGTACGTGTTGGGTGATGTATTATACCATTAGGATCGTATAATAAAAGTCCTCCTTTTTTAACACCTTTTTCAAATTTATCCATAGATTGTTGATTAAGGATAATTGCTGTGTCAAATTCGGTTAAAATTGGCGAACTAATTCTTTCGTCGCTAAGGATAACTGTTACATTTGCTGTACCTCCTCGCATCTCGGGACCGTAAGATGGCATCCAACTTACTTCTTGGTCTTGCATAATTCCGGAATAAGCAAGAATTTTACCCATAGATAAAACACCTTGTCCTCCAAAACCTGCTATAATAATTTCTTCTGTCATAATTTCAAAATTTTTAATGTAAATCTTTAACTATTTTACCGTCAACTTTCATATCTCCTAAAGGATAAAACGGGAACATATTTTCAACCATCCATTCGTTTGATTTAACGGGTGTCATTTTCCAACCCGAGTTACAATTTGATACAACTTCGATAAATTGTGTTCCTTTTTTATCAATTACATTTTGAAAAGCTTTTTTAATAGCTTTTTTTGTTTTTCTTACATGTGCAGGAGAATGAACTGCATGACGGGTAACAAAATATGTTCCGGGTAACTGAGCTACAAGTTCTGTAATTTTTAACGGATTACCCATTAGAGCAACGTCTCTACCGTATGGTGTTGTTGATGATTTCATTCCTGGCAATGTTGTTGGTGCCATTTGTCCACCTGTCATTCCGTAAATTCCGTTATTTACAAAAATAATTACTATATTTTCGCCTCTATTACATGCATGTATAGTTTCTGATGTACCTATAGCTGCTAAATCGCCATCGCCTTGGTAAGTAAATACTATTTTATCGGGCCATGTTCTAATAATTCCTGTAGCTACGGCAGGTGCTCTTCCGTGTGCTGCTTGAGTCATATCTACATTCATAAACTCATAAGCTAATACCGAGCAACCAACAGGGGCTATTCCTATTGTATCCTCAACAATTCCGAGTTCTTCTACAACTTCCATTACTAATCTGTGTGTGGTTCCGTGTCCACATCCCGGACAATACGACAATGTATTGTCGGTCATCATTTTAGTTTTTTGATAAACTAAATTTTCGGGTTTTATTATATCTTTTATTTCCATGATTAACCTCCTATTATTTTTTGTTTAAGAGCTTCGTAAACTTCGCCCGGAGTTGGCACAATACCTCCGTTTCTACCATAATGCTCTACTTTTACTTTTCCGTTAACTGCTAGTTTTACATCTTCAACCATTTGTCCTGCACTCATTTCTACTGCTAAAAATCCTTTAACTCTTTTTGCAAGTTCTTGAATTGGTTTTTCGGGAAACGGGAATAGGGTTATTGGTCGTAGAACTCCTAATTTTATTCCGTCTTTACGAGCTAATTGAATAACTTTTTGTGATATTCTTGCACTTGAACCGTATGCAACTATAATATATTCGGCATCTTCGGTTTGTAGTTCTTCGTAACGCACATCTTCTTTTTTCATTTGTTCGTATTTTGATTGAAGATGTATATTGTGAGCTTCCATTTTATGGGAATCCAAGTCTAGAGATGTTATAATGTTTCTCTCTCTGCCTCCTACTCTACCTACTGTTGCCCACGAGCCATATTTTTTAATAACTTCGGCATCGGTTAAACGTTTTTTTTGTGGTTTAAGTTCTACTTTTTCCATCATTTGACCAATAACTCCGTCTGATAAAATCATAACCGGTGTTCGGTATTTAAATGCCATTTCAAAAGCGTCTTCTACAAAATCTGCCATTTCTTGAACCGATGATGGTGCCAAAACGTATAAGTGATAGTCGCCATGTCCGCCACCTTTTGTTGCCTGAAAATAATCGGCTTGTGATGGTTGTATTGTTCCTAAACCGGGTCCTCCACGAACAACATTTATAATAACGCAAGGTAGTTCTGAACCTGCAATATAAGATATTCCTTCTTGTTTTAAACTAATACCCGGACTCGATGATGATGTTGCTACTTTTTTTCCTGTTCCGGCTGCTCCGTAAAGCATATTTATAGCCGCTAATTCGCTCTCGGCTTGGAGAACAACCATTCCTGTTCTTTTATGTGGTTCTTCTGTTGTTAAATATTCTATAACTTCGGATTGCGGAGTTATTGGGTAACCGAAATAACCGTCTACACCTTCGCGAATCATTGCTTCTGCTACGGCTTCGTTACCTTTCATTAATTTTAATTCACCCATTTTTGTTTGAATTTTTTGTTGTTAATAATTAAATTTTTACCCTGTAAACTGTTATTACACCATCCGGACAAACTATCGAGCAGTTTGTGCAGCCGGTGCAAGCTTCGGGATTTTCCATGTAAGCATAATGGTAACCTTTACCATTTACTTCTTTAGTCATTGCTATTACGCTTGTTGGACAGGCTACTGTGCAGACCTCACAGCCTTTACATTTTTCTGTGTCAACAACGATAGCTCCTCTAACTTTTGCCATATTTTTAGTTTTAATTTTATTATAATTTGAAAGTCTCCAAAGATAAAAAAAATATATGTATTTTTTTATGTTTTTTAATGATATATTTGATATAAATATAAAAAATGTTAATTATTTTTTATTATTAATTTTTGTTTTTAAAGCATATATTATTTGTATTTATATTATTTTGTTGTTACGCATTATTACAATGCCGATATTTTATGTTTTTTTAGTTAAAAACTGATTGCATTATTTCTAACGATTTTATTTTTCCAAATTCAGGAATTTGATTTTTGTATAATTTTAGAATATTTTGCAATGTTTTATTTTTATCTGGTTTACTTATTTTTATGTTTATATAATTATTAAAATTACTCGATAAAAAATTGCTTATAATTTTGCTTTCGTTTATGTTTAAATGATTTGAATTGTTTTTATAGTCGATAAATATTGCATTTTCTAAATCAAAAAACGGGTTTTTGTCGCTAAAATTATTTGTTGGAAAAAATCCTAAATATTTTGTTAAATGTATTAAAAAAATTAAATGAAAATTTGATATATTATTTTTACTGATATCAATAAATTCTATTGATTTCTCGATAAAGTCATATAGTTGTTGGTTTTGTTCTTGTTCTTTTATCGATTTATTTAAAACCTCTGATAAGAATATGGCTATAGAGCTTTTTATTATATCAAAAGGTAATGTTTTAAATTTATAGTTGGGTTTTATTTCTTTTGCTTTTTGTATATTGCGTGTTTCTTTATAATATAGTTCTATATCTATAATAAAAAATGGTTGTAAGTAATTTATTTTTGTTTTTGATTTTTTTGTGTGTATTGATTTTATAATTATTGGTATTTTACCTGAACTTTGCGAGTAAACTGTTGCTATTACACTATTGTCGGAATATTTTATTGTTTTTAATACTATTGCTTTGGTTTTTTGCAACATTTTATTTTATAAATAATATTTTGGTTACAAATGTTTTTGAGCCGTCTTCGTTGGTGCAAAAAGCCATATAAACTCCCGAATTTACACGGTTACCCGATAAATCTTTACCATACCATATAGCTTGTCCTCCAAGTGCTGTTGTTTCGTAAACAATATTTCCCGATATGTCTGTAATTTTTACATTTGAGTTTGTAACTAATCCTTTTATTGTAATTGCTCCTGTATATCCGTGTTTAACGGGGTTTGGATATGCATATACTTTATGAAATTCTTCGGCTCCGTCGGTTGCTGTGCTTTTGTAAGATATTATT
>Ga0256833_1000985_pt1 | contig 21472 bp, 12 predicted proteins | sample 356284metaG_FD_190535 | JGI IMG/M metagenome (GOLD analysis project Ga0256833, IMG submission 190535) | Hydrothermal vent microbial communities from Mid Atlantic Ridge, Atlantic Ocean - 356-284 | ecosystem: Environmental > Aquatic > Marine > Hydrothermal vents | place: Atlantic Ocean: Mid... | reverse complement strand
GATGCAGTAAATGATAAATCAATTATATTTATATCAAGTGTTGATATAAATAATGATAATTTACCTGAATTTTTTAAATATAAAGAAGTTATAAATAAAATTACAAAAGGTTCTACTCCTTTAGAAGCTACTATAAAACATTTAGAGTATGCAATTCAATTAGCTAAAAAAATAAATAATCCTAATTTCCAAAAACAATTATTTATACAAGATTTAAAAGATACAGTAAATCAATTAAAAACAATGAATCAATAAGGAGTAATTAATGATAAAAAAAATAATAAGTGGATTAAGTATTGGTGCATTAATTTTATTAAGTGGATGTGCAACTAAACAAACAGAGGTTTTAAAGCCTTCTAAAAAAATTATGAAAAAACTTGAAGCAAATCAAAATATTATTCCTGGTTTTAAAAAAGTTAAAGTCCATAAATTTATTAGTATGAGTGATGGAAAAACTTTAAAGCAAACAATTGAAGAATTGAATAAAATTTGGGGAACTAATTATTTTTATGATGGAGAAGACATTATATTGCCAAAAAGTAATTTTAAAATCTATACACCAAAAGATTTAGCATATTATGTAAGAACAACAACTAAATATAACTTAATAATTAAACCAGATTATAATAAACATCAAATTATTAAAGTATATCTATTGCCTAAAAAAATAAAAAATGAAAATTATCAATATATTGCAATAGGAAAAACTCATTTTTTAGATGAAATATTTAAATTGCAAAATTCAGGTATTCAAGTAATTGTTAATAAAGATGTTCCTAATAGAGAAATTGTATTATCAATTAATACAAAAAATCCATATTTATTTTTAAATGCAGTTTGTCAAGCAGCTAATGTTTGGTGTGACCTAAATTCAAATGGACAATTAATAGTAAGGGCAACGAAATTATTAACAATTAATTTGGATAAAGATGGCGGTTTAACTTATGCTTTAAAAGAAGGCAGTGCAGGTGGAACAGGGGGACAAAATGGTGGAGACAATACAGAAAATCAAGTTATAAATGGAATATCTTACAAAGTTAATGATATTTCTTATAAAGATTTAGTGAAATATATTACAAGTAATATTGATGCAGATAGTTTAGTATCTGATAATGGAGTTATCCAATTTAATGCTACACCAAATCAATATAAACAATTAAAAGAATTTTTTGAAAAAAGAAAAAATAGAAAACAATTAGTAAATGTAAATATAAGAATTTATAGAGTGGATTTAAATGACCAATTTCAATGGGGAGTAAATTGGGATACAATTACAAAATTCTTATTTAAAGGTGTTAATGGATTAAAATTAACTTCTAATTATCAAGCATTTGAACCAACTACAACAGGAGGAATATTACAATTTAAAGATAAATTCTTAACAAGAAATATTAATCAATACATTCAAGAACATAAAAAAGAATTAAAATTAAGTGATATTCAAGAATTAAGAAATTCTGAATATTCAGGATTTGTTCAAGCGTTAGAACAATTTGGTAAAGTGTATAGTATTGATTCATATTCAAATCAGTTTTACACAGGATATTACATTCCATTTGGAAATTATCAAACAGTTAAATATTACAATATAGGTTCAACAGGTGGAGACAATCCAGAACCAATTACAGAATTAAACCAAGAAAATGTCGGTTTTCAAGGAAGCATTATAGTAAATAAAAACAATAATGGTTATGATGTAAATGGAATTATTAAACTTAGTGCAATAACATCTTATACACAATTAACAACTAAATATGGAACTTTAAAAGCACCTAACACAACAGCTAAAGTATTTAGAATAAAAACTCACTTATCATCTCTTAACAGAGCAATAATTTTAGGGGGATTTATTACAAGAGGATTAGATAAAAAAGAGGCATTTACACCAGGAGTAGGGAATATTCCAATGTTTGGATATTTCTTTAAAAATAAAAACGATTTAACTAAAAATAGTGAATTTATTATTCTAATAGATTTAAGAAAACCTTTTGAAGGGAAATTAAAATGAAAATATCCAATAAAAAAACCTCTTCTCATTTTAATTTATTTCAAAAATTAGAAATTTTAATTAAAAAATATATTAAAAATAGAAAAATATATTTAGAAACAGAAGAACAAGTAATCGATTTTTCTAATTTAGAAAGCACAGAAAAGAAAGCAAAAACAAGTTTTACTATCAACTTAAAAAAAATTTTTCAAGATAAAGTGATAAAATCAAGAACCAAACCTTCATATAAATATATTTTTAAAACAGTTAATGGACAATACATAGGGGGAAACATTCTTACCATCTCCCTTATTTCTGAAGTTTTAAAAGATATTTATAATACTAATTCTTTTATTTTAGAAAATCAAAATAATGCAATTTTTTTATTAGGTAAAAAATATAAAATAGTTAAAAAAGATGAAAATTTTCAAAAAGAAATTGAAGAATTTTTTCAAGGGATTGAACCTGTAAGAGTAAATATTTATGATGTAATATCGTTATTGTTACCAATTGATGTTAAAAAGATATTTTTTGTTATTGTGTTAGTTATAGGTATTTTTGTATTGTTACCATTAGCAAATTCAATATCTCAAAATTCTTTATCTGAAGATGAAGAATTAAATAAGATTCCAACTTATAAACCATTAACAAATATTAAAAATAAAAAACATTTATCAAAAGAAGAAAAAATAAAATTTACAAAAAATTTACCAAAAACAATTAGTGAAATTATAGCAACTAATTATTTTATATCTAAGCTTTTTAATAATCCTTATCAAAACTTAAATATGGTATTCATCAAAAATATAGATTTTCAAAATAGGGAAGTCACATATTATTCATTCATGCCAATTAATGGTTTTAGAAAAACTAATGTTTTTTACACAAAAGTAGTTAAATTAAATCCATCACCTGAAGAAGTGTATGACTTATTTTTTAGTTTTAAAAAAATTCTTAACAAAAGTCCAATTAAATGTGAAAAAATTATATTAAATAATGGAGCTAATATAGAATATGTAGATGACAATGGTATTTATAAAATTTTTTCTTTAAATAAAACATTGTCGCCAAAAAAAGTTACAAAATTTATAGCTAATTTATATGGTTGTAAAGCAATAATTAATGGAAATATTTCTTTTGATTATAAAAAAATGACAACACAAACAGATTTAAAAATAAAATTATTTTATCAATAAAAAAGGAGAAAAAATGAAAATAAATAAAACAATAATAGTTCCTGTTATTTCAGGTGTAGCGTTAATTTTTTCAGTTTATGCAACTTATGTTGCTGTAAATAACAGCAATAGATTAGATGATATTGAAGATACTTTAGAATATATTCAAAATAATTTAAGTAACAAAACTAATATGAATCCAAGTGAAATAAAAAATATACAAGCAAATTTAAGCAGATTAAATCAACAAATTGATTTATTGAACCAAAAAATTATTTTTTTAGCAAAGAAACAACAAGAAAAAATTAAGATTCAAAGAGACAATTTATTCTTTTCTAAAGAAATTGAAAAAATTTTAAAACAACTTAAAATAAATTCAAAATTTACTAATAACACTCAAAGCAACAACCAAAATAATTATATAAATTTATCTTCCAATAAAAAAGAAAAAAAACATAAAAAAATTATTAAGAAAAAACCTACTAAATTTCATTTAATGCCACCTTCAATTATTTATATAAGTAAAATAACTAATCAAGATAATAATATATATCTTTACACAACTGATAATACAATCATTGCTTCAGGTTCATATTTTGAAAATGATTTTAAAGTAATTAAAATTGATTTAAAAAATAAATTCATTATTTTAAAAAATATAAATTCTAAAACTTACGAATATGGAAGAATTTATAAAGTTCCTTTTATTTTGAAAATAGGACAAATCAATGATTTAGAAATGCAAAATAATAATCAGCAAAACACACAAAATGGACCAATTAATATACAAAATAATGCACAATAATAAAGGGAAAAAATGACTGTTAAAGATAATATTATTAACTTTTTAAAAAGTAAAAATTATCCAGATGAAAACATAGAAAAAATTTTTAAAAAAGCACCAGATTTCAATAAAAATATAATAGAATATTTAATAGATATAGAAAAAATTGAAGAAGATGAAATTTTAAAGTTTTTTTCTAAAGAATATAATATTCCCATTAAAGAACCTCTTGTTCCAATTGAAAAGAAAGAAAGTTATTATGTAGTTTTCAAAGATGGAGATATAGGTATATTTTTCCCTGCAAATAAAAAAATATTATTATCAAAAAATATTCCAGAAGAGAAAATTAAATTAATTCCATATTCTTTAATAAAAGAATCAAAAAATGAAGATATTCAGGGGATAAGAGGAATAATAATTGATTTAATAAAGCAAACAAAAGAGAAAAAAGCAACAGATATTCATTTTGAAAGTAAAGAATATGGAGCAGTAATTAAGATTAGATTACTTGGAGAATTAGTAGAAATTGCAAAATATGAAAAAGATATTGCATTCAAAATATTAAGAGTTATCAAGCATATGGCAGCTGATTATACACCTGGATTTGACCCAGAAGAGTATAATGAAGTTCAAGATGCAAGAATAGAATTGCCAAACTTAAATTTAGGGATAAGAATTTCTTTTGCTCCTTCAATTTACGATTATGATAGTAGCAAAAGAATGCAAAATTTTGTTATAAGGCTTTTAAATAAGGAAAAAAGAAAAGTAAAAGGAGTTGAAGAATTATATAAATTAGGATATGAAAAAGAAGATGCAGAAGTATTAATTAAAAATTCTAAGCTTAAAAACGGATTAATAATTATGTCTGGTGCAACAGGGAGCGGTAAATCTTTAACTTTTAATACATTATTAGCATTATTATCTCCTAAATTAAAAATTTTAAGTGCAGAAGACCCTGTTGAGTATGCATTAGATAATGCAGTTCAACATCAAATTTTAGAATTTACAAAAAAAGTAGGAGGGCAAGATAAAATAATCCATGTAGGATATATGGATTATATGCGAGGTTTTATGAGACAAGACCCTGATGTTATCTTTATAGGAGAATGGAGAAAAAATCCTGAATTAACAGAATCTTTGGTGTATGCATCAGAAACAGGACATTTAGTGTATACCACTTTGCACTCTTCAAGAGTAGTCAATGTTGCAAATTTATTAATTACTCAATATGGGCTTAAACCAGAAGATTTAGAAAATAATGTAAATTTAATTATAAATCAAAGATTAGTAAAAAAAATATGTCCATACTGTTCAATTGAACATACAGTTGTTTCAGAAGAAATAGAAGATATTAAATCATTAATTAGATTTAAAGATAAGAATAAATTAGATAGTTTAATAGGAAAAACAATAAAAAAAGTAAATCCAAATGGTTGTGAACATTGTATTATCAAAGATGCAAAAGGAGAAATTTTATCAGCTGGATATATAGGCAGGACAGCTATTTATGAATATTTAGAATTTGATGAAGAAGTAAGAGCAACAATATCTGAAACTACTTCAACAAGAAAAATAGAAGATATTTTAATCAAAAAAATTGAAGAAAAAAAAGCAAAATCTTTTGTAGATACAAGTATGAAAAAAGTAGAAGATAAAATTATTGATTTAACACAATTAAAACAAGGATTATTATAATGCTAAAAGATTTTATTGTTTATACATTTTACGAACAAATTGGACTTGAGATATTAAAATCAGCTACTTTATCAAAAAATGCAATACAAACATTAGAAATTGCTCAAAATATCTTTCTTAAAAAACAAAAGAAGACATTAGTAGAAAAGATAGAAAATGTAAAAATATTAGTGGAACAAGGGGAAAATATCATTGATTCTTTATACTCTCAAGGTTTTTTAAGTTTTAAAACATTTCAAGAACTTAGTAGAATCAATGATATTACAAAATTAGAAGTTGAACATATTGAAGAATATATTAATTATAAAAATAGAGAAAAACAATTTAAATCAGATACAAATAAAGCCCTTTTTTCAAATTACATAATGTTAATGACTGTTATTCCTGTTGCAATTTATAATATTTATCAATTTAAACCATTTATTATTAAATATATGACAGATTCAATGTTTTATGATTTATTTTATAATATTGCATATCATCCTTTAACTTTTGGTGTTTTATTTGTAGGGGGATTTGTTATAGGATTAATTGTTATTATTCAATTTTTAATATCTTTAATTGTTAATAAAAAGTTAGAAGATTATTCATTTATTTCTCTGGTTAGAATTTTAAGAGAAGCAAAAATAAACTATATAAAAATTTTTACATTTTTATTAAGTTATAAATTTTCAAGAAAAATAAAAAAAGTTATACAAGAAGTTTATGATAATTTAGAAATAGAAACAGCAGAAAAGGCTTTGTTACCTATAGTAAAAAATGAACCTGTTGATACAGCCTTAATTTTTCTATCTAAAATTTATCAAAAAGATGATAACTTTGCTTGGAGATTTTTACAAAATAAAGTTTTAAAAAGAACAGAATTAACTATTGAAACACTTAAACCTACATTTAATTTACTTTTAATGATAGCAATGCTTATAATTATTTTATTAAGTGTTACACCAATGATTATAGGAACTGAAAGTTTATTAAGCAATATTTAAATAAGGAGTAATTATGCATAAAAAAATATTAATATCAATCGCTTTTATAACAACTTCATTATTTGCATATAATAATGTATTTTATGCGAATAAAACAAACATTAGTACAAAATCTTATAATAAAAATATTAGTAAAATTAGTCTTAACCAATTTTTAAAATTATTTAGTAAATATCATGCAAATTTTTATAATGAAAATTATTTATTTGTTTTAGACCCTAAAATAAATGCAGAAATTTACATTGACAAAAACCAAGCTGATATTTTAATTAAACAAGATTTAAAAACTTTAAAAACATTTTTAGAAAATAAAATAGGCATTAAATTAAAATTTAATATAATTAATGCAGATAATAATAAAATTGTTTATATTGTACCTCAACAAAATAAAAATATTTACAATAATGACACTGAAAAAATGATAAATGATTTATATAAAATTGACAATAAAGCAAAAAATTTAAAAAATTTTAATTATAAAGCATTTCATAAAGAAATGTTAAAAATGATTTTAAAATTAAAAACTTATCAAGAAATAGAGAATTAATTCTCTATTGATTAATTTAAAGGAATAAATTTTGAATTATAAATACTTGGAGTTCCATTAGCATTTAATTCTTTAGAAGCTTTTAAATTATATTCATATTCTTTGTTAATTTTTTCTTGAGTATTTTTATCTAATTTATTAAAATCAAATTTATTAAAATTACTAAAATTTTGAGTTTCTAATTCTTTAAATCTTTTAAATCTTTCATTATTATTTTTACCAGCTAAAATATATTTTACCATTTTTTCAGCTAAAGGATGTATGCTTGTTAAAGGCATAAATATAATATGAACTTTATAATTATTCATTAATTTATTTAAATTTTTTTTGAATAGTGCTATACAAAATGGACATTGTGGGTCAGTTACAATATATAAATCTTTTTTTCCTTTACCAAAAGTAAAAGCAGTACCTTTTTTTATAATATTAATATTAACAATATTATTATTTAAAACTTTTCCTTTAGATGTGATAGCCTGTCCGATAAAAATATATTTTTTATTATTATTTTTAATTAACCAAAAACTTATTTTTTTATTAATTTTAGTATTTTTTACATTAAAAAGTTCAAGATTGTTATCTATTTTTTTACACTTAACTATATTATTCTTATCTTGTAAAATATTACTTTTAATAAAAGTATTATTTAAATCATTTAAACAATTAGCCATCAAGCTACCAGCTGTTAAACTTAAAATTAAAAAATTTTTCATATTTTTCTCCTTTTTTCTATTTTTTGTAAAATTATATCATCATTAATTAAATCTTTTTTTTTATCTTCAAAAGAATTTTTAAAAAATAAATAATCATTAGTTTCATTTTTTATACAAGATTTAAAATGATTAAACAGTTTTTCATCTAAAAAAAGATTATTTTTAGCTCTTGAAACACCTACATATAATAAAAATTTTTCCATTTTTATTTCATTATCTTTATCTTTTTTTTCAATTAAATTTATGTTTTCTTCTTTATTGTTATCTTTTTTTTCTTTAAATTTATTAAAAAACTCTTGAACTTTTTTTACAGAAATATTTTTGTTTTTAGTTAAATCTAAATTATCAATAATTCCATCTAATAAATAAATATTTTCGCATTCTAAACCTTTACTTGCATGTAATGTTATAAATTTAATATTTGCTTTTGGAGAAGGACGATTATTCAATGCTTCTAATATTTCTTCATTAGTATATTTATCTTGCAAATCTATTAAATTTTGCAAATATAATGGTAATTTTTCTTTTACTTCCTCTTTTTTTAAATCATTTAAAGCAATATTTTCTTTTCCTGTTAAAATGCGTAATTTATCTAATAAATTTTTATCATCTATGTTATTAAGTCCTTTTTCTAAAATCTTTTTTAAATTGCTTTTTATTTTAGAATCAACTTTTAAATATTTTAAATATTCAGGTTTATACTTCTTAATATAAAAATATACATCAATATAATTTACAATTATTTCAATGTTTGTTCTTCCTAAAACAAACATATTTATATTTTCATTTACAAAAAATAAAGATAATTCCTTTAAATCTAAAACATCTTCAGCAACAAATCCTTTTTTATTATTATAAGCAGGAATAATTTTTTCTTTTTCAGAATATATTCCTATCTTTTTAGTTAAATTGTTTGTAAAGTTACAAACTGCGGGGCTTAAACGATAAGATTTATTTAAAGTAAAATATTCAACTTTTTCTTTACCTAAATTTTTTTCAATAATTTCAAAAGCATCAACCCTATTTGCAAAAGAATAAATTGCCTGTTTCCTATCACCTACAATTGTAAAAACTACATCCAAATGATTTTGTTTTGTATATTTATAATATTCAATAAGTAATCTTGCCATAATCGGAGTTAAATCTTGAGCTTCATCTACCATTATAATATTAAAATATTTTTTTTCATTATTATCAATACTAAAAAGTTGAGGTAATAATTGTTTATTTCTCATACACTTAATATATACTTCTTTGTAATAGAAATCATGACATAATTCAATTTGACCGCTATTTATTAATTTTTTAAGAGATTTAACAGCTGTAATTATAAAATTCAAATAAAATAAATCTTTTTGAAAATCTGCATTAGGATATAAATTATTAAAATAATCTCTTATGTTCTCTTCAATATCAAATAGTTTATTTTTAGCTAAATCAATTAAAATTTCTACATCATCAATTTTATTTATAACTAAATCATTTTGATAATAAGTGTTTATTATCTCTATTAATATTTTTGCAATTTTATTTTGTTCTTTAGAACTTAAATTTTTTAAAAAAGAAAAAGTGTTTGTTTTTAAATCATTTACAATTTTTTTAGCGTCTTGAAAAGAAAAAGAGCCTTTTGCAAAATTAACTTTTCTTCCTTTCTCATCAATATATTCTCCATTTTGATTTCTTTTAGGAAATAAATCAAGTTTTTCAGCCATTTTAAAGAGTAAAGAATGGCTTGTTCTTACTTCAAGTTTATCTGGATGTAATTTTAAAACTTTAGAATTTTTTACTTTTTTATCAAATTCTTTTTTAATAGCAGTGTTATAACTTATTATTAAAGTATTAGAATTAGTATTAGGAAATATTACATCTTCTCCTGAATTTGTTTTTAATTGAAATTTTTTACTATCTTCTAAAGCTAAATTGCCTTCTCCCGCAGGAATATATAATTCATTTCCATCATCATTAATATATTTTTGAAATGGATTTTTAGTGTAATATTTACCATAATATAATTCTAATGTTTTAATTAAATTATATGTTTTACCACTTCCTGGATTAGCTAAAATAGAAAAAAACTTATTTGTTTTTTCTTCAAAAAAATTTAATTCTTTTTCAAATCTCTGAAATAACACTTCATATAATTCTTTATTTTCCATTTATAATCCTTAAATATTATTTATTAATATAATTAAAGCGTTTTATTAATACTATAAATATTAAAAATAGAAAAAAGGAGAAAAATTTTTCTAAATAATGTATATTTTTTTATACTTCATCAAATAAAAAGATTTTCATTTCAAAGGAAAACTAATGAGTTATAGCTTTAATAAAATAATCATATCTTATAAAAGTAATAATAAAAATGATGAATTAATGTTAGAATTTGGAATTAAAAATAAAGATGATAAAAAAGAATATAAAGCCAGAGAAATAACTATTTATTCAATTCAAGAAAATAAAATTAAAAAAGATTTTTCTTTTAAAAATAAAGGAAATATTCATTTTGTTAATAAATTAACTAATTCTATTGAAACAATATATAAAACAGATTTTGATGAAAAAACTAACTCAGTTATTTATTTTGCAATTAATAATAAAACTCATCAAATAAAATTTAATACTAATGTTCCAAATACACATAATTACTATTTTAAAATTTTAAATCCACATAAATTTGTGTTTGAAGAAGTTATGTTTAAAGATATAGATAAATATAATGATATTTATTCTAAAATCTTAAGTGCAAATAATAATTATTTAAGTGTAGATAAATTTAATTTTATTAAAAATGAAATATATAAAAATTTGGACCAATTGCTTTTAAAAGAAATAGAAAACATAGGGATGTTACTTCATAAATATGTTTATTCTGTTAAAAATACAGAAGAATTTTCAGAGCTTCTTAAAAATACAAGTTTTATGTATTCTCCATATCAAATGTTTTTAAAAAAATTAGCTTTATCATTTTTAAATCAACTTGGAATATTAGATTTAGAACCAAACAAAACTCAGCTTGATGAGGATATAGAAAAATTTATTAATAATAAAGACAATTTTGAAATTAATAAAGAAAATTTCAATCTTTTTAAAGAATTGTTTACTAATTTAAAAACAGAAAACTATAAAGATTATTTAAACAAATTTAAACCAGAAATTAAAAATGAGATATTAAAACAATTAGAAAAAATATTAAATCTTTTAGATTTAAAAACAATTCCAGAAATAAATAAAGAAGAACATAACATAGCTAAAAATTTTATTAAAAATACAAATTTATATGTTTTAAATTTTATCCCAGAAAAAAATAATTTCCCTTTTATTGTAGAAAAAAATGAAGAAAATATAAAAAAATTACAAAAAGAAAAAAATATTAAAGAAATAACTATTAATAACAAAAAATTTTTAACAAATATAACTATTGATTTAATATATTCTTTTAATTTTAATATCGATATTAAAAATTCTATTAAAGAAATAATCGATAACAATAATTTAGCTATTTCTTTATATAAAGAAAAATTTAACTTTATAAAAAATAATTTACTTAATATGCTTTATCCTCACTCAGCATTAAATTTTATTAATTTAAAAACTAAAGTTTTGCCTGATGTTACAAAATTTAATTCAAAAGATTTACTATCAATTGATGAGATAATAAATGACCCAATAAAAATAGAACATTTTAAAAATTCGGTTTATTGGGGAGTTATTAAATATATATTAGATAAAGATAATATAAAAATAAAAGAAATTAATAGTCTTGAATATTTACCAGAATCAAACCAATTAAAAAATGATTCTATTGAAATAAAAGAAATTAATAGAAACAATTTAGGAATGAAAAAATTTGGATATTTACCTAAAATTTTAATAAACACTCCTGAACGAAAAAAAATTTTTATAGAAAAAATAAAAAATTTTAATGAATTTACAGATATAGATAAATTAGAAAAATTAGTTGAAGAAGGAGAATTTATCCATACTATTACTGAAACGATAAGAGAAAAAGAATTTTTTGAAAATAAAGCAGTAGTATGTATTTTTAACAAAGATGGAATTCCTTTAGCAAAATTAAATTTAGATATTTTTCAATATTTAGAATTTTTTGAAAAAAATTTTAAAAAAATAAATGAAATTATTCCTGAAAATAAATTAGATTTAAATGACAAATATAAAATTGTTACTAATACTTTCTTAAAAATAAAAGAATTTTATGCTAATTTATTAGAAGATGATGTTAATAAAGCAACAAATATTGCAAATCAGTTTATGATAAAAAATCATAATGCAATTTCAATAAATCCTCATTTTAATGAAACTTTAAAAGAAAAATTTTTAGATTTACAAATTATTTTTTTAAAAAAATTAACTGAATTTAATATTTTAGATTCAAATTTGAAACAGATTGAAGATAAAATTAAAATTTCACAAATAAACCCTATTCAAAAAAATAAATTGCTTGAATATATTAAAAATGTAGAAAATATTTATTTTAATTTAGATAAATTAAACAGTGAGCTTATTAGCTTACAAAAAACTAATCCAGAACTAAAAGAAGAAATTGACATATTAATAGAAAGTATTATAAAAGAAATTGTTGAAATTAAAAAATTAGTTAGAAAAGAAACAAGAAGTTTTATATTTACAGTCGCAATTTTAAATAATCTAATTAAAATTAAAAAAACAAATGATGAAAAAAATAAAATTGATATTTTAGAGCATACATTTTCTTTATTTAAATCTTGGGGATTAAATGCAATAGGACTTTCAAAAGAACAATTTGAAGACGCATTAAATGGAATACTTATTCAACATAAAAACAATGAAAAAGTAATTAATTATTTTCACGATATGGGAACAGGAAAAACAAGACTTGCTTTATTCTATTCACTTTTATATTCAGGATTAAATCCTAAACATAAAACACTATTTGCAATTCAAAATAAAAATGCACAAGATATTTATGAGCAATTAAGAGATATGTTACCAAGTCTAACAATTTTTATAAATCAAAATTTTAAAAATAAAAATTTTGCTAATAATGTTGAATATCCTTTTGATATACTTGATTATATTGATATTAATCTTATAAATCCTAATTTTGCTGAAATATTTATTAATGGAAATAAATCAAAACAGGAAATAATTAAAGAATATCCAATAATATTAAATGTTTTTTTAGAAAATTATAAAAATAAAAACATTACTGAATTAAAAGATGAAATAAATAATTTAGAAATTAATAAATTTAATATCAAAATAAGCAATTTATTACAAGAAATAGAAAAACCGATAAAAGACCAATTATCAAGAATTGACAATACTTTTAAAAGTAATGAATTTATTAAAATTAAAACTATAATATATAAAAATTTAATTTTTGCTACTAAATTTTTAAATTTCTTAATTCAAAATAATAACATTGAAATTAATGATTCAAATAAAAAGAAAATAGAAAAAAAATTATTAAATCTTACAAAGATTGTTGAAGAATATATTTTATATTTAAAACAAAATCAACGAGCAAATAATATCTATTTATTATCAAAAAATTTCATTAATTCACTTTTAAAAGAAGAAACTCAAACTGTTCATTTAAAAGATATTAATAAAAAATTATCTAATTTAAAAACTAACAATAAAATAGCTGATATTAAATTATTAAAAGAAAATTATGAATATTTTTCAGATGAAAACTTAATTGAGTTTATAATAGAATTATATGAAAAAATTGATTTCACTAAAATGAATAACAACTTTTTATATTTTATAAATAATATAAAAGAAAAAAAATATCTAACAGCTGTAATATATAGAGTTTTAAGTTCAATGAATATTGATATAGAAACTATTAATTTAGAACCATTTATTAAAATAGAAGAAGAAAATATAGTGTTTGAAAAAAATGATTTTATAAAAAATAATTCTACTTCAGTTGAAATGAAAGCAATCCCAAGTGAACATATTTTAAATATATTAAAAAACATTAATAATGTTTTAAAAGATGAAAACTTACAAAAAAGTATTGAAAATAAAGAAATAATTCAAAAAATGAATGCATATTTATTGGCTTCATTGTATTATAATTTTCAAAATCAAGATATTTTAAATCGTGATAAAATAGAAATGTTAAATAAATTTATTGTATCTAATAATAATGATATAGAAATCAATATTCCTTTTAAACAAAAAAAAGTATATGAATTTAAATATTTTCTTGATTATTTAGATTACTCAAATTATAGTGTTAATACATTAAAAAATCCAATATTTAATGAATATTTATTAGAAGATGATAAAATAATTGAAAAAAATAAAGTTGCAACTTTTAAAGAAATAACTTTAAAATTAAAAAAGAATAAACTTGAATTTTTTGTATCATTTAATGATAAATTAAATAAAAAAATATCAATTAATTACGGAGTTTCAAATTATATCTTTTTAAAAGAAAATACTAAATTTAATATTATAATTGATGAAGCACATAAATCAAAAAAAGCAAAAGAAAGAATCATAAATGATAATGTGTCTGTAGTCCAATTGACAGGTACTCCAATAAATGGTACTCCTGAATCTTTAGCAAACATAGACAATCCGTTTTTAGATAAAAATGCAATTAAAATAAAAAGTAAAACTTTACAATTAAATGGGGGAATTTCAAAAATTGAAAGTACATTTGTTAATTTATTACTATCTTTACCTTTAAAACTTAGAAAAACAATTTTTATTGAATACTATAAATTAATTTTACTAAATATTGAAAATCTTGATTTGAAATTATTATTAATAGAAGGAAAAATTTTAGATTTATTTAAAGAAACAGAAAAAATAAATTATGAAACAAGAAAAAATATAGGCATAGAAGTTTATGAGAAATTTTTAACTAAAAATTTCGAAATTAGGGAGAACATAAAAGAACTTTATCGAGACCTTGTTAATCAAGAAAATTTTGAATTAACTGATTCAGTTATATTAGACAAATTATTAAAAAAATCAGAAATAGCAGATATGCCAGGAATTAGTAATCCTCAAATAACAAAATTATTAGATAGTGTAAGTTCAATTAAAACACAAGATAATAGAGTATATAACTTTCCTACTATACAAAATATGTTAAAAGATGGAAATACTCCTTCAAAAGAACTAAAAGATATTAAAAATTATGATTTTTATAAAAAAACAGAAATTATTGAATTATTAGAAATTTATGATAATTTTAAAAATTTATCAAAAACCAAATATTTAAATACATTAAAAAAATGTATTAGATATTTCTATTTAACATTTGTAGAAAAAAGTTTAAAAGACAAAGAAAAAATATTTAATGATTATAAAGATGCTATAGAAAAAGAACTAACAGAAAAAGTAACTATAACAATAAAAGATTTTTTAAAATATTTAACACCAAAAACAACAACGCAATCTGATACTATAGATAAATATTTTGAAGATGCAGTTTATTTAAATAAACAAATAGATGATGATAAAATAAAAGCTTTAGATGTTATTTTAAATATAATAAAAATAGAAAAAGAGAAGAGATTAAGAATTTTAAATAATAAATATTTTATATCAGCTATTGAAGAATTAAATAGTTATAAAAATATTAAAAACTTTAAATTTGAAGATTCTTATAAAAAGGTTTATTTAAATGAAAAATTATATAAACCATATTTTAAATATAATATAAAAAACATTTTCCCTTCAATTTTAAAAGAAGATACATTTTTAGAATTTAACTTTTTAAATATCCAAGATAAACAAAATATAAAAACTCTATTTAAAGTTTACCCTATAAAATCAGCAGAAAAATTTGCAGATAAAAACCTTGATGAAAATGAAGGTATAATTTTATATACATCAAAAAATAAAGAATTAATTTTTGCAACATTAATGTTTTTAGAACATTTATATCAACAAGTTAAAAAAGACCCATTATCAAAACCGCAATATATATTAATTAATATTCCAAATGAAAATATCAAAAAAATATTTTTAAATGTAGATTTTGAAAAACTAAAAAAAGAAAAAATTTATATTAAAATGACTAATCCTCAAAAAATATATATGGATTATAATTATTCTATTCCTTTAACATCAAAAATAGCCATTATAGGTAATTATACATCTTTAGCAGAAGGATATAGATTTCCAAAAAATCCAAATATCTTTTTTAATAGTTATCCAAATAACATTGCAACAGGATTACAAGCAAGTGCAAGAGCTTTTTTTCCTGGCAAAGTATTTAAATCTAATATTTATTTAGGCTGTAGTCCTGTTAATATTGATTTTACATATGAAATACCAAATCATAGAAAAGAAGAATTTGAAAAAGAATTTGAAGATAATGTGGAATTTGTATTAGATTTAATTAAGAAATTTACAAAAAGAACACCATCATTCAAGGTTAGCACTAAAATAGAATCTGAAGAGAAAAAAGAACAAAAAAAGATAGCAGAAAGTTTTATTACATCGCTTAATTTTATTGGGGCAACTGTAGAAGGTTACAATAAACAAATTCCTAATCAAATTATTAGTGCTTACAGTAAATATTATCTTGAAACAATAGAAAATAAAAAAACTGAAGAATCAAAAGAAGAAATAGCAAAAGGAGTAAAAAGAAAAATTTGATATGTTTTTTATATTAAAGCATATCAACTCTAACTGCTATTGCAGTTATAAGCAGTTAATAAAAAATAATTTCTTATAATAATTTAAGTTTTTTCTATATCTTCATTTTTTTTTTAACTGCATACTCAAAATCATAATCTTTTTTTGGATTGACAATTTTCATCTCAGCAAGTCTGTTTATTACCTCATCATCTGTTTTTAGTTTATTTTCTTTTACTAAATCATTAATATCTTTTTTTTCTTCACCATTTTTGTATTGAAAACAAAAACTTCTTTTAAAAAATAATCTTTTTTTCAATTCATCATTATTAAAGAATTGCTTAATCATATTAACACTTGCTTCATCATTTTGTTGCATAAAAATTAAATTTTCATACTCTTTTACAAAATTATTATCTTTTAGCAAATCTTGAAGTTTTAATACCATAGATGCACCATTCATCACAATAATATCACTCTCTTTTACTAATTCTAAATCAGAAACACTCAAATAATCAAAAACACTTTCAAAAACAACTAAATTTTTTTTTCTTTTAAGATAAAAAGTAGGGCATTTTCTTAATGGATTTTCAAAACCTATTTTTGAGTAAGATTTTAAATCTTCAATTTTTTCTACTAATCTTAATTCAGCACCATTTTTATACAAAAAGTCTTTTAGTTCATCACTATTCATTTCTTTTAATTTATTATAATCAAACATTCCAAAGGGGATAATAACAGCTGAATTGTATCCAATAACTTTATCTTCTTTTTTATCCTTTAAAATTAAATTAGTTACAAATACTTCTCCTTTAGTAATTTTTCTTTCATTTTTCAAAAAATCAATTACCTTTCCATAAATTTTTAACATCTTTCCATTGACATTTTTTTCAATTTGTTCTAATGTAGGAATTTTAGCAATAATAGGATTTGAATATAAGATTTTTGGTAGTTTTGAATCACTTTTATTTTTAAAATTTTGTTGTTTTTTAGCTTCTTTAATTTTTTTGTTTAAGAGATTTACTTTAACTTTTTCATATTTGCTTATAGTATCTTTTTCTAAAATAGTATTTATTTCATCTTTATCAAGCATTAAATGATGAGAATAGTTTTGAACAAGAAAGTAAATTTTTTCTTTTTCTTTTAAACCTAATTCATTTAAAAGTGAAAAAACATTTCCACTCCAACCTGTTAAAAAATCATTAAATAACCAATTGTCTGTTTGTTTATCTTGAAATACATTCAATGAACCTGTTTTTTGCTCTGCATACGGGACCTTAAAAAAAAAGTATTTATTTGTTGAGGTTTTTGTATCATATTCAAATCCCAAGTAAGACAGCATATCAAACATCAATTCTTTAGATTGTAAAGCATTATTAAATATTTTTTCGTATAAATCTTTTAAATCCCTCATTATAAACCTTTTTTTTGCTTTTTTTAAAATTATGCTACAATTTATAATAATGTAAAATAAAAATAGAAAAAAAGAGAATTTTTTAAAAGGATAAAAATGGCAGTTTTAACAAAAGAGGAACTTGAAGAAATATTTCCTTTTATTAATCAAATAAAGCCAGAAGAAATTAATTTTTCATCTGAAGTAAGTAATATCTTAAAAAGAACACTTAATAAATTCAATTATCCAATTAAAGAAGTTAATAATTTTTTTAAAAATCCTATTCAACAAATAAATGAACAAGAAGAAGCTAAAAAAAATGAATTATTAAAGACAATAGACAAAGTTTCTATTATAGAAATAAAAAATATTTCAATAGATGAAGATTTGAAAAAAATTATTATTAAACTAAAAAACAATTTAAAAACTATAGAAAATTTATCAAATAAAGAATTAGATAATTTTATAAAAGAGTCTTTAACACAAGAAATAGAAAATGACTTAAAACAAATCTTGCCAAAGTATAATTTAATTTTCTACGCTTTAAAATCATTAGAATTAGAATCTAATAATGAATTAAAACTAAATATTAAAAACTTAAAAAAATAAAAAATCTCACTTTTTCTATTTTTATAACTTTCCTTTGAATCTTAAAATATAATTGCTTAAAACATTAAAGTTAAAAAGGCAATAAAATGAAAACTATCACTATTCCTTTTATTAAAAATAATTTAGAATTAGATAATTTATTGATTGCAGTTCAAAATAATAAATATTTTTTTATTTATAGAGATAATGATAAACTTCAAATTTCAAACAATATTAATTTATTAAAAAATTTTTTAAATAGTAGATATAAAGATATTATTTGTCAAATATTTCCTGAAAATAAGGAGTTAATTAATAAAACTTATAACTTTTTTGAAAAAAATTCTCCTTCTATGCTTTTGGCAGATGAAATTAAAAAAATAGACTTATCAAAATTTGATTTTAACAATCAATTAACTATTCCTGATGATAAGATTAAAATTTTTAATAATTTAGTAAAAAATCAGTCATTTAATTATATTGATACTAATTATAAAATTTATAAAAATGAAAAAAGAAAAACCAAAAACTTTTCATTTGATAAAAAAAATGATATTGAAGAAAAACTTGCTTCTATATTTCAAATTGAAGACAAAATGGCTTTTTTAGTTGGAACAACAGGAATAGGAAAAACCTACGCAGTTAAACAATTAGCTAAAAAAAATAATATGAATATTTGCTATACAGCAGTTTCAGGAACAGGAGATGCAAGAGTTGCTGTAATGGGACAAAAAACACTTGAAATTGAAGACAATAAACAAAAAGTAACTCATAATCCTGGAGCAGGGCTTGTGTCTTTTAGAAAAGTTGTTGAAGAAAAAGAAGATGCAGTTTTAATTATTGATGAAATTTTGAGAGGTTCAGCATCAGATATTACAACAATTTTTTCTATAGAGAAAGATGAAGAGGGCAATAAATATTATGATATTGAGGGAGTAGAATATTATTATATAATCGAAATCGAAAATATAAAAGGCGAAAAAGCAAAAGTATTGTTATCAGATAGAAATGTTGCAGTTGATTTTGAAAATGGAACTATTTTAAAACCAGCAAAAATAGATGCTAATAAAAATCAAATAATTGAATTTATGAAAAATGGAAATATTTCAAAAGTTACTAAAGAATTTTTAAATAAACATAACTATACAATAATTAACAAGTTAGAAAAAATAAAAGAGCATTTTTATATTCCAGCAGATAAATTAAAAATTTGTCTGATTGCAAATGTAGGAGAAGAGTTTCATATGTCAAAACTTGATTCTGCTACTATAAGTAGGAGCGGAACTATTATTATTGATAATACTAAAATAAAACCAGATGATATGTTAAAAATCTTAAAAGGTAATTCTAAACAAGATATCTCAAAAATGAGACCTTTAACAAAAGAAGAACAAGAATTAAAAGAAAAATTTTTAATTGAATTTTTCAAATCAATTAAAACAGGAATTCAACTTGAAAATATTATGCTTCCAAAAAGAGCATACTCAATGAGAAATTTAGAAACTTTATACTCAGTTAATTATATTCCAGAAAATGAAACAAATATAATAGATTATTATAAAAAATTAGTAAATGATTTATTTATATTAAATTTTGTAGATTATGAAATTGGAAAAGAAAATATAGAACCTGATTCTCAACAATTAGGCTTTATTAAACAGTCTATTGAAGAATTAAAAGAAATTTTATTAAATCCTGAAAAAGAATTCTCCATAGAAGAAGAATTTGAAAATAACTTAACATCAAAAAATATTAAAAAAGTAGCATTATGAATAAAATAATAATTGCTCCTAATAATCAATTAACAGAATTTAAATCAAAATTAAATAAAACTCTTTTAAAATTAACTTTTAACAATTACTTTATAAATTTAGAAGAAAAAGATAGCAATGAAGATAAAAAAGCCAATATAGAAATTAAATTATTCAAACCTCAAAAATATCCTGCTCCTTTCTGGTATTATGATTATGAAAAAAATAAACATATAGTTGCTTTACCAAATATAGATTTAATTTTTTTAAATGAAGAAATGGAATATAATAAATATAAAAATGAGGAGTATAATAAAGAAATTTATCAATCAATACATAGTTTATTACATGAATTAGGACATGCACATTTTAGTGATAAAGCTATTCAAGAAATAAAAAAAGAATTAAACAAATATGATGTTCCTTTTGATGTAATAAATATTTTAGAAGATATAAGAATAGAAAATTTAATGAGTAAATATTACTTAAATAACTTACCTTTATTTAAATGGAGTTTAACTATCCAGAATACAACAGATTTTAGTATTGAAAAAATAGATATTGATGATGATTTTTGGACTATTATAATTAAATTATTAAAAACTCAAGGATTATATTCAAAAGATTCTTTTAAAAATCCTTTGTTTTGTCAAATAGAACCATATATAGCAAAAGCAAAAAAGGCAAATTCTACAAAAGAATTAATTCCTATATCAATAGAATTTTATAATGTTTTTAAAGAATACTTTTCTGAACAAAAACCCGATTTTATTAATAAAGATATGAATAGCTCACAAGATACAAAAGATACGCAAGGTATAAATAATTCAGAAGATATAAATGAATCTAACCAAAATTCTAAAACACAAGATACACAGGATATACAAAATAAACAAGATATAAATGAATCTAATCAAAATCCTGGTGGATTAAATAAAAAACAAATAGAAGAGATATTAAAAGATGCAGAAAATTTTGAAATAGATTTTACACAAATAAATGAATTTGATAAAGAAAGAAAAATCTTTGAATTAGAAGAACCTTATAAATATATAAAAATAACTGATTCAAATAATATAATATTTACTCCTAAAAGAATTAAAAAAATTTTATTATCACCTAAAGATTTTTATGAAGTAGAAAAAATAAAAAAAGAATTATTTAAAATTAAACAAAACAATAAAATAGAAGAAAATTTTTATTCATTTGAATCTAATAATTTTAATATTGATAAATTAATAGA
>Ga0256833_1000984_pt1 | contig 21479 bp, 7 predicted proteins | sample 356284metaG_FD_190535 | JGI IMG/M metagenome (GOLD analysis project Ga0256833, IMG submission 190535) | Hydrothermal vent microbial communities from Mid Atlantic Ridge, Atlantic Ocean - 356-284 | ecosystem: Environmental > Aquatic > Marine > Hydrothermal vents | place: Atlantic Ocean: Mid... | reverse complement strand
TCAACTTCTTTATTCCATATTCATCAAATGATTTTGTGTCCACTATTGAAACAGGAGGAAGTTTTTTATCAAAAAAGGGCTTTTTAGAAACATTATCAACATAGGCATTTACTTGTTCTGATTGTGTGTTCTTAATGACATTCATGATGTCTTCTTTTGTAGGGAGTTTGACATCTTCTTTGTCAGGACCGGTGACAATTATAACACGGTTGTCATTAGTGATCCATTGTTTTGCCAAGTTGTTAACATCGGCAAGCTTAATATTATTAAGATAAAGATTTACGAAATTATAATTTTGCTCTTCACTTATAAGCGGGTTATTGTTTAGAAAGTGATAAATTGCTTTTGAAGCGTATCTTCTTGATTCTGTTTTATTTTTTTCTTTATATGCTCTTTCTATATTTTTGAGTAAATTTGTTTTTTGTCTGTCAAATTCAGACTTTGTAAATCCGAATTTGAGAACTTTCATATTTTCCTTTGTGAAAGTTTTTATCGCTTCAATTGCTTTTCCTTCAGGAACCATAGCATAAGACATATAAGAATCTATATCTCCAATATTATTGCTATATCCTGTATAAGAAAAAGTGAATGGTGGGTTTGGTGAATTTTTTATTTCATCCAATCTGGCATTAAACATCATATTAAAAAGTCTTCTTTCAATACTTGCTAATAAATCGGATTTTGTTTTTAGTTCAATATGAGGTAATTTATTCATCATTTGTACAACGGTAAAAGGAGCTTCTTTGTCAGAGACTACCACTACCTCTGTACCTTTTTGAGGTGGTACGGAATATTTAACTCTTTCTTTTTCTCTTTCAGGATTTTTAATATCTGAAAACATTGATTTTATTTTGGTTTCCATTTTATCGACATCAATATCTCCAACTACAATCACAGCCATAAGATCCGGTCTGTACCAATCATAATAAAATCTTTTTATTGTATTATAATCGGCGTTTTTTACAATTTCAGGATCACCGATTGGAAGTCTTTTAGCATATCTTGATCCTTTTAGCATTACAGGCAGATATTTGTTGCGCATTCTCTGATCAGGACTCAATCCGGTTCTCCACTCTGAAATAACAACTCCTCTCTCCTTATCTATTTCTTCGGGATCAAAACTTGCTTTTCCAGCCCAGTCATATATTACCAATAAGCCTGTATCAAGTTGATTTTTTTTATCTGTTCTTACTTGTAACATATAGACTGTTTCATCAAAACCGGTATAGGCGTTTAAATCAGGCCCGAATTGAGTACCAACTTTCTCCAGATAATTGATTAAATCGTTTTTGCTGAAATGTTCACTTCCATTGAATTGCATGTGTTCAATAAAGTGCGCTAAACCTCTTTGATCATTATCTTCAAGTATGGATCCGGCTTTTACAGCTAATCGCAGTTCTACTCTGTTTTCAGGTTTACTGTTTTTCTTAATAAAATAATGCATACCATTACTTAATACTCCCATCCTGAATGAAGGATCAATAGGTATGTTACCGTTCAATATTTTTTTATTTAATTCTGCTTTTGGATTTACACTCGTTTTTTCTTCATTAATTATAGCAACGGCATTTTCTTCTGGGACTGCAACTGATTTGTTTTTAGTTACTGTTTGAATTTTTGGACTACAAGCTATTATAGAAAAAATAATTGCTGTAACAAGCATCAATAAGATTGGTCTTAATTTCATGTTAATCGTTTTTAATTTATAATAAATACTACGTTAATTTTAACAAAATAGTTAATGATTTATTGTTTTATTACAATGTTTTAAACATTTTTAATATTGTTTTTCGTTATTAATAAATTATTAACCTAAATTTGAACTTGGAAACAATAAAAAGTACAAATGTTTTTATTTAATGTAGGCTTTATTAATATCAGAATTCTGGATATACTGGATATCTTGATTGTTGCTTATTTTCTTTATTTAATCTACAAATTGTTAAAAGGGACAATAGCATTCAATATTATTATAGGAGTATTGTTGCTTTATGTTATATGGTGGATAGTGAATTTGCTTCAAATGAGGCTATTGGTATTACTACTTGGTAAATTTGTTGCTTTTGGAGTTATTATTCTTATTATTATTTTTCAACCTGAAGTTAGAAAATTTTTATTATATCTTGGTAATTCTACTCTTAAGGGTAGATTTACTTTTTTGAAAAAATATTTCAACAAAAATATTAGTATTCCTTTGCTTAGCTCAGAAAAATTGAATGAAATAAAAAGAGCGATTTTTGATTTGGCAAAATCCAAAACAGGTGCATTAATAGTGTTTACTTCATTGGATGATCCTATATTAAGCGATAAAAACGGAACGGTTATTAATGGAGAGATCAGTGAAGAATTGCTTGAAAGTATTTTTGATAAACATACTCCTTTGCATGATGGTGCAGTTATTATCATCAATGAGAAAATTTATACGGCAGGGACTATTTTACCTGTTTCATCAAAACCGGATATTCCAAAAAAATATGGAACCAGGCATAGAGCGGCCATCGGAGCTACGGAAATAGGAGAAGGGGCTGCAATAATAGTGTCGGAAGAGACTGGTAAGGTTTCTTATGCTTTCGGAGGTGTGCTTGAGACAGATTTGAATGAAGATCAGGTATTTAATAAATTGCTTAAAATATTTAATTTGAAAAAATAAATCGCAAATCCTTTTGAGTAGGAACAGTAAATTTAATTAAAATGGAAAGTATAAAAGAAACAAATTTTAAATTTAACGGACAAGAAAGTTTATATAAAGGCAAAGTCAGAGATGTCTATGTAGTAAAAAATAAATTGATAATGATAGCAACAGATCGTATTTCTGCCTTTGATCATGTATTGCATGAAGCAATACCTTATAAGGGGCAAGTACTGAATCAATTATCTGCTCATTTTTTAAAGGCAACTTCAAATATAGTACCTAATTGGATGGAGGCTGTTCCCGACCCGAATGCCAGTGCAGGAAAAAAATGTGAGCCTATCCGCTTGGAAATGGTTATTAGAGGATATCTTGTTGGACATGCATGGAGGACATATAAATCCGGGAAGAGAATACTTTGTGGTGTGAAAATGCCGGATGGGATGATAGAAAACCAAAAATTTCCCAGCCCCATCATAACGCCTGCTTTTAAAGCTGATGAAGGACATGATGAAGATATTTCCAAGGTTGAAATTCTTGAAAAAAAGATTGTAACGCCGGAACAATATGCGATTTTGGAGGATTATACCTATCGTCTATTTGACATGGGAACTAAAATGGCAAAAGAAAGAGGTTTGATTTTGGTAGATACAAAATATGAATTTGGATTTTATGACGGTGAAATTATTTTGATTGATGAAGTACATACTCCGGATAGTTCCAGATACTTTTATGCTGAAGGATTTGAGGAGAAGCTTAAAAACGGAGAGAAACCCGTACAACTTTCAAAAGAATTTGTACGAGAATGGTTGATAGAAAATGGATTTCAGGGATTGGAAGGACAGAAATTACCGCATCTGCCATCCGGATTTGTTGATCTCGTAAGTGAGAGATATATCGAACTCTATGAAAGAATGACGGGTAAGACATTTTATAGAGCTTTTGCTCCGGATATCAAGCTAAGAATTAAAGAGAATATTGAAAATTATTTAAATTCTTTGTAGAGGCTTGCAGCATTTTTACTGCTGAAGTACTCTTATCAGTGTATAGTGAAATTATGAAGCGATTTTTTTATTTGCTTATATCCTTGTTTTTGTTGTCCGGATTTTCCGTAATTGCCCAATGTGGAATTCAGGACACTGTTATCGCTATTCCTGATAACGAAACACCTTTGGAAATAAAGTTAATGATAAGTGGGGTTTCAAATGATAACCTCGCAGATACGGCGCAAGGTGTTTGTGCTGTTTACTTACATTATGAACATTTTCAACGTAAGGATCTGACGATTGACCTTATTTCTCCTTCCGGACAGAAAGTTACACTGGTTGGACCAAGAGATCCTTTTAATAAATTCCCGCTTTCAGGAAAAATAGAATGGGATATTTCTTTTGTCGGATGCAATGATATTGCTGCTCCAGATCCGGGTAAATCAGATCAATTTGATAATTTGGATCCTTCCTGGGGCTTTGGATATAAATACACAGGGGTTTATTATCCGAATAAGGGCTGTCTTGAAGATTTTAATGTAGGGCAGGTCAATGGGCTGTGGACTTTGGTGGTTTTTGATCATGACCACTTTAATAAGGGAAATTTTTTAGGATTTACAATAGTATTTTGTGATGGTTCTACTGTGGATTGTGATCTATGTCATGCAGATGCAGGTTATTTTAAGACGAATTCTGCTTCCTTTTGTGTTGATGATCATAATGTCCATTTGGATCTTCAACCTGTTTTTCATGATTCAATTGTGCCGGATTCCAATCTTTATGAATATAAATATATCATTTATGGAAATGGTATTTTAATTGATTTCACAACAAAACCGGATTTGGATTCCCTTGCTGCAGGTTTATATAATATTTGTGGATTTTCATATCTTAAGGAGGATTCGACCGCTATTTTTGATTTATTGCATACTGTTCCTATTGATGATTTTGTTGATAGTTTGAAGACACCGGGAACTCCCTTTTGTGCTGATATGACGGATAATTGTTTTGGTTTGGAAATTTATGGAGTTAATAATTTGATTGATTTGGATACCGCTATTTGTGTTGGAGATACATTGGAGTTACTAAATCAAAGTTTTGATAAAAGTGGTGATTATTATGTTGCATCTCCCGGAAGTAATTGCGAAACTGCCTATAATTTGCACCTCAGGGTTGTAGATTTGGATGCAGATATTTTAGCCCAAGATTCCGTTTTGTCATGTAATAATGCGAATATTTTGTTGCAAGGTACCGGATTTATTCCTAATGTTGGGATAAGTTTTAAATGGAATAAAAAATTGAAAACAGTCTATGGTGATACTACTGCTGTCTTAGTAGGTCAGCCGGGAGAATATTTTTATGTTCTGAATCTTGGGAAATGCACTGATACGGCTTTTATCAACATTGCATCTGAAATGGATTTTCCTATTCTTGATTTCGAGATACAAAATATTGATTGTGTTCATGATTCAGCTTTATTGTCGGTGAGATCGTTAAATACAAGTGTGGATTCCGTTGTTTGGACCAACGAATTCAATCAATCATTTTATGGTGATAGTATTATAACGGCAGATACGGGATATTATTTGGCAAATGTTTATGCCCCGGGAGGATGTATGGGGTTTGAAGAAGTTCAGGTTATAAAAGATACAATCCCTCCTTTTATTTATTTGACCGGTAATGATATAAGCTGTAGTATTGATACTTCATTTTTACATCTGAATTCGCCGGATTCCTTATTGTTGATTTATTGGAATGAATTTGGTTTTGGTTCGAAAGATACTTTTACAATAAATTCTGGAAAATATCATGTAGAAGTGACGGGTATCAACGGGTGTATTTCAGAAGATTCCATTATTGTAGAAGAATATAAAACCCCGATAGATTATGCTATCTACTTTGATACAATAAATTGTTATAATGATACAGCATTTATTGATTTTCAATCTTCCGGGAGTATAAATAATATTAAATGGATTACTCCGGATTTTGATACTGTGAATTCAGAAGATTTATATGTGATTCTACCTGGAAAATATTATTGCATAGTGGAAGATGGAAATGGTTGTATTGTTGAAGATTCGGTAAATATTGTTAGGGATGTAAAGTTGCCGGATTTACAAATTTCAATTCCTGAAGTTTATTTATCATGTAGTAAAGACTCTGTAAGATTGTCATTTAATTCAGGTTCAATTATAAAAAATATCAAATGGACAGGTCCCGGTAATTATATTTCAAATAAATTTTCGCCTTTTGTGAGTATATCCGGAGTTTATATCGTTACAATTACTGGGGAAAACGGATGTGAAAATAGCGGAGAGGTAAATGTCCTTCGCGATAACTCGGTTCCCAATATTACAATTATTCCGGATACTATTAGTTGTGTTGACGATACAGCGAATATTACCATTATTTATACAGGTAATTATGATTTTAAATGGCTGGATCCTGATGATAATACTTTGAGTGGAGACAATATAACTTCCGTATTGGGAGGATATTATTACCTAACAGTTACCGATTTAGATAATAATTGTGATTCCAGATTTTCGGTTTTTGTACCGGTTGATACTATTGTTCCTGATATTTCGGTTAATACTTCCAATGCATTTGATTGTAGTCATAATAAAGTGAAATTGTTTCTTGATTCAGATGTACCGTTAAAAGAAGTAATTTGGAGCGGTAATAATTATAATTTTTCCGGTGATACGGCAACAGTTTATATATCAGGTATGTATTATGTTGAAGCCATATCATCCGGATATTGCATTTCGTATGATAGTATATATTTAAATAATTCAGTGTATTTGGATATAAAAGACGATACGTTTTACTTGGATTGTAATAACGGAAGACAAGTAACGATTGAATTGAATGATGTTTTGGATACTTTTAATTTTTTATGGGAAGGGCCTTCATTTTCATCAAATAGTTCTGCTCCGGTAGTAACAGAAGGAGGTTTATATAAAGTTACAGTGAGTGATGGTGATTGTATTGATAGCGCTAATATATGGATTTTATATGATACACTTGTGCCTGATATTGACGTTGTATATGATCCGGAGATTAAATGCAATCCTGATTTTTCTATTATAAATGCTATCCTGGATACGACTTTAATTGATACTTTTTACTGGCAAGGTCCCGGTTATTCCTCAAATAAATTGATAGATACGGTTTATTCACCGGGGCAATATATTTTCAAAGCATTGGGAAAAAACGGATGTTCCTCTTCCTATATTATAAATATTTCTTTGTCTAATGAATATCCTGAGATAAAGGCTATTGGGGATACGGTAAATTGTATGACGGGAATTCATGATTTGGTGTTGGATGCCGAAATTATAGGTGAATATACTGGACTAATCTGGTCAGGGCCAAATGGATATTCATCTACATCCAAAACAAATGTAGTCTCCGATACGGGGAAATATTATTTGGTAATCACGAATTCCTCAGGTTGCATATCTAAAGATTCGACGTGGATTGTTTATGATATAGTTCTTCCCCGGTATCAAGTTGTTGAGCCGGAAAAAATCACCTGTTTTAATGATAGTATCGAACTCATGGTAAATGGTTTGGATTCGGGATTGGTTTATAATTGGCAGGGTCCGTATGGTTTTTATTCCGAAGATAATGATTTTTATGTGAAAAGAGGTGGCAATTACATCTTGAAAGTGATGGGTTTAAACGGGTGTTTTTCTATTGATACGGTCAATGTTAAAATTGATAAATTAAGACCATATATATCGGTTTCTGCAGGAAAACTTAATTGTTTATCTCCTGTTACTACTATTGAAATTTATACAAATACAGATGATTATTCAGTGAAATGGACAGGTCCCGGCTCATATAATAGTACTGATTATAATCCACAAGTAAGTACCGATGGTATGTATTATGTGGAATTGACCGATAAAAATAATGGATGTATGTCAGATGATTCGATTTATATTAATTATGACACAATAAAGCCAAAAGTTTTTATAAATGATTTTTATTTGCCGTGTGATACGACAAAAATCAGATTAACCATAAGCAATCAGGACTTGAATTCGCAGTATTTTTGGTTTGGTCCTGATACTTTTTATGCAGAAGGTAAAGTAGCATATACTGATATTGCGGGGAAATACAATTTGAATGTAATAGGTGAAAATGGTTGTGATACTACTCTATACTTTAATGTTTTCGATATACCTGTGAATCCTGATTTTGAAGTATTCGGAAATAATATAAATTGTACGCTTGATTCTGTTATCCTCAGGGCTGTTGGAGTAAGTGATGATTTAAGTTTTGATTGGTCAGGTCCAAATGGATTTATTTCATATGATAAAGAGCCGGTAGTAAAAGTTCCAGGAGATTATATATTGCATGTAGTAGGTAAGAATAAATGTGATTCTTCTGCGGTGATTACCGTGTCAATTGATACTTTGAAACCTAATATTGAAATAGAGTATCTTGATTCACTTGTTTGTGAAAAACAAACAGGTAAATTAAATTTGAAAATCTTGAATGATACAGCGGGTTATTATTCTTATTACTGGTATTCGGATACGGGATTGGTTACATTTGGGAAATATACGGCAAATCCTTTTTTTCAAGGAGAGGGCAAATACATTGTTGAAGTTAAGAATTTGAATAATAATTGTGAAGCGATGGATTCCATTTTGATTAAAAGTAAGGAATATAATTTGGATAGTGTTAAAATCAATATTGTTCCTCCAACTTGTTATGGTTTTAGTGACGGGATGTTTTCAATAGATACGGCTTTTGGAGGTAAGCCTCCATATAGATATTCAATTGACAATTTTTATTTTTCGAATATAAAAGATTTTACTTCAAAAACATCAGGGACATATAATGTATATGTAAAAGATAAAAATGGTTGTAGATTGGATACTATGCTCATTGTGCCTGATGGTTCCAGTGTACAATTGCAATTAACAACTGATAAAGATGAGATTTATCCGGGGGAAAGTATAAAACTCATAGCTTATATCTTGGCCGATAATAAAATTGTCAATTATTTTTGGCAGCCGGCAAATTTGTTTGATTTACAGGATACTGTTATTCAAATTATTAAACCACTGGATTCCGGAGAAATATTTCTTAAAGTGGTAGATTCCAAAGGTTGTTATGATGAAGATAATGTCTGGATTAAGGTGCGTACAAAACCGGAAATATATATTCCTGATATTTTTTCTCCCGATTATGATAATATTAATGACTATTTCTATGTTAAAGCGGGTAAAGGAGTTAAAGCAATAAGGAATTTTTATATTTTTGATAGATGGGGCGAGAAAATTTTTGAAAAGAGTAGAGTCAAACTAAATTCTCCTGTTGAGGGCTGGGATGGTAAATACAGAGGACAAGATGTACCTCCCGGTGTGTATGTTTATTATTTTGAGTTGGAACTCGAAAATGGTGAAATTGAAAGAATAGCGGGAGATATTACTCTTATTAGATAATATTTTTTATAAAATTCATATTCTTATTTTTTATTATATATCTTTGCAGATTATTATAATATAGAATGGCTATTCAGCTTAGTGTTTTTTGATTAAATGACTCATGCTGGATAGTTTGCGAATAAAATATAAATAGTTATAGCGTTTATGTACAGAATTAGTAGATTATTATTGGTGGTTTTTGTGTTGTTTTTTTCTTTTAGAGCGTTTTCCCAGTCACCTAAACCTGATACAACTTGTGAAAATGCGGATATATTTTGTGATTCGGCATCTTTGTACGGGCCTTGGACACTTTTAGATACTGTCTATGGAGACGGGTTGGTTCATTTTAATATTTGTAATTCGCAAGGTTCCTTTCAAAATATATATTATTTCCCTTTTGTTGCATCTTCAAATCATGTGAAAATATTGTTGACACCTGAAACTATTACTCCACATCCTGGGTCCAGTGATATCGGTTATCAATATGGTATTATAGGTTTTTGTGTAAATCAAAGTAATAAAAATGATATTGTTTATTATGATTGTAGTGCTGCAGCAAATGTTGTTAATCCATCGATTATAGAGACTTATACTCTTAATCCCGGATTTACATATTATTTATATGTGGATGGTTATTCCGGAGCAAAAATGAAATTTCACATGGAAGCTTTGGAGGGAATTGGAAATTTGCAAGTGGATTCTATTTCCAAATTTTATGTTTCGGAGCATGGTGCATACAATCCTGATGATACTGTAGAAGTTTGTAAAGACGGACAATTTACTTTCTCTATCCTTGGAGTCAATAATGCTTCCAGTTATATTTGGTATTCCCAAGATACTTTGGAAAGCTCGGATAGTTCAAAATTAGTTTATACTTTTAATAGTGATACTACTTTATATAAAATATGCGCACAAGGATATACTGATTGTGAAATCGGAGCAAAATCCTGTATTTATGTGAAAGTTGATACGATTGCTGATGATTTTCTTGCTGATACAAGTGTTTGCGCTTCTGATTTAAGTGTGGGAATTAAACCTTACGGATGGTTGGGAGGACTGATTAAATCAACTACAGGTGGAATGTTTTGGACTAATGTTAGTGATTCGACCGGGTGTCATTATATACAAAGAATTAAGATTAAGAAAATAAATGAAGATATAAATGATATTGATACGGTATTATGTTCTGTAGATTCATTTTTTATTAACGGGGATACAATGACAAGTGATTTTATGTTGCAAGCCAAGTATTCTTCTATCGAAGGATGTGATAGCTTTGTGAATAAGCATTATTTTTTCTTTAATTATGAGGGGGCTCTTTCTAAACTTGAATGTTTTAATGGAAGTTCATATATTTTATCTATAAATTCACAAAATTATGACCCTGGAAGATATGATAGTGTGAAAGTTACTTGGTTGTTAAATAATAATATTGTTTCCGAAGGTTCTTCATTTGATTTGTATCCGGTAACACTTCCCGGAAATTATTATGCTCAGGTTACTTTATATAGAAGTGGTCTTGATTGTACTTTTGATATACCAGGTATTGAAATTCAGAATATTCCATCTGCAGAATTTACTGTTTCAAGAGACACAATTTGTTCTGATGATTCATTATATTTTGAATTGACAAATTATATTGATACTATTGTGTACAATATAGATGTAGAAGGCTCTACCGCTCAGAAAATGTCTGAGACAAAATATAAAGTAAAATGGCAAAATGACGGTAGTTTTAAAATCAGAGTGACTTTTATGTATGACGGATGTCCGTTTTTTAAAGAAAAGATTGTTATTGTGCAACCGGAAATTCAGATTCCGTTGATTAATTGTGTCCAATCAACTAATTCGTCTATTATCTTTGACTGGAATACTTCTGATTGTGTGGAAGGATATGAAATATGGCTTGACGGAGTTTATACAAAAACAATGGATGCCGGTCCTGATACGATAAATAATCTTAATTATGGCCAAGAAGTAGATATTAAAGTAAAGACTATAGGAGATTGTGTTTGTCAGTATAAAACGGATAGTACAATATGTTCTGCATTACCGTGTCCAAACAGAATTGCTTCGATCACAGGTTTACCCTTAGAAATATGCTATGATGAACTTGGCGATAGTCTCGTTTTATCTTATGAAGCAGATACTATTATCGAACCTGATTGGAGTGGAGGAGCGGTAAATAGTTCGGGAGTGATTTATAAATCAAAGATTGTCCCCGGTATCAATTCGGTTATTATGGAATATAAAATTGATGATTGTATTTATCAGGTAGATACATCATTTGTTGTAAATCCTCCTTTGGATGTAAATCTGGAAATTACGGATTTATCATGTTTTTACTCAAAGGATGGAAGTTTAAAAATATTGCCCGCCGCCGGTACCGTTGATTTTTCTGTTGAATTAAATGGTGTAAAAACAGATTCATTATATATTCAGGGATTGGATGCAGGAAAATATAATCTTGTATTAATAGATGATAACGGTTGTAGTTATATGGATACATTTTATATCTATCAACCTGAAGAACCAGATATTAGTATTGAAGGAGATAAAATTGTTAAATATAATAGTGAATATAATTATTATCTGAACTATATGGACCTGGATTATGATAGTGTTTATTGGTATAAAAATGATACATTGATTTGTGCTGAAAATTGTGATTCGGTAACCCTAAATCCCGAAAATGATTTTAATCTGTGTGCTCAAATATTTTTTGATAGTCTTTGTTTTAAAAGCATCTGCATTGATGTTAGAATAGACAGGGATTTTGAAATTTATATTCCGGATATTTTCACTCCTGATTTTGACGGGATTAATGATTATTTCAATATCAGTTCTACAAATGGCTTAGCGGTCAATGTTAAAACACTTAAAATTTATGACAGGTGGGGTGAATTGTTATATGAAAATAATGATTTTATCGTTGCAGCAGGAAATGGCAATCCCGGTTGGAATGGATTGTTCAGAGGTAAGCAGGTCCCATCCGGTGTTTATGTTTATTATATTGAAATCATTGATGATTCGGGAGAAATATCAAAATTATATGGAGATGTAACTCTTATTAGATAATTTTCTTAATGTTTATAATAATTTGATATTAGCTTCTTATAATAAATAATTTATTTTAAAAGTACTTTAGCTGATTAGTTGCCTTTATAATTTTGTGTTTTTATGGTGATCCAATGACAAGCCAAAGCAGGAAATATGCATATCATTTTTGATTTTATAAGATATTATCTGTATATTTACACGGTGAAATAATTTTACCTTATTATTTTATATGGTGAAATGCAGATATTGAAAGGTATTTTAATGGCAATATATTAGTTGTTTAAAAAGAAACTAAACATACAAAATGAAAAAATTAGCTTTACACTGGAAAATCCTGATAGGTATGCTGTTAGGTGTGGTTTTTGGATTGATAATGGCACAAGTTTCATGGGGAGGAGATTTTGTGAAAGACTGGATCAAACCTTTTGGCCGGATTTTTATCAAATCACTTAAATTGATAGCAATGCCACTTATTTTGGCATCTTTAATCAAAGGGGTTTCAGATCTAAAGGATATTTCAAAACTATCTCTAATGGGGGGACGAACAATAGGTATGTATATAATTACCACTGTAATTGCCGTTTCAATTGGATTGTTATTGGTGAATTCAATTAAGCCCGGGAATTCTATCTCCGAATCAACAAGAAATGAATTGGTCAACAATTATGTTGATAAAGCTGAAAAATATAAAACACAAGCGGAATTGCAAAAGGCAAATGGTCCATTAAAAGCCCTTGAAGATCTTGTCCCAAGCAATATTGTTGCAGCTGCAGGTAATAATAAAAATATGCTACAGGTTATATTTTTTGCTATTTTTTTCGGGATAGGTTTGATATTAATTCCTGAGAAAAAATCAAAACCTGTGAAAGCTTTTTTCGATGGATTCAATGAAGTTATATTAAAAATGATTGATCTGATTATGCTTGCAGCTCCTTATGGAGTTTTTGCATTATTAGCGGCTTTGGTTGTTGAATCACCAAGTTTGGATTTGTTTCAGGCTTTGGCTTGGTATGCGATAACTGTTATTATAGGTTTGTTTTTGCTGCTTGTTTTTTATAATTTAATTGTATTATTTCTTGCCAGAAAAAAACCTTCATTTTTTATAAAAGGTATCGCTCCTGCTCAATTGCTTGCATTCTCTACAAGTTCAAGTGCAGCAACTTTACCAGTGACTATGGAGAGAGTAACGGAGCACTTAGGTGTTGAAGAAGAGGTAAGCAGTTTTGTATTACCGATAGGAGCTACGGTAAATATGGACGGGACAAGTTTGTATCAGGCAGTTGCCGCTGTATTTATTGCTCAGGCATTTGGTATGCATTTAGGATTGAGTGCTCAACTTGGAATTATAATGACAGCAACATTGGCAAGTATAGGTTCTGCAGCAGTACCGGGTGCGGGAATGGTGATGTTGATAATCGTTTTGGCTCAAGCTGGTATCCCCGAAGCAGGATTAGCGCTTATTTTTGCCATTGACAGACCATTGGATATGTTAAGAACTATAGCAAATGTTACGGGTGATGCTACAGTTTCGATGGTAGTAGCTAAATCTTTAGGAAAACTTGGTGATCCAAAAGTAAAGAATTGGGACGATAATTATCCCGGCAAGTAATCGAAAAGATAGCTCTATTTATACAAAATCTTTTTAAGTTTAGTGTCGTAAAACAAAGTTTTATGTTTTTTATCTCTCGATATATATCTGACTTGTAATTTGTTTTTAGAAATCCATTCCACTTTTGCATTTATAGCTTTTCTTCCCCAGATTATTTTATTGTTTTTGATATCGTAAAGCATTATTTTAACTGGAATATCGCCATTAATATCCTTCTTTAATCTCTTGTATATTGCAGCAAATTTATAGTTTTTATTATACAGGATTTTATAATTTGAAATAAAATTATTTTTAGCAATTTTTTCGGTAGTAGTTGAAATCTCTGCTATTTTTTTTGAACTTATACAGGAATTTAAAACAAATACTAGTGGTAGTAAAAATATTATTTTTTTCATGATTTAATTATTTTTTACAAAAATACGATAAATTTATATCTATTTTACATTATAAGTAAAAAAAATCCGGACAGTTAAATCCGGATTTTTTATAATCAGTATTTTGTTAGTAGTTTGATATTATTATCGAATAATTGTAATATCACCCATAACTTTCATATCTTCCCTGTCTTTTATTTCCAGTATTGCATAGAAAACATAAACACCGGGCAGTACTTTTTTACCTCTAAAATTACCATCCCATCCATAACTGGCATCATTAGGAGGGAAGTTTTGTTGGCTAAATACCAATTCACCCCACCTGTCATATATTTTCATATCCTTGATACTTAATACCGTGTTGTCTCCGGAGATGTAAAAACGGTCATTTAGTCCGTCTCCGTCCGGTGAGAAAATATTAGGTATATCAACATCGACATTTTCAATGAATCTGATATCTAAACATGTAGTTGCTTCACATCCATTATCATTAACAATATCAACACATACGGTTCTATCAAAATCTAATGATAAAGTTATGTTTTTGCATTGACTTCCCGAGCATATAGTATCTCCGTTTTCAAAATACCATACGATGCTAATAATATTAAAATTATCAACATTTCCTATCTCATAGGCTCCGGAACTATTTTCTTTAATGAAATCAGGTCCTATTATTGTGGGTTCCATGTTTTCAGGTTCTGTCAAAGTTACTGTTTCACTTGATTCACATCCATAGACATCTTTAATAGTGACAGTATATGTTCCTGCCGCTAAATTCTGAAATGTAGAATTATCTGATTTTACTCCATCGAGATAATATTCATAGTTTTCATCATCAGTGACAATAATACCTCCGTTTTTATCGCCATAACATAAAGGATTAATTGAGGAAACTTCATATTTGGGCAACGGAATTACCTGTAAAGTATCAGTTGTTGAATAATCACATTTTTGCACGGTATAGTTTACTGTATAGACATATTGTCCCGGATTGAATCCTGCAAAATTTATATTGCCGTTATTATCAATACCCTGACCTTCCCAACTTATAACACCTGAATTGTCTCCCGTAATATTTACATTCAAACGAATATTGGTCAAATCGGAAATACATAAATATTCAGGCAAATTTTCGATTTGAAGTGTTATATCCGGGCATGGTTCGGTTTCACATGTTATAGTTGTGCTAACATTATTACATGCGCATTCCGAAACGGCTTCAACTGTGAAATTAACAGTGCTGTTAGGTAATAAATCAAGAAGGTTATATTGAATGTCAGTAGTATTCAATACCATTTCTCCATCTACAAATACATTGTAAGAAGAAGCGCAGTCAATAGAGTTCCAGTTTATCATTATAGAATTAGTAGTAGGTGAACAATTAATAACCGGCGCGATTAATTCCGGTTCAACTACTACAGGAACAAACATCCTTTCGGATTCACAAACGCTATTATTGGTTTTTAATGATAACATATATGAACCCGGAGTATTCCATTTTATTGAGAATTTGGAACTGTTGATGTCAGTTCTGGTTCCTCCGGCTAAATTCCAGTCATAAACTGTTCCTGCCGGATTATTATTATCAAAATTAACCACAAGGCTATCACTAATACAAATGGTGGCGTTTTCTACATTGAATATTGCATTTGGTTTCTCAATTACATCTATCGTAAATGAAGTATCAGCACTACAAACCTCTTTGAATCTCATAAATATTGTATGAGTTCCTGGTCCTGCAACTTTAGGATCAAAAACACCGGATACAGGATCAATTCCATTGCCTGACCATTCAATGGTACCTGTTCCGTCACTATTGGAAATTGTAGCCTGGAAAGTAATAGGTGATGTATTGTCATCTAAACAAATGGTATCTATTCCCGGTTGGATGTCAATTCCATAATCAGGACATGCAACAGCAAAACAATAGTCAGAAGCTGAAATATCTCCACATAGTCCTTTATCTATTGCTATCAAAGATAAATTCACACTATCGCCCGGAGTTAATCCGTTTACAGTATATGTATTGATAAAAGCACTATCAACTTGTGTGCCATTTACATATATCTTATATCCTTCAGCTTTATTATCAAGATTCCAAGTAAAAATAATACTATCGGTTGATGGTTCACAACTGATGTAAATATCATCCAATGTATCCTGTACATAAACTTGAGCAGATACAGGAGTTGAAATACAGTTATTATTTTCAACTTCCAGATTTATTGTTTTAAGACCTGAAGTGTTCCATTTCAATAAATGTGGCTCTAGTCCTGTACCACTGACAATTGTTGCTCCGTCAAAATTCCAGTTTGCATTACCGGTCGGTGCATTACCACTATAATTGACCGAAAGTTGATCTTTGATACATATTGTATCTCCCGATATTGTAAAATCAGCTGTAGGTTGCTCAAAAATATGAATATAAGCTTTGGCATTATATGGACATTCATTATTCAAGTAATGAAGAACTATTGTATGATCGCCTATGCCTGCAACATTAGGATCAAATAATCCTGTCAAAGTATCTGTGATACCATTTCCACTCCAACTTATAACTCCTCCGTCATTTGGTGTAATACTATATGTTAAATTGAATGGTTGATTTGTCCCGTCAAGGCATATACTGGTATCTCCGGGAGTAGCTATCACATCAACTATAGGACAATCCAATGCCTGACAAGTAATGGGGTCAGTGCTGAAATTAGGACAATAACCGTCTGTTTCAATATGAAGTATAATTGTTACTTCATCATTGGGATTCAATCCTGTTACAGAATATGTTGTTCCATTCAAAGTGCCACTACTTCCACTTACTACTTCAACTGTAGTATTTGAAGCGCCATCAATAGGATCCCATTCAAAAGTTATACTTGTTGCAGTGGAGTTACATAATATTGATGGCATTTGAGGCGGTGTTTGAACTACTACCGTATCAACTGTCATTTCCGATTCACATCCACCTTCATTTACAACAAGACTTATAATCTTAGTGCCTGCAGAAGTCCAGGTAATATAATGAGGTCCCTGACTATCCGGTCCTAGTGGTGAATTATCTATTCCACCGCTAAAGTTCCATGTATATTCAGCTGTATCGGATGCGATACCTGTATATGTTATCGTATCTACAGAAGAAAGACAAATAGTATCTTGAACAATAAACGGTGAGTTTGGCGCCGGAATGATTGTTACCGTTTGGCAAATAGTATCGGAATGACCGCAATCAGGATCAAATGCATTTACACAAATGTCCCCACCGGCAGAACCTTGCCAGAATACTGATAAAGACATCTGGTCATCTGCTACAACTCCAACAGCATCGGCAGGCCAGGTCCAAATATATTGATTGTTAGGATCCGTATTGGTTATTTCATAGTAATACCAATCTTCTGCATTAGAACAAACAACTAAAGGCCAATTTAATGGTTGCGGAGCATCAGGCATATAATCATCAATATATATTTCTTCAGGATCAAAATCCTCAAAAGTACATGTTTTGCCATCATAAGTTACGGAAATTGAGATACTATATGTTCCATCTTCATAAATGACAATATTATAAGAATCCTGATTTCCATTTTGTACAGCAAATTCATCACCATCCTTGTACCAAGTGACAACGACAGAATCCGGATTTTCCGGCAAAATTTGATCAACATAAAAAAGTATTTTAACCGAATTATCACCTAATCCGGAACAATCTGTTTCAAAATGACCGTCTAATGTGATAAAATGTGTTGTAACAAAAACTTTTTTATCACAACCGTTGTCAGCTCCACCTTCCACTGTGATTTCGTAATCTTGCACATCATAAGTAAAGACTTCTCCTTCGATGACAATATCATCACCTGCACATCCGGTGGTATCTATATATACGGTATCTCTCGGTAATTTTATTATTTCTACTTTTTGCCAGTATTCACATCCTTGTGGATCTGTAGTAAGTGCTACCGAGTCAATTCCTTCCGAATAAAGCGGGCCACCTTCCCAATTATCAGGGGTATAACCTCCTTCAAGTACGTTTTCACAAACTTCAAAAGATCCAAGATCTTCAGGTGGCATTTGTTCAACTTCTACTTGAAAACAATATGGATCGCCTACATTACAGTCGTTTTTACCATATACGCATATATCATAAATTCCAGGTTGATCAAAATGGATTGTTGTGTCAGGAGTAGAAGTGGAATCTATAACGCCATTTACATCCCATACATAAGTGACGGCGTTATATACTTCGTCTAATGTAAAAGTAACATCAGCACCTACACATATATCCTCACAATCAGGAAAATTATCATCACATATTACTCCCAAAGGACCATTTACTTCAGGAGTACCTCCACCATAAAGTATTTCTATCCAATATGTACACTGAGTACCTGAACATCCGTCAATGAAAAAATGATATGTTTCGCCTACAGTCAATCCGGTTAAAGTAACGGGAATGTCACCCGGAGGAACACAAGGACATTGAAGTGCTACCGGATTATCGACGCAATCCTCATAAAAGCCCCATTGGATACCGACGCTACCGGTTCCGGCTACGCATGGAGCTGCGTGAATAATCAAGGAAACATCTTCAGCTCCTGCTACAAATGCAAACCATGAAGGATTATGAAATGCAAATCCTGCTCCACAACCAGGGATGGGTATCTGTTCCCATTGTTCAACCATAGATGTACAGAATTCATTTAATTCTTGAAGCTCACATAATACTTCGGCATCTTCACATTCACCTGCAGTTTGAGTTTCATCACAATCATCCGGAGGCTCCACATAATAACCGGCATCAATATATGTAGTATCCGTACCGGATTGAATAGTGAAAACAGGAGTTAATCCTGTAGTAGGATCGGGATCACTGTCCAAATCTTCCGCTCCTGCATTTTGTACTGTAAAAAGAAATGTAGCGGGTAATTCAAATTCTACATAATAATCATCAGGTTTAATATCCGGATTATTGTCAAATAGGTACATTCCACTAGCATCAGTAAAGGTTTGGTCAATTATTGCATCATCTGAAGCTCTATATAATGTTACCATGACATTGGGCATTGGAAATTCAGATGCATCCTGAAGTCCATCGGTATTTTGGTCTCTCCAGGTAAAGTCACCAATTGTTCCCGGTCTGTACATTCCTGCATCCCACATATCTGTTGTCTCTCCGGAGTTTATAGTAAAATTAATTGTTGTACCTGTAGTAGGATCCGGATCACTATCCAGATCATCTGAAGTCATGTCCTGATCTATTATGTAATATGTGGGAGGTTCAACGAAGTTCAAATTATATTCTCCCGGAGGTATTTCAAATGTAGGTGGGGAAAAAGAATATAATCCATCGGGAAGAGTTGTATAGAAATATGTGTCTCCTGTTAAAACATTTGTTAAAGTCACTTTAACATCACCAAGTCCGGGTTCTCCATCCTGTGCTCCATTACCATTCATATCTTCCCATACAAAATCTCCTATTGTTACAAATTTATAAAATCCTGCATCTATATTGTCGATGTTTTGTCCACTTGTAAGATCTGTAGCTACAACATCACCTGTTGCAGGGTCAGGGTCACTGTCGGTATCATCGTTTCCTCCTTGATCCTGTAGAGTAATAGCATCAAAACCACTGCTTGCCAAGTCAAAATTAACAGTGTAATTACCTGGGATTAAATCTACAAAAATATAATCACCAGCACCACCGGTTGTTACGGTGATAGCTGCGATTGCAGTTCCGTTACCTGTAGTTCCTGTTAATGTCACATCAACTCCCGGTAAATCGGGTTCACCGTCTTGAATACCATTTCCATTTGTATCTTCCCAGGTATAATCACCAATTGTTCCAAACTTATAAAATCCGGCATCTATATCTTTTGTCGTTTCACCACTTGCCAAAGTTATCGGAGGAGCTTCACCTGTAGACTGATCTGCATCACTGTCAATACTATCATCTCCACCTTCATCTTTATATGTTAAATGGTAATCGGTAGGTTCAATAAATGTTAATGTATATGTACCGGGAACAAGGTTATCATGATTATAAAAGCCTCCACCACTCGAAGTGACCGTTAAAGGACCAACCGGAGTTCCATTTCCTGTAGTTCCATTCAATTCAACATCAACACCATCAAGTCCCGGTTCTCCACCATCTTGAATACCATTTCCATTTAAATCTTCCCATGTGAAATCACCAATAGAAACAAATTCATAAAAACCCGCATCAATATTATCATAGGTTTCTCCACTTAATGCGGTAATCGCATCGGCATCACCTGTATTTGGATCTGCATCACTGTCGATATTGTCATCTCCACCTTCATCTTTATATGTATAATCATCATATCCTGCCGGTAAATCAAAATGAATAGTATAAGTACCAGGAGGGACATCCGTAAAACTATAATTTCCGGCAGCATCCGTTTGTGTATTTAACGGTCCGTATGCCGCTCCTGTTCCGGTTGTACCGCTAAGGGAAACATCTGCATTTTCAATAGGGGGCTCTCCTGCATCTTGTACTCCGTTACCATTAGAATCCTCCCAAACATAATCACCAAAAGAGATATTTATGAAAAACCCTGCATCTATATCTTTATTATCCTCCCCTGCATTGAGTGTAAATGTTGGGGTAGTATTAGGTCCGTTAGAGTCATCTATATCGCTGTCTTCAGCATCGTCTAGTGCAGCAACATGCTCCGTATGAACATAGTTAGGGTCAACAGTAGATGCATCAAATTCCAAATAATAATCTCCAGGAGCTAAATCCTCAAATACATAAGTTCCAACAGGAGCCGTTGTGGATGTTGTGGTTGAGGCTACCAAATTGCCCCCACTGTCATACAATCGTACGGTGACATTACCCAATCCAAATTCGGTTGCATCCTGGTACCCGTCTCCATCAGTATCTTCCCAAACTTTATCACCTATTCTGGGTGGAGCATAAGCATACTTATTATGATTGTTTTTTATCGTTTTATTTGAAGAAAATCCATTATAACCAAAAATAAATAATAGTGCTATAATGAAAAAAAATGTTAGTTTAATATTAGACCTTGTCCAATTTGATAAAATTGTAATAGTTTTATTCATAATATCAGAAATAAAATAGTTAACTAATAATACTGAACACCATTTTGAACTCACCAGTGTTCTTTTGTTTTGACCTACCTACAAAGTTACAAAAATTTAATCAATTATAATTATATCTTTAAGAAATTATTAAATAATAATTTGGATTAATTATAAATTGTTATTTCGAATAGAAATATATATTTATGAAATTAATCCAAATAGTTTTTTTATTAGTCATAAAATCGAAATCGATAAAATATAAAATTGATTTTTTTGTTTATACTTTTGTAATATCATTATGTAATTATT
>Ga0256833_1000983_pt1 | contig 21483 bp, 23 predicted proteins | sample 356284metaG_FD_190535 | JGI IMG/M metagenome (GOLD analysis project Ga0256833, IMG submission 190535) | Hydrothermal vent microbial communities from Mid Atlantic Ridge, Atlantic Ocean - 356-284 | ecosystem: Environmental > Aquatic > Marine > Hydrothermal vents | place: Atlantic Ocean: Mid... | reverse complement strand
GAATCCCAACCATTATCTAGCAGTTGCGATAGACTATTTGGCAAAGTATCGTGATTTTAAAGGGCTTAGCATTGGTAAAACACTGGTAAGTAGTTCTATGATAGATAGAGTTTGTGCAGATAATAACATAAATGTACTAGAAACACCTGTAGGCTTTAAATGGTTTGTCAACCCTATGAGTGAGGGGCAAATCTTTTTCGCTGGAGAAGAGAGTGCAGGAGCTAGCTTTTTACGCAAAGACAGAAGATTGTGGAGTACCGATAAAGACGGTATGATCATGACATTGCTCTCTGCCGAGATATTGGCACGTACTGGTATGGATGCAGGGGAATATTATGCAATGCTTACAGCAAAATATGGTAATCCTATCTATGCACGATTAGATGCCGTGGCAACTTTTGAGCAAAAAGAGATACTCAAAAATCTCAGCCCAGAAGATATCACTTCTACTACGCTAGCAGGAGAGAAAATAGAGCGTATCATCACTGTAACAGACAATGGTGCAAAAATAGGCGGACTCAAAGTTGTAGCCCCTAATGGCTGGTTTGCGCTACGTCCATCAGGTACAGAAGATGTCTATAAAATCTATGCCGAAAGCTTTAAAGATGAAGCACATCTAAAAGCGATACAAGATGAAGCACAAGAGATTGTGAATAGATTGTTTTGTTAATCATATATTGTTAATTTGTTTATAGTCTATTCATATATAGAGGATAGACTTCTATGTTCAATATAAATAATCAAAGGACATATATGAATAAAATAATAAAATTAATCATAGCATTATCAGTGTTTACTATATCAATATTTGCAGATGTAGAAGCTGATATGCAAACGTTAGAGATGAATACAACAGATATACAAACATCAGAACTAAAAAAACCAGAAATAGCGTGGGAAGTAGGGTTTGGAACAAATTATGGTGGACTACTTGGTATCACTGCCAATTATACAGTTGCTGAAGATGTTGAAGTTTATGGTGGCTTGGCTATTCTAGGTGGTGTAGTAGGTGCAAGATATTATCTCGATGAGAATATAAGATTCAATGCAAATTATGGGGTAAATGGTTATGGTTATGCTTCAGATTCTTCCGAAGATAAGCTTACTATTTATGCAGGCTTGAATCTAGGTATAGATTATATTTTTGACAATGGCGTATCATTAGGTATAATGACAACATTAACATCAAAAAATATTTATGGCGATGGTATTGATGATAAAAATATCGATATCAATAAAGATATAGATGACTATACACCAAATGTATTTATTTCTGTAGGATATCGTTTTTAATTTAGGGTCTAGTATGCTAAAATAAAGTATGAAGAGCACAATTAATATACATTTTAAACAAGAGACCATAGAAAATCTAGAAGCTTTCTCAGAGCTTTTAGGTAAAGATATCAGTACTATTTTAGAAGAAGCACTCACCCAATACTTCGAAAATGCACAAAAAAAGCTTATTGAAAAAGGCATAGAAGAGGATGCGTCTATGACCAATCTCGATTATGATGAGTTTTGGGATGGATTGGATATTGGATAAAAGATATGTAGGTGGCGATTACTATCGGAATAAAAACTGATGATACCTTCAAATGAGCTACTCCAAAATAAACTAGATACTCAAATCCTCTCTATAGCGTTCTACACAAAAGGACAAATAGGTGATATCTACAAGGTTGAAACAAGCAACAATACCTATATACTTAAAACATCCGAACCCTCAGACAGATTGAAGATAGAAGCATCTATGCTAAATGATATTTATAAATATGATATAGCTGTACCTCAAGTGTATGACGTCAGTGAAATAGATCTGCTGTTAGAGTATATACCTACCAAAAAAATAGCTAAATGCACCCAAGAGATAGAAGCAGCAAAAATACTAAGTCAATTGCATTCTGTGAGTAATGATGCACGAATGTATGGATACTACTACGATACCACCATAGGTCCTTTTACACAAAAAAACGAGCAGACACAATACAACTGGGGTCTGTTTTTGTCACAAATGCGTATCTTGCCTATGGCTAAAATATGTTATGATAAAAATGCAATAACAAGGGATATGCTTACTCGTATAGAGATACTTTGTAGAGACATTTATAAGCGTATAGATATGACAACTATCACACCATCACTGTTACATGGAGATCTGTGGAGCGGTAATATATTATTTAATATAAATGGAGCTACACTCATAGACCCCGCACTCTATTTTGGGGATAGGGAGATGGATTTGGCATATATAATGATGCTTGATACCTTTGGTGATACCTTCTTTAATGCCTATGCAGAGGTACATCCATTGAGTGAAGATTTTTATGAGGTCAAAGTACCCCTCTATCAAATCTATCCACTGCTTGTCCATGTCGCACTCTATGGAGGTGGGTATGTTTCGCAACTAGAACAGACACTTAAAAGGTTAAAACTATGAAATTTAATTTTAAATCTATTGTAAAAGAGTTAACCATGGGTTTATTGATACTCTTTGTGGTCTCAAATGTCATGAGTTATATACGTAAGCCAACATTAGCATCTAACATACTCCCTAAGATAGAAGCCACATTGCTTGATGGCACAGCTTATAGAAATATAAAAGGTAGACCGACTATGATACACTTTTGGGCAACATGGTGCCCTACATGTAAGTTAGAAGCTTCAAATATAGAAGAGCTCTCTAAAAGGTATCAAGTACTTACTATCGCAGTGAATTCGGGAGGAGATAAAGAGATACAAGCCTATATGCAAGAAAAAGGACTTACCTTTGCTGTACTCAATGACAAAGAGGGTACATGGGCAACAAAATTTAAAGTAGAGGCATATCCCACAACCTTTATTTATGATGGCAATGGCACCTTGAAATTTACAGAAGTGGGGTATACCACAACAGCAGGACTTTTGGCAAGATTAAAATTCACGGAATAATGTTATATATGCATTAAAATCATTTATCTTCAAGATAGTAACCCCAAACCTAATGTACGCAATGCTTCATGTTTATGGAATTGGAATGTACTATAAGTGGATGTTTTAGGTTCAATTAAAATAATATTTTTTTTGCTTTGTATGAGATTGCTTTGTGTTTGATTGTATATGAGCAGTCGCATTGAACGTTCAAACATTTCTAAAACATTTGCTGTTTTAAAAAAATTATCTGGAAGTTCTTTTTCGAAGGCATATCTCCCCAATACATCTACTGCTAAAACAGTATCATAAGTTGCTTGCAAAATACCAAGATTTTCACATAAAAATCCATCTGCATAAATTTCACCATCTATTGTATGTTCTGTAAAAATGCCTGGGATTGCCATACTTGCAAGTACAGCATCTTTGATAGTGACATCATCTTTTTCACTAAAGATGCGTTTTTCCCCAGTGATAATATTGGTACAAATGAGTTTAAGAGGTATTTTTGTTTCTGACATTTTTTTGTTACCAAATAGTGTATGAAAGATAGTTTCAATTTTACTATTATCTACGATTGCATTACCCGAAAAAGAGAACTTCATCCACTTACTTACAGAGGTGAAGTCAATAATTTGTTTGTATATATCACTTTCATGCATACCAATAGCCATACATGCACCAATAATACCACCCATACTTGTACCTATTATTTCAGAAGGTGTAAGATTATACTTTTCTAAATCATGTATGACTCCAAGATGTGCAATACCCAAGGCACCACCACCTGAAAGTACCAAAGTAAAATGATTGGTTTTCAAATTTTTAATCATAGAGTATTATATACTAAAAGTCTTATTGGTTACTGGTTATACTTATACCCAAATAAATCCATAGAATTCAGAACAAGACACAATCATTGTATTCAGGGGCACTTCAGAAAACATCACCGCACCTATGGTAATCGATGATTCTTTATGAATGCCATGTGCCAATGCTTTGCAGAAGATGGATGATTTCTAATGCATATTTTGGGATCATAATCCGCTTTTTGCTACCTTTAAAAAGCTGTAGCTATTTTTTCTTTAAACCTTTTTTCTCTGCTTTCTTTTTCTTCTGTGCAGCGTAGGTATACTTACGTTTTTTATCGTAGTCTATATAGCCTTTTTTCTCACGTAATGACTTCTTGCGAGGGCGTGCTTGGCGTGGTTGCTTGTCGGTTATCTCAAAGCCTTCCATTATCTCACGTTTGACGCCTAATTTGAGGTGTTTTTCTATGGTAGAGAAGGCATTATAGTCATGGATTGTGAGTAGGGTGATGACTCCGCCTTTTTTGTTCGCCCGTCCTGTACGCCCTGCACGGTGGGTAAAGTCATCCGTAAGCTCTGGCAAGTCATAGTTGATGACCATCGGTAGCTCTGGTATATCTAACCCCCTTGCAGCGATGTCTGTGGCTATAAGCACCTGAGACTTTCCAGACTTAAAGAGTGTCAATGCTTTGGCACGTCCACCACGTTTGATGTCTCCGTGGATGATGGTTGTCCATATCTCTTGGGCTTTAAAGTACTCAAAGAGCTTGTCGGCAGTCTCTTTTTTGTTGACAAATATTAGCACTTGCCCTACACCTAAATCTTTTATGAGTTTGGCTGCAAGTTCTGCCTTGCGTTTTTTGTCTACCTTGTAGGCTCTGTGGTGTATGGTATTGACCACATCACGTCTGTTACTCACTTCTACGATGGCAGGGTCACGTAAAAATTCTTTGGCAAGTTTTTTGATGTTTTGTGAGATGGTCGCGGAAAAGCACATCATTTGTTTCTGTGCAGGGCAAGCTTTTAAAATGGCTTTTATCTCTGCCAAAAATCCAAGGTCAAGCATCGTATCAGCTTCATCAAGTATGATGGTATTGACATGTTCAAGGTTTATCTTTTTGTCATTAATAAAGTCTTGCAAACGCCCAGGGGTTGCGACGACGATGTCTACACCTTGCTTAATACGTGCAATTTGGTCTACTTTTTTAGACCCACCTTGTACTTTGACCGTTTGAATATCTAGGTACTTTGAAAAGATTACAATCGTACGAGAGACTTGATCTGCCAGCTCAATGGTAGGCACGATAATAAGTGCACGAACCACTTTAGCATCTTTTTTGACGATTTTTTGTAGTTTGTTCAGTAGTGGCAGTACATACGCTGCTGTTTTTCCGGTACCAGACTTAGAAGCCCCTAGGATATCAGCCCCTTTCATCGCAGCAGGGATGACCTTGTTTTGTATGGCTGTAGCGTTCTCGTAGTTCTCATGGGCGATGGCTTTGAGGATGCTAGGGTGTAGATTGAATTTTTCAAATGCTTTGATGGTAAATCCTTAAATATATTATCTGTATTATAGCAAAATTTGTTAGGTATAAGTGAATATCTAATAGCTTAACTCCTCGGTTTAAATTCCGTTAAACTTCGCTTCTTATAATGTCATATCAACACATTAGGAGCAAAACATGCCAAACAAAAAAATTTCACTACTTGTGTTGCCTCTTGTGGCAACAATTTCACTACATGCAAATGATCCATTTTTTGATGACCCTTTTGGGGATGATATTTTTAAAGAGATGATGCAAATGCAACAAAATATGGACAAAATGTTTAACCGTATGCAAAAAAGAATTCAACAGCGTTCTGCCAATGTTATTAGCCCACTGGGTACTTATAAAATAGCAAAACAAGAACAATTTGTAGACAAAGGTGATCACTATGAATATGTGACGAATATACCTGAAAACAAAGAGAATCAAATAGACATCAATGCAAAAGATGGTGTGATGAGTATCACAGCTAAAATCATAGAAAAACATGAGAATAAAACAGCAAACTCCTACAGTTCATCAAGCTCTATGCGCATGTATCAACAAAGTATCCCTCTGCCAAGTGATGCAGATGAAGGAAGTATGAGTGCAGCGTACAAAGACAAAAAACTGGTGATCTCCGTGAAAAAAAGTAAGAAGAGTGCTAAAGTTGTACCTAACATCACTATACATACTTCAAAAAGCACGACACAAGCTATAAAAAATAAGCAAGATGATAACAATGAGAACAACAAAACAAGTGAAAAACAGATAAATAAAACAGACAAAAACAGTACAGAGTTAAATGGTTCAAAAAAAGAAATGACGATTAACTCTGATGTGCCTTCTATGAGTTAAACTGTAAAAATTTTAGACTTTATTTTGCTTGACTTGCTATAATATCTTCACTATTTCCAAAGGATTACAGTGAATATAAAAAATTTTATCTATGATTATGGCGAAAAGGTACCAGGGTATGATGTAGGTATGGTGAACGAAAATGAGGTACGTGCCACAGCAGGTATACTCTTTTTACTGGGGATGATAGTCCTTTTTGTGGGTATAGGCTATAACCACATTATCGTTGCACGTTTTTATTTAGCATTTATTTTTATAGATATGACAATTCGTATCATTAACCCTAGCTATTCTCCTGCATTGCTTTTTGGCAGAATGTTTATCCAAAATCAAAAACCAGAATATGTCGCAGCCATGCAGAAGCGTTTTGCATGGATACTAGGCTGGCTCATTGCCTTACCGATGATGAACTGGTTTGTCCTACATTGGGATATCACGTTTTATAAAGTACTTATCTGTGTATTGTGTCTAGCACTGCTTTTTATGGAGAGTGCACTCTCTATTTGTGTAGGGTGTAAACTCTATACACTTATTACCCGTAAACAAGCACAGCATTGCCCGGGTGGTGTATGTGAAGTACGTACCAAAGAGCCTATCCAGACCTTTAATCTTGCCCAAAAAATCATCGCAACGACTATCACTATCGCACTGACGGTAGGGCTATATCTGTTTATGGCAAAAACTGAGTCCAAAACTTTTTTTGGAGAGTTTTTGCATGAGATGGTACTAACCAAACAACAACTAGCCATAGAAAAAGAAGCCAAGCTAAATGCTGACTTTGAAAATGAGGATGACTTTTAGTTTTAGTCATATGCCTGTTGTCAATGTTTAAAATCGACTTACTATTAGTTCCAAGGTTTTGTTGTACTTTTTAGTCTAGTAAGTCTATACTGTTTTGAATACTCTCATCTATAAAATTTAAAAGTTCGTCTTTGTCATTTATGGCTTTTAAGTATTCACTTCTGTGTTCATTTTCAATTAGAGGTGGAACGATATTATTTTGGATAGCTTGAAAAGCCATTATCAGTCTTCCAATTCTTCCATTACCGTCAGCAAATGGATGTACTCTTTCAAATAATATATGAAACTCTGCAATATCTTCTAAACTCATATTGTTACTATTAAATCTATAAAGTAAATTTTCAATATCATTTGATATTTTATTAGGTGCTGATAGTTTTATATCTACACCTTTTATATATCGTTCATCTAGTCTATATGCACCAATAGGTTTTGAAACAAATTGTGGAGAAACTTTTAGTGCATCTTCAAACATAATGGTATGTATATCTTTTATAAAACTACTATCAATAATATTTTCTTTATTTGTAGCTTCACGAACTATGACATCATAAGCTTTTGCAAAGCCTAATATAACTAGTTGTTCATGTAAGGGTTTATCTCCAGCAGTATTTCCATGTTCGAGTAACTCCTTTGTTTCACCAAAAGAGAGAGTTGTTCCTTCCATCGCATTTGAGTGATGGGTGATTGAGATACGAAGTTGTCTAAAAAGTTCTTCTCTTTGTTTTAGTGTTAGTTTATTTAGTTCTTTCATTTTGCTCTCCTGATTTCAAGCTTATTTAATTAGGATAACAAAATGTCCCTCTACTCTTGTATTTTTCATATTAGTAGTATATCAAAAATGTCTGACAATTTAACCCAAAATATGCAATAGGAATTACCCAACTAGCAAAAGTCATTGCACTATCACTAATTTTGGCAATCCTATTGAATAATTTGGGTTTAAAATATAATAATAAAAGGCACTGAAAGTTTTTACCCTACAAAACAAAAGGTACAAAATACCTAGTTCTTTTTTTGTAATCACTATAATTAGAAAACGCTTGTATCAAAAGCTTTTCTTCTCTCTTGGCTTTGAGATAGAGGGTGAGAAGGAGTAAGGTGAAGAGTATGGCTTCATACCATCTAGGTGTAGATATGAGTATCCCAAACATCATAGTCACCACCGAGGTATACATAGGGTGGCGTATATAAGCATAGATACCTGCAGTGATGAGCTGAGCGTCTTTTTTAAGTTTGGGCTGTATATTGAAATTGCCCAAAGTATTATGCATGAGTGCCCATAATCCTATAGTCAAACCCAGTAGAAAAATAGTGATAGCAATGCCATGATGTAAAAAGCCATGAGAAAAAAGTACCATAAGCCCCATGGTCAAAAACTGTATAGCTACGAGTATTTGAGGGTAGTATTTATCCACAGCAAGACCCACCGCTATAGCTCACTTTTTTTTGAAAATAAGGTTTAACCATATAGTACAACAGCAAGCCCCACAACACGACAGATGAGAGTATAGCGATGATGCCACCTTCTTCATCCATGTGGATGAGCGAAGCAGGGTTGATCTCTGTGGCATCGAAGATGTAGTCTAAGCCTAGCCCAAAGACGATACTCCCTATAACGATACTCCCTAAGTAGATAGCCAAAGATTTGCTCCCTAACATCTTTTTGACCACACCGATAGTCACTGTATTGGTCGCAGGACCAGCAGAGAGGAAAACAAAGGCAGCACCAGCACTGACCCCAGAGAGCATAAGCCCTGCTGCAATGGGTAGTGAGGCAGTGGCACAAACATACATAGGTACAGCGATGATGATAACAAGCAGATAACTTAGCCAAGTGTTTCCAGAGAGTAATGCTGCTAGATTATCGGGGATGGCTACTGTGATGAGTCCACCCAAAAGCAGACCCCAAAAGAGTGGCTTGGCGATGTCACCAAGTAGGGTACCAAAGGCATAGGTGAAGGCAGCTTTTAGAGAGAAGCCTTTTTGATTATCGTTTGATGTGCTACAGCAACTTTCTTCACCTGTACCACATGATTCTTCTTTGGGTGCATAGTTGTGGGCAGATATGGAATCTGCCCCTACGGGTTTGAATGTAGAAAATGACGTAGGGGCAGATCCTGTATCTACCCTCATTGTTGTATCCTTATCAAATATATTCGTCAATATCCCTGCCACCATCGCGATAATCATAGAGGTAATCGCACGGTAGAGTGTAAATATCCACCCAAAGATACCATAGGTTGCCAGGATAGAATCCACACCGGTAATCGGTGTAGAGATGAGAAAAGAGAGTGTGGCACCTTTAGATGCACCAGATTTCTTGATAGCGGTAGCTAGAGGTATCACACCACAAGAACAGACAGGTAGAGGGATACCAAAGATGGTGGATTTCACCACTGAAGAGATATTGTCTTTACCTAAATGTTTGGTTACGATGCTATCGGGTACAAGTTCATGCAAGAGTCCTGCAAAGAGCAGACCAAAAAGAATGTAGGGAGCCATAGCAATACTAAGTTGCCACAAGGCTTCAAAAAAGTGAGTGATTTCCATCTAAGACCTTTTTTGTCTTAATGTAACGCAAACCTGCTTAAATGCGCTTAAATACAAATATCCTGTTTAATCTTCTCTTGATTGAGTTTCTTAATGAGTTTGGCTGAGAGTTCACCGTAACGTTCTTCATCAAGGTTGAGTTGTTTTTGAAGTTCTTCTATGTCTGTACCATCTGACCAAGCTTTAAGAAGTTTGAATTCTTTTTTTGTAAGCTTGAGTTTAAGAGCCTCTTTGAGGTCATTCCCCTCTTTAAGAGGGTTTACGAGTTTTTTGATGTGTTTTTCTATTTCGGTGCTAAGTGTTAACAATGCGTATCCTTTTAGGGTATTTCTAAGAATAGGTGATACCCACTTTTTAGAAATTCCCTTTAGTAAAATGTAAAAGTGTCATGTACCCAATTCCTGCAAAAAGAATGGTTCCAAAGAGGTTGAGTAGCATGTTGGCAAAGGCGTGTACGTAGTCTCCTGACTCAAGTAAAAAAAAGCTTTCCATAGCAAAGGTAGAATAGGTAGTAAGTGCACCTAACATGCCTGTTGTTAAAAATGTTTTTAGGTGTGGCGAGAGTGAACTATTGAGATGAAAGTATGCAAAGAAAATACCGATGAGTAAAGAACCCAGTAAATTGACCACAAGTGTACCTAAGGGTAAAGTATAGATAAAATTTTTATTGACAATAGTATTTATGAATAGTCTAAGTGTTGCACCAATTGCACCACCGCTAGCGACTGCGATTATTGTTAGTGAGTTCATCATCTATTACCTTTTGCATATCTTCTCTTAGCTTTTCATACCAACCTTCTTCTGCTTGGCTCACATCAATCGTAGGTAAAAAGTGGTAGTGTACTATCGCGGAATGTGCTGTTTTATTGTGCTCATTGAGTAATTTTTTACTTCCTGTTATCACAATAGGTTGTACCTTTAAACCCAATTTTTCTGCAATAATTTTGGTACCTTTTTTAAAAGGCAGCAGTTTTTGTTTTGCTGTTCTAGTACCCTCTGGAAATATGGCTACAGGACGATGATAGAGATCTCTGGACTCTTCTACATCCTTAATAAATTTACGTAAAGAGGATTTACTCCCTCTATCTACAGATATCATCTCTCCATGACTCAGTAGATTACCAAACCAAAGTGTATCAAAAAGCTCTTTTTTAGCGGCCCATCGTAGATGATTGTTTTGCACAGCTTCAAGTCCTATAATGTCTACAATCCCTTGATGGTTCATCACATACATATCTGCATTTTTATCCATTTTACCTTTTTTTAAAGCTATCCCACCCATCATCCATAAGGTTAAAGAGTTAATATGATGCACTATAGTACTTTTGTGTTTACCAAAAAGCATCAGTGCAGGTATCATAAGGACAGCGGTATTAAATGAGATAACAAACGCACCCCAATAGAATCTAATTTTTGCAAAGATCTTCATTTTTTATCCATCCTATGATTCCTTTTTTATATTCTACCTTATTGTACTCTCCACGTGTGCTTAATAACATCATATTGAGTTGTTTGTCTATTCTTGTGCCTATAGTACTTGTTTCTGTTGGTAAAATATATAGAGGTGACCCTTGTTTGACACATATTTTTTTATGTGGAATATAAAAAGTAAGAAGTGTAATGATTGAAACCGTTCCCAAGACAAGATAGAAAAAATCTCTTTTCCATATAAACATGATAAGAAAAAATAGAGAAAAGAAAACCAGCGCATATAGTTTTAATCGTTTAAATGCATCTACTTTTGGATTGAGGTCAGATTGTGTGGTTACTGATGCATTTACCACCTTAACAGGAATATTTAATGTCTCAAAATGTTTGCTTATTGTGTTAAAATAAGAAAATTTTAACTCTTTTTGTTCGCGGGGGAGTACCACATAAAACTCAGCTTTCACCTTTGCATACTCTCTTTTGATATTTTCAATCCCATATTCATATACATGATTAAGGTGCATATCTTCAAGATTCGCTTCTAGTGCTTCTAGCATAAGTGTAACAATATGGTTTTTTGTATCATAATTTGATACTTGATATCCTTGTATTTTTAATTTAGTTGCTAGAACCCCAGAAAAAAATCTATCAGGTTTTAGTTTTGAGATAGGGATTTTGTGTGCAGCAAGTGAAAATTCATTGTTACTTGAGTGTATAAATAATTGAGGAATAAGTACATTGGTCTCTTCTGCTTTAAAATAAAATGTATAAAAAGACTCATTACCGTTTTTGACAATTAAAGGGTCATTAAATAAAGGACGATATTGACTTGTAGAGTCAAATATAAATTGAGGTGTATCGTCTGTTTTTCCTACTACTGTAACAGGGAAAAGTTGGTTACTATAAACTGTTTTGGGTAGATAAGAATAACTATAATCATTTTGGGCATGAAGTACGACACTAAAAATAAATAGTGAAAGTACAATATTCAACCAAAAAGAGTGAAACAATCTCATAAAGTATCAAAACCTTTGAGCATACGTAGACCATCAACAGAACCTAAAATCTCTTCTAATGCACGTTCTGGATGGGGCATGAGTCCAAAGACATTTTTATTTTCATTACATACTCCAGCAATAGAAGTAACAGAACCATTGACTACAACAGGATTACCCTCACTGTCTGAATAACGAAGTAAAATCTGCTCATTTTTTTCAAGTTTTTTTAAACCCTCATCATCAATATAATAATTTCCATCTGCATGAGCAATAGGAATATTGAGTACTTCGCCTTTACTGCATTTATTCAAAAATGGATTATCATTATTGACGACACAAAGGTTTTGGTGTTTAGAGATAAAGTGCAAATTATTGTTACGCTTGAGTGCACCAGGGAGGAGTCCTGCTTCTGTAAGAATTTGGAAACCATTGCAAATACCCAGCACTTTTCCACCATCATTTGCATAGGTGGTGACAGCTTTCATTACAGGAGAAAAACGTGCGATAGAACCAGAACGTAGATAGTCTCCATAAGAGAATCCTCCAGGTACAACAACCAAGTCGATGTCAGTAGGGAGTGCCTGATTTTCATGCCATACAAGCTCAGTCGTATGACCTAATTTTTCAAATGCATACTGGGTATCAAACTCACAGTTTGTCCCTGGGAATCTTAATACTGCTACTTTCATGTTAATTAATCTCTATCGTATAATCTTCAATGACAGTATTTGCAAGCAGTGTCTCGCACATCTCTTTTACTTCTGCTTGGGCTTTAGTTTTGTCTTGGGTATCAAGTTGAATAATGATTTGTTTTCCAATACGTACATCTGTTACACCTTCAAAACCTAAAGAATCTAGTGCATGGTGTGCTGCCTTACCTTGGGGGTCAAGTACGCCCTCTTTTAAAAATACATTTACTACGGCTGTCATATCTGTCCTTATTTGTTTCTGTTTTGTATTCTGTCTAACACTTGCTTATATGCCTCAGTGAGTCCACCAAGACCTTGTCTAAATCTATCTTTGTCAAGTTTTTCATCTGTTTTTGCATCCCAAAGTCTAAAGTTGTCAGGACTAAGTTCATCAATGAGGATGATGTTCCCATCTTTGTCTCGCCCAAACTCAAGCTTGAAGTCTACTACTTTGATATCAAGTTCTGTATAAAACGCTGAGAGTAGGGTATTGATACGTCTTGCCATAAATCTGATGTAGTCAAGTTCATCTGTGTTGTTCACAAGATTTAGTATAAGACAGTGTTGGTCATTGAGTTTTGGATCACCTAATTCGTCATTTTTGTAGTCAAACTCTACAAGTGTAAATGGAAGTACGGTTTTGTCTGCAATGCCAAGATTTTTGCTTAGGCTACCTGTAGCAATATTTCTTACAATGACTTCTATATAGATAACATCTGCACGTTTGTGTAACATATTGTTATCATCAATGGTATCTATATAATGTGTTGGGATACCTTTTTGGGCCAAATACTTAAACAGCTCTGTAGAGATTTTGTTATTGAGTGCACCTTTACCTTCTTCAGATGATTTTTTTTCACCATTGAAAGCAGTCAAAGAGTCTTTAAACTCTGAAATAAGTAAATTGGGATCATCTGTTTCCCAAATTTTTTTTGCCTTACCTTCATAAAGGAGTGTTTTTTTTTCCATATGCTAATATCCTTTTTTTGTGATAATAAGTGCTTTTAGAATATCTACGGCAGATTTTAATTGTGCATCTTTATAGAGTTGGCTCTCTGTAATAATCGTTTTATTTGTTTCGGTCATATTATTTTCAGTAATATTAATATCTTTATTTTTTGCTTCAATCTTGGCTAACTCACCTTCTAAATGCTTTTTAAGATCTCTCTCTTTTAATAAAACTGGGTCTTCTTCAAAATCAATTTTTCCTAGATGTACAATAATATCAGGCGTAACACCTACTGCTTGTATGGTACGTCCACTAGGGAGATAATAGCGAGCAACAGTCAGTTTAAGTGCTTCACTTTTTCCCACAGGCATTACAATCTGTACAGACCCTTTTCCAAATGTTTTTTCGCCAATTACTACAGAACGATTGAAGTCCTGCAATGCACCAGAGACAATCTCAGAAGCACTGGCACTCCCTCCATTGACAAGAACGACTATAGGGGTTTTTGTATCGGTATTCTCTTTATGTGCCTTGTAGGCTATGTTTTCACTTTTTACTTTTCCTTTTTGACTAACAATATCACCTTTTTCGACAAAAAGATCTACTAATCCTACTGCTTGGTCAAGTAGCCCTCCAGGATTGTTTCTAAGATCCAGAATAATACCTTTTGTATTATTGTGATCACTTATAGATTTTTTTACATCTTTCACTACCTTTTGATCAAAAGAGGTAATATGTAGATAAAGTAATTTATCTTCAATTGTTTTTGTATATACAGATTGGATTTTTATAATGTCTCTGGTTATCTTGATTTTAAGAGGTTTTAGTTCTTTCTTTCTTATAATGGTAAGTGTAATATCTGTACCAGGTTTTCCTCTCATAAGCTTCACTGATTCATCTATATTCATACCAATCGTTGCTTTGTCATCAATTTTTAATATAATATCTCCAGCTTTCACACCTGCCTTATATGCTGGAGTACCATCAAGTGGAGCAATAACGGTGAGTGCTCCGTCTTTCATACCAATTGAAATACCAAGTCCACCAAACTCACCTTTTGTTTGTACAGATAAATCTTTATAAGATTTTGCATCCATAAATGTTGAATGTGCATCAAGATTTGTCATAAGTCCTTTTAAAGCTTTGTCAACCAATGTTGTTGTATTAACTTCATCGACATATTGACTTTCAATCACATTTAGAATTTGGGTAAATTTAATATATGCTTCTAGTTTTTGTTTGGCTGTTGATTTAATGGGAGTTTTTATTTTATTTTCTTTGGCATGAGTTAGTGTGCCCAAAAGATACGTTGCCGTCATTGCAGATAGAAATCCAGCAAATATAATTTTTTTACTTTTTTTAATTTTAATCATTATAGGTAATATCTCCATTTTGATAGTTCTATATTATTTTATTTAAAATCGTATAAGAGGTTGCTTTTATATAAAGTATTTTATGCAGAAGATAATAGATGTTTAAATATTAACTAAAAAAACTTGACAATACATGACTCAATGTTGTATAATCTTTCTAATAAATATAAATGATTAAGGAGGTATTTTATGAATATCTTAGAAAAACTAACCAACCAAATGCAAGCAACAATTGAATCAGGGGTTTCTCTTGCATTGCACAATAAAAATCAAGAGGTCGATCCTATACATCTTTTATGGGCTTTACTAACAAATTCTGGGAGTATATTACACCAAGCGTTAAATAAGCTAAATGTTGACAAGGCAGCTATTGAGCTCGAGACAAAATCGTTGGCAAATAAATTACCACAAGTATCTTCTGTAACGAAAGAGAATATAAAATTAGGGCAAAATTTAGTACGTACTTTACAAAATGCTGAAGGTGTGATGGCCGCCAATGGCGACCAGTATCTAGCAGTGGATGCATGGTTATTAGCCAATAGTGATGAGAGTTTTATTAAAGAGACTATAGGAAAATATATAGATATTTCTGAATTTAAAAAAACATTAGAGAGCATTAGAGGTGGAAAACAAATAGATTCACAGTCTGGTGATGAAACATTAGAGGCTTTAGCACAATATGCAGATGATCTTAATCAAAAGGCTATAGATGGAAAACTAGATCCTGTCATAGGGAGAGATGAAGAGATACAACGTATGATGCAAATTCTTATTCGTAAAACAAAGAACAATCCTATATTAATTGGTGAACCAGGTACTGGTAAAACGGCTATTGTAGAAGGACTTGCTCAGCGTATAGTAAATAAAGAGGTGCCATTGAGTTTGCAAAATATGAAAGTAATGAGTTTAGATATGAATAGACTGATTGCTGGTGCAAAATATAGAGGTGAGTTTGAAGATAGACTTAAATCTGTTATTGATGAAGTCAAAGAGTCTGCAAATATTATATTGTTCATAGATGAGATACACACTATTGTAGGTGCAGGTGCATCTGAGGGTGGTAATGATGCAGCTAATATTTTAAAGCCAGCACTTGCACGTGGTGAGTTACATACGATTGGTGCTACGACACTTAAAGAATATAGAAAGTATTTTGAAAAAGATACGGCACTTCAAAGACGTTTCCAACCTGTTAAAGTGGATGAGCCTAGTATTAATGAAGCCCTGCAAATACTTAGGGGAATAAAAGATAAATTAGAGGCTCACCATAATGTTAATATCACTGATGCAGCACTTGTGGCTGCTGCAAAACTATCTGATAGATACATTACAGATAGATTTTTACCTGATAAAGCGATTGATCTCATAGATGAAGCAGCAGCTGAATTGAAGATGCAAATAGAATCTGAACCTACAGATTTGGCTAAAATAAAGCGAGAAATCTCTACACTTCAAGTAGAAAAAGAAGCACTTAAAATGGAAGTAACTGAGAAAAATGCTACGCGTCTTGAGGAAATAGAAAAAGAGCTTGCTGATTTAGAAGAAAAACGTACAAAACTTCAAACACAGTTTGAAACAGAAAAAGATGTATTTAACCAAATTGCAGAGATTAAAACAGAAATTGACACATTGAGAACACAAGCAGAAAGTGCAAAACGCTCTGGTGACTTTAACAAAGCGGCAGAGATAGAATATGGTCAAATTCCTTCCCAAGAAGAGAAACTCAAAGAACTTGAAGTCAAATGGCAAGAGATGATGAAAAGTGGGACTTTGCTTAAAAATTCTGTAGATGAAGAAATGATTGCTAGTATAGTAAGTCGCTGGACAGGTATATCTGTCTCTAAAATGCTTCAAGGTGAAAAAGAGAAAATTTTAGCGATTGAAAATATCTTGCGTGAAGAGGTAGTAGGGCAAGATGAAGCACTAAAAGCAGTGGCTCGTGCTATCAAACGAAATAAAGCAGGACTTAGCGATACAAATAGACCAATAGGTAGTTTTATGTTTCTTGGTCCTACAGGTGTGGGTAAAACACAAGTAGCCAAAACCTTGGCAAAATTTTTGTTTGATACAGAAAAAGCACTGATACGTATAGATATGTCTGAATATATGGAGAAACATGCAGCATCCAGATTAGTAGGTGCACCTCCAGGGTATGTAGGCTATGATGAAGGTGGACAGCTCACAGAAGCGGTACGTCGTAAACCATACTCAGTGGTACTCTTTGATGAGATAGAAAAAGCTCACCCCGATGTATTTAACACACTTTTGCAGGTGCTTGATGATGGTCGTTTGACAGACAATAAGGGTGTAACAGTAGACTTTAAAAATACTATTATCATCATGACCTCTAACATCGCATCTGACAAGATTATGGAGTTTAAAGATCCAGATGATAGACGCATGGCAGTCCAAGATGAGCTAAAAAAACACTTTAAACCAGAATTTTTAAATAGACTAGACGAACAAGTGATTTTTAATCCTCTAGATCTAGAAGCTATTACACATATTGTGGATATTTTATTTAAAGATATTCAGAAAAAATTGGCTGAACGTGATATCACTGTTATGCTTTCAGAAAATGCCAAAGCATATATTGCCGAAGCAGGATTTGATCCAGTGTATGGTGCCAGACCACTTAAACGTGCGCTTTATGAAGTCGTAGAAGATAGACTTGCTGAACTCATACTTGCAGATAAAGTTGTAGAAGGATCAAAAGTAGATTTTGATGTAGTGGATGGTGATATAAAAGTCAATATTGAGTAATGATTTATCTCCCCAACAAGCGTTGGGGGAATTTGAAGGGAGTTTATATATTACTTCCATGGGGGGGGAGGTATGTAGTAATATGTATTTAAATGACGATATATTAACTTTTTGGAGTTTCTTCTTCCGTTGTGTTTTTATCATCTTCTGTTGGTTGACCTGCTTCAACTGGTGCTGCATCCATTGATGATACAGTAATTTCTGTTGCTGGCTCTTCGTTTGCCTGCACCATAAGTGTTGACATTGCCATTGCAGCAAGTAAAATCATAATTTTTTTCATGTATATTCCTTTTTATTTATGTGTCGAATTCTTATTCGAACATGAGAAGTATAGCATATAAGCATTACCTGAAAATTACCTCTAGATATTTATTTTATTTTTTTGAAACATAATTAAGTATTCTTTTGCTGGTGTCAATAGAGCAGAAGAAAAGTATATCAAAAAGAAAATTGAGTTTGGTTTTATCCTGATCTATCACATCAAAAGGTTGAAAAAAGAATCCAGACCCATTTTCTTTATCTGCAGGCTTCACATGAAAGACGATAGGTCTCAACGTTCTCACCATATTTAATATTTTTTTATAGTTTTTCATATCTTTAGGTGGCAATAGATTATCTTGTTCTGTTTCATTTTTTCTAGCTTTTACTAGAAGTTGAAGTTTGTCATTAAAAATCACTTTATCCCAGGTTATACTGCCCAGTTCAATATTAAAAGACATATTGCTAGAGATAAGAGGATGAGGTTTTGTTTCTCTGATTGCCTCTAATAATTGAAGAAAAAAATTCTTTCCCCCGAAGTTATTGGCACAAGTGAGTAATCTTTCATGATACAATTGTTTCTCTTCTTCATTTAATATATTGAAATCACACATACATTTTATTCCTATTTTTCTATCATTATATCTAAATCATTTCATCCTTATCAATATTTGATTATAATCACAAATTATTATTTTAATAGGGGTGGGAAATCATGAGTAAAAATGAAGAAGTTGCTAGTATGGATATAATGAGGGGGTATGCACGTTATGAAGATGTAGATAAAGAGCAGTTAGAAAAAGATATAGATGCCATAAAAGAGACTATGAAACCTGTAGATGAAGAAGATTTTCAACATTTACTAAAGATGGAACGTTGGGGACGTATCTTTACTTTTTCAGGGTATGGACTTATTTTAGTACTAGCAGTTATTGGACTCTTTACAACAGTAGGCAGTTTATTATTTTGGTCAGTTGGACTTATCGCGGCATTTTTCATTAGTACGGGTAATGTTGCTCGTTGGTCAAATGTGACACATCCTATTTTGCATGGTGGATATGACAAAGTACCCAATATTCCAGAACGTTATACCAAAAAATATTTTGCCAAAGGTTCACGTAGATTTGTTGATTGGCTCGATTGGATAAAACCTGATGCTTGGAGTTATGAGCACAATATTATGCACCACTATCATCTAGGTGAGGATGCAGATCCAGATAATGTTGAGCGTAATTTGCAGTGGCTGATTCAGTCAAAAGTACCAATGTGGTTGCGTTATATTATTATTTATGCTTTTGCAGGTATGTGGAAGTTTCTCTATTATGCACCCAATACATTGATGATACTAGAGAACAAAAGACGAAAAGAACAAGATAGACTAGAGGTGACTGACTATGAGTTAGATCCTCGTACTAAAAATGGTTTAGAGCTATGGATGGAGTACTACCTTCCATACGCTATTATTAAATTTGTTGTCTTTCCTCTGCTCTTTTTACCTTTTGGTACAACTGCGGTTATTAATGCACTTATTATTATCGTCATAGCAGAGTTTTTTGCAAATTTACACTCTTTTTTAGTGATAGTGCCTAACCACTCAGCAGAAGATATCTATATGTTTTCAGAACCATCTAAAAGTACGGGAGAGTTTTATCTGCGTCAGATTATGGGCTCCGTTAATTACAATACAGGTTCAGATATAAAAGATTTTTTTCATGGTTTTTTAAATTATCAAATAGAACATCATCTGTTTCCAAATATGCCGTCTAGTTACTATCAAAAAATGCAACCCATAGTGAAAGAGATATGTAAAAAGCATAATTTAGAATATAGGCAAGAGTCTGTATTTAAGCGTGCAAGAATGACGATAGACCTTATGGTAGGGAAAACAAAACTTCTTCGTGTTGATGGTGTTTGAGTAAAATTTTTTCTCTACTTATATCTCTTTAATTACCATACAATATTATAATTTTTTATTATTTATATTTATTTTAAATTAAGTATATAGACTGTACTCTATAAAAAAGGGGTACGGTTATGAAAAGATTATTTTTACTACAAGCAATGATATTTTTAATATTATCTCATATCGTTCATGCGAAGAATATTTGTCCACACTTGTTTCCTATGCCTTATGATAACGGTCTTACTGTCGTGATACCTATCTATAATCCATCTATTACAAAAGATGATTTAGACTGCGATGGCATTATAGATGTTATTGATACAGACATAGATGGTGATGGGATTGTAAACAACCGTGATGCTTTTCCAAAAAATGCTTCTGAAAGCGTTGATACTGATGGGGATGGCATTGGAAATAATGCAGATACAGATGATGACAATGATGGGTATTATGATACTATTGAAAATGAAGCAGGGAGTAACCCCTTAAATATTAGTGATACACCAGAAAATCATCCTGTCAATATTGAATTTGAAGATTGGATAAGAACCAATCCAGGAGCTGGTGGTACTATCAATATGATAGGAGCTACAGCATCAGGAGTGCTTGTAACCGCATCCGATCTTAGTGGTATATATGTAAGTTTAGATAAAAATGGCGTAAAATGGGATGCATTGGGCGAAAAAAATGGGCTTATGATTACGACACATATGAGTGCTTTAGGTTTTCATCCGACTAATGGCAATGTTTTTTATGTCGGTACAGGAAGAGGTATATATAAAACGACAAATCTTGGACAAAATTTTGACTTGATATCAAACAACATGACGTATGATAATAGCCTTTATGATAATAGTACAAATAGTGATGCAAGTGATGATGATACTGATACCTATGTAGAGAGTATTGTTGTCGCAAAATCTCAACCCAATATACTATATACAACTTATCATAAATGGGATGACAGTAGTCCTAGTAGTATTGCTAAAAGTACAGATGCTGGAGCAACATGGACAGATATCTCCTTCCCTAATCATTTAAGACTCAATAATTTACGTATAGTTAAATTAGTGATACATCCAACCAATGCAAACCTTGTGTATGCCATAGCAGGTAAACCTAGATGGGGTTGTAGTGAAGCGAAGGCATACCGTACAGAAGATGGTGGAGAAACATGGGTTGAAATTCTACATCCTTATGATGTGTTAGATCTAGACGTAGATTATAGCAATCAAAATATACTTTATATGAGTACATTTAAAGCCGAATCATGTACTGATCATGATCATCCAGGAGATGCATTGTTTGATACTAATGGATATGCTATACATGGAAACCTTTACAAAAGTACAGACAAAGGAAATAGTTTTGGCTCACCTGTGTTAGCAAATCAAACAGGTATCATCAGCGTAGGCACAGGAAAAGTACATCCTGCAAGCAAAGTTAGGTTGATTAATATATTAACATTATCTAGCGCTTATTGGATGGGCGATAATGTGACAGGCACATGGGAAAGCAATCACTATGGTTTAGTCAATACCTGGACACATATAGGGACTGTTTCTGATTGGACGAATGACATTGGTTATTCTAATAATCCATATACTGCCTATGCCAATGCATTTAATGGATGGAACAAAACACTAACTAAAGATTTATTTAATTCTG
>Ga0256833_1000982_pt1 | contig 21484 bp, 13 predicted proteins | sample 356284metaG_FD_190535 | JGI IMG/M metagenome (GOLD analysis project Ga0256833, IMG submission 190535) | Hydrothermal vent microbial communities from Mid Atlantic Ridge, Atlantic Ocean - 356-284 | ecosystem: Environmental > Aquatic > Marine > Hydrothermal vents | place: Atlantic Ocean: Mid... | reverse complement strand
CCATTTTAATAATGGTACTTCAAAACCGTGTTTGGGTCGATTATATAATTCTTTAGGTAATATATTACGATATGCATCTTGTAAAATTCTTTTTTTTATTGATTTATTTATTTTGTAATTAACAGGTAAAGAAAAAGCAAAATTTACAATATTATGGTCGAGAAAAGGGGTTCTTACTTCTAACGAATTAGCCATAGACATTAAATCTACTTTAGTAAGCATATCGTTTTGTAAAACAAGGTGAGTATCGGTAAATAATATTTGATTAAAATCGTTAGTAGTGATAAATTCGGTTATTTCGTGCTTGCGACGATCATAATCTTTTTTATTTATGTCAACTCGTAATAATTTTTTTGCATGCTGTTCTGATTTAATTGTTGCCCAAGCCCAATATCGTTCTTTATCGTTAAGCTTTAAACCTTTGCTGTATTTCTGTATTTTTCTTATTTGATTAGATATTCTTCCGTTTCTTGATTTTGGTAATATATTCCAAATAAATTCGGTGTTTTTAATAAAATTGTTTGTTAAATTATTTAAATCTGCATTATAATGTGCAAAATGCTTATTATATCCCGAAAAAATTTCATCGGCACCGTCGCCTGATAATGCTACGGTAATTTTTTGTTTTGCAAGCTTACTTAAAATATAAACAACCAAGGTTGAACTATCGGCAAAAGGTTCATCAAAAGTATTAAGAACGTCAAAAAAATTACTTAGCAAATCGTTGTTTTTAAGCCTAAAACTTGTGTGATTTGTTTTAAACTTTTTTGCTACTAACTCGGCATAGTGTGTTTCATCAAAAAACGGTTCATCTGCATAACCTATCGAGAAAGTATTTAAATCTTTTTTAAACTTGCTTGCTGTTGCCGTAATTATAGAACTATCTATTCCTCCGCTTAAAAAAGTTCCTGTAGGAACATCGGATATTAATCGTTTTTTTACCGACTCGTCAATTAATTTAATTAATTTTTTTTGTGCGTCGTTGTAAGATAGTTTATAGTTTATGTTATTCTCGGGGATTGAATAGTATCTGTTTTTTATAAATTTTTCTTTGCTAATTAAAATAAAAGACCCCGGCGTTAATTTATTTATATTTTTAAAAATTGTTTGTGGACCGGGAATATAATTAAATTGAAAAAAATTATATACCGATGTATTGTCAATTGTTCGTTTAATATCAAATTTTAACAAAGCTTTTATTTCCGAAGCAAAAATAATTCTTTCGGTATCGTTATATATGTATAAAGGTTTTATTCCCATACGATCACGAGTTAAAAATAAAGAGTCGTTTTGTTTATCGTAAATTGCCAACGCAAAACATCCGTTTACTTTATTAATAAATTCGGTGCCGTATTCTATAAACATATATAAAAGAACTTCTGTGTCACTTTTTGAAACAAATTTGTATTTTTTTATTAATTTTTCTCTTTCGTCATTATAATTATAAAACTCTCCATTATATACTATTGTATATCTGCCTGTTTTATCGGTCATTGGTTGATTTGCATTATTAGAGACATCTATAACCGATAATCTCGAGTGTCCCAAAGCAACAGTATTGAAATTAAAAAAACCGGAACTATCGGGTCCTCGTTTCTTTAGAGCATTTATAGAATGCTTTATATTAACAATATCGTTATTGTTAATTTTATTGTTAAATTTATATATACCGGATATTCCACACATAAATTATTGCAAAATAACATATTTATTAAATGGCAACAAAACTTTAATAATGTTTTTGTTTTTTTATTATATACATAAATATAATTTATGGCATAATTTTAGTTATTAAAATTTTGTGCTTTCCATAATACTTAATATAAAAACTATATTTTATGGAATTAAAAAAATCAAAAAAAGCAAATCTCGAAAACAAAAAAGGAATTTTTTTCAAAATAGGATTATCAATAATTCTACTATTATTAATTTTTTCGTTTAACTACAAAACAAAAAATTATAATCAAATATTAAATTCGGGAACAACATTGGCAACTCTTGACGAGCCCGACATGGTTATTACTCGACGAAAAGAGGAAATAAAGCCTCCAAAACCAAAAATTGTAGAACAAATAAAAATAGTTGATAACGATAAAGATATAGATGATGATATTGATATCCCCGATGTTGAGAGTTTCGATACTGACAGTATTCCTATTGATATTGATTTAGATACAGAAAAAGAACCCGATACTTTTGAACCATATATGGTAGAAGAAAAAGCAAGTTTTATAGGCGGATACGAACAATTTAATAAGTTCTTGGTAAACAATATTAAATATCCCGAGATATGTAAAGAAAATCAAATAGAAGGCACCGTTGTGTTAAAATTTATTGTCGATAAATATGGTAAAATAAATAATATTACAGTAGCAAAACACTCCGACGAGAATTTAGAAAAAGAAGTTATTAGAGTTCTATTAAAATCGCCGAAATGGAATCCTGCAAGGCAAAATGGTAAAGCTGTTGCTATGTATTTTTACTTACCTTTTGATTTTAAATTAAATTAATTAAAATAATTTTTTTATTATTAAGTTTTTTAATAATTTTATAGCGAAAAATAAATATTATGGAAATAAAGAAAAATCCAAAATACGATTTAGAGAAAAAGAAAGGCATTTTTGTTGAAATAGGTTACATTGTAGTTCTTGTTATTCTATTAGCAGCCTTTCAGTGGAGACAAACCGACGAAACAGTAAGCTCTCTTGGAGAATTGGGCGATGCCGATGTAGAAGAAGAAATTATTCCGATAACTCGACAAGAAGAAGTTAAACCGCCACCTCCACCACCTCCAAAAGTAGTAGAGGTATTAAATATTGTTAACGACGATGTTGAGGTTGACGACGAACTAGATATAGAAGAAACAGAAGCCGACCAAGAGACAGAAGTTGAACCTGTTGTTCAAGAAGAAGAGGAAGAAACCGAAGAAGTTTTTAACTTTTATGTTCTCGAAGATAAACCAAAATTTCCGGGAGGAGATATTGGCCTACAAAAATGGATAGTGCAACATACAAAATATCCCGAGATTGCAAAAGAAAACGGAATAACCGGAAAAGTATTTGTGCAATTTGTAATAGGAAAAGATGGAAAAGTTACTGATGTAAAATTATTACGAGGTGTTGACCCGGCTTTGGACAAAGAAGCTATTAGAGTTATTAAATCGTTACCTGCATGGACACCGGGCAAACAAAGAGGTAAGCCTGTTAAAGTTTCGTTTCAAGTACCAATTAATTTTACATTATATTAAAATTTAAAATATTAACTTATAAAAAAAGGCGATTAATCGCCTTTTTTTATATATTTATTAAATTAAAATTAATTAGGCACATTTATTGATAAAAAGTATTAACTAAAATTTATAAAATATATGAAAAAATTTATTTTATTCCTGTTTTTAGCAACATTTCTTTTTAGTTGCACAAGCTCAAAAAAATATATCCAACAAGGTAGATACGACTTGGCAATAAAAAAATCAGTAAAAAAATTACGAAAAAAACCAACAAACGAAAAAGAAATATTAAACCTAAAAAAAGCTTACGACCTTGCTAACGATAGAGATAACCAACGAATAAAATTTTTAAAACTTGAAGGAAAGCCCGATGTTTGGGACGAGGTTTTTACAACTTTTTCGGCAATGCAACGTCGTCAAGCATTAGTAAAAACAGTTTTACCTTTAAACATTAACGGAAAAACAATTAATTTTAAAATTGTAGATTATAACCAAGAAATTATATCAGCTAAGAAAAAAGCCGCCGAATATTTTTATGCACACTCAAAAAAATTACTCGAACGAAACGATAAACAATCTGCCCGCGATGCATACTACGAACTTAAACGTGTAAAACAATATTATAATGATTACAAAGATGTAGATAAACTTATTAACAAAGCCTTAAACAAAGGAACAAGCTATGCTTATTTGCGAGTTGACAACAAATCACGATTTAAATTATCGCAACGATTTGTTGATGATTTACTAAATATTGGGACAGCACGTTTAAATCAACAATGGGTTATTTATGATACTCGTAAATTAAAAAATAAAAATTACGACTATATAGTTTCTTTGCGAATTAACAGAATAAATGTATCTCCCGAAGGATTAAAAGAAAAACATTACGAAGAAACAAAAGAAATTAACGATGGGTGGGAATATGTTCTCGATAGTCACGGAAACGTTATGAAAGATTCATTGGGTAACGATATAAAAAAACCAAAACATAAAACAATACGATGTAAAGTTATAGAAGTTTATCAACACAAAACAGCAACTATATTTGCAAGTATTGATTATATAGACATAAAATCAAAACAAATTTTGCTAAGCAAAAAAGTTTCGGCCGATAATATTTTTGAATATGCATCGGCAACAGCTTTGGGCGATGTAAGAGCTTTAAGACCTGAAACAAAAAAAATAGTAGGACGATTACCTGCTCCATTTCCAAGAGATATGGATATGATAAACGAAGCCGAAAAAGTATTAAAAAGAACAATAGAAAACGCACTATACGATAATCGACATTTTCTTAAATAAATTTTTTAATGCCAAAAAATACTTTTATCGACAAAAAATCTGAACAAGCAATTTTAATTGCTGTTTATAAAAATAAATCAGATTTAGCCACAACACAGGAATATATTAACGAGTTGGCATTTTTAGCAAAAACCGCAGGAGCTGTAACTGTTAAATCTTTTTTGCAAAAATTAGATTATCCAAATCCCAAGACATTTGTAGGCTCAGGAAAAATTAACGAAATTAAAAATTTTGTTATCGAAAATAATATTAATGTTATTATTTTTGACGACGAGCTTACACCTTCGCAACTCAGAAACATCGAAAATATATTTAAAATAAAAATACTCGACAGAACAAATCTTATTTTAGATATTTTTGCAAAACGGGCAAAAACAGCACATGCAAAAGTTCAAGTAGAGTTAGCACAATATCAGTATCTTTTACCGCGATTAACACGAATGTGGACACATCTCGAACGCCAAAAAGGAGGTATAGGTTTGCGTGGTCCGGGCGAAACCGAGATAGAAACCGACCGTAGAATTATTCGTAATAAAATATCGTCGCTAAAGGAACAACTCGTAAAAATAGATAAACAAAAAGCTACACAACGTAAAAATCGGGGCGAGATGGTCAGGGTTGCTTTAATAGGTTATACAAATGTAGGCAAATCAACATTAATGAATTTGCTTAGTAAATCAAGTATTTTTGCCGAAGATAAACTTTTTGCCACACTTGATACAACAGTAAGAAAAATAGTTATAAATAACTTACCTTTTCTGTTATCGGACACCGTAGGGTTTATTCGCAAGTTACCGCACAATTTAGTAGAATCGTTTAAATCTACATTAGACGAGGTTAGAGAAGCCGATATTTTATTGCATATTGTAGATATATCGCACCCAAGTTTCGAAGACCAAATGAAAATAGTAAACAAAACAATTACAGATATAAAAGCAACAGGAAAACCAACTTTTGTTATTTTTAATAAAATCGATGCTTTTACTTACGAAAAAAAAGACGACGACGATTTAACTCCAAAAAAACGCGAGAATTACAGCCTTGCTGAGTTAAAAAATACATGGATGGCAAAGGAATCAAATAATTGTATATTTATATCTGCAAAAAATAAGGAAAATATTAATAATTTAAAAACGCTATTGTATAACGAAATAAAAAAAATACATTTAAAACGATTTCCCGGAAAGTTTTTATATTAATTTAAATCTATTAATCCTTCGGGAAGATTAACTATAATTTTTTCGGAATCTGTAAATTTTATAAAATTATTATTTGCAGGAATTAAAATTTCTTTTCCGTGTTTATCTTTTACTATAAGTAAATTGTTTTTGTCAAAATCGTGATAACCAGATACGTATCCTATTAAATTACCTTTACTATTAAAAACTTTGCAATTAATAAATTCGTCTAATAAATAATTTTTATTGTTATCAGATATTATTGTTTTTTGTTTATCTATTGATATATGTCCTCCTACTAACTCCGATGCTTTTTCTATAGAATCTATACCGTTTAATTTTACAATAAATAAATTATTGTGAGGTTTAATATTATCAATAAAAAACGGAACAGGTAAATTGTCTATATCAATAAATACTTGTTCCGTTTTATAAAACTGATTAATAAAAAAATCTTTTATGCTAAAAATTAACTCGCCTTTAAGGTTATGAGTGTTTTTTATATATCCTATTAGATATTTTTCATTAATCAACATTTAGCATTATTCTGCTTTTTCGTCTTTTTTATTTTCGTCTTTTGTTTCGTCTGTAGTTTCGGATTCGGTTTGAGCCTCGGCTTCTTCTTTTGCCTTTTGTTCGGCTTCGAGTTTAGCTACTAATTCAGAATTTTTCTTAGCAATATTTTGAGCTCTAAGTTCGTTAACTTTTGCTTCTTCCTCAAGACGTTTTTTATTTGCTTCTTCGAACGATTTTGCAAGTTTATCACGTTTTGCTTGTATTTTTGCTAATTTTTCTTGTTTCCACGCTTTAAATTTTTCTTCGGCTGTTGCTTCGTCAAAAGCTCCTTTTTTTACACCTCCAAGTAAATGCTTTTTATACAAAACACCCTCGTAAGATAAAATAGCACGAGCTGTATCTGTTGGTTGAGCTCCTTTTTCGAGCCAAGATAAAGCTTTTTCAAAATTTAAGTTAATTGTTGCGGGGTTTGTGTTTGGATTATAGTCTCCAATACGTTCGATGTATTTACCATCACGTGGCGCCCTGCCATCTGCTACTACTATATAATAGTAAGCGTTTCTTTTTCTACCATGTCTGGCTAATCTAATTTTAACAGGCATACTTTTTCGAATTTTAAAATTTATAAATAGTTTGCAAAAGTAATTTAAAAGATTTAAATATCAAACTTTTAATTAAATTTATTATCTTATACGATAAACTTTTTATTTAAGTATTTTTTTTAAATAAAAAATTGTAAAAATCTTTAATATCTTTGTAAGTTATACATTATATTATTATAATTATCGGAATATACTAAAAATTAATGATAAAAAACAAATCAAATATATTATATTCTAAACTTGATAAATTTATTAAGAAATATTATAGGAACTTATTAATAAGAGGTTTTTTAGTAGCATTATTTATTTACTTATCGTATTATTTAACAATAATTTTATTAGAGTATTTTAATAATTTTTCGGTAAAAACACGAACAATTATTTTTTATTTATCTATCTCGATTTTTGTTTTAACAAGTATTTATTTTATTGTTATACCGCTTTTTAAACTTTTTAAAATAGGTAAACAAATAAATTATCGTCAAGCATCGGATATTATAGCAAAACATTTTTCTAATGTAAAAGATAAATTAATAAATACTATTGAACTCGAAACCGAAATAAAAAACAAAAGTTTTTCAAACGATTTGGTATTGGCAAGTATCGATAAAAGAATCGACGAACTTAAACCTATTCCGTTTACTAAAGCAATTGATTTAAAAAATAATTATAAATATTTTAAATTTTTAATTCCTGTATTTTTAGTATTTATTTTTATTTATTTTTATTCGCCAAATATAATAACCGACAGCACAAAACACATTATAAATTATAAAACGTTTTTTAAAGCAGATATGCCTTTTGATTTTGTTTTGCAAAACAACAATTTAAAAGTAAAACGTGGCGATGATTTTACTATAAAACTTAAGATTAAAGGAAAAGTGTTGCCCGATAATGTTTATATATCGTATTACGATAATAAGTTTTTAATGCAAAAAAAAGAAAATTCGTATTTCGAATATACTTTTAAAAATATTAATAACTCGATAGATTTTTTATTTATTGCAAATAATTACAGTTCCGATAATTACAAAATAAAGGTTTTAGAATCTCCCGTTATTCTCGATTTTACACTTACGGCAAACATACCTGCATATACCGGCGAAAAAAATATAGAAATAAAAAATAACGGAAATATAACTGTTCCGGCAGGCTCGCATTTAAAATGGAATTTTTATACATCAGAAACCGACTCGTTGTTTCTTGTAATAAACGATAGCATTAAAATAGCTGCAAAAAATAAAGAAAAAACATTTGCTGTAAACAAAACAGTTTATAAATCAATAGATTATAATATTAAAACAAAAAATAATAATTTTACTAACAGCAAATTAATATCGTATCGCATAAATGTTATTCCCGATTTATATCCATCTATAAAAGTAAAATCTTTACAAGACAGCTTGTCGTTAAATACATTTTATTTTAAAGGAAATATTTCCGACGATTACGGTTTAACAAAACTTACTTTTAATTATTACAACAAACAACAACCCGATAGCATAAAAACAATAAATATTGATATAAATAAAAACATTACTCAAGAGTTTTATTATGTTTTTGATTTTGCAAATCTATTGGCAAATAATCAATCAATAGAATACTATTTTACAGTTTGGGATAACGATGGCGTAAATGGACCTAAATATACAAAATCAACAGTATTTAATTACAGAAAACCATCGAAAGAAGAAATAGAAACAGCATCTAACGAAAAAGAAAAAGCTATAGAAAGCGATATAAAAAAATCTAATAAACTTATTAATGATATAAAAAAAGATATAGAAAAATTACAAGAAAATTTAATAAATAAAAACATCGATAAATGGCAACAAACCAAGCAATTGCAGAATATTGTAAAAAAACAAAATGAGTTAAAACAATTACTCGATAAAATATCGCAACAAAATAAAGAAAAAAATAATCTCGAAAACGAGTTTTTAAATCAACAAAAAGATATTATCGAAAAACAAAAACAAATTGAGGAATTAATGAAAAATGTTCTTTCCGACGAAATAAAAAAAATGATGCAAGAACTCGAGGAATTAATGAAAAAATTTGATAAAAATAAACTAAATAAACTATCGGAAAACCTTAATACATCTTACGACGATTTATCGAAACAACTCGACCGTAATCTGGAAATGTTAAAACAACTTAAACTCGAAAAACAACTTAACGAGAATATAAATAAATTAGAAGAACTGGCAAAAAAACAAGCCGATCTTGCAAAAAAAACAAAAAACAAATCAGATATTGAAAAAAATAGTCTGGAACAAAAAAAACAAGAAACCGAGTTTAAAAAAATTACCGAAGATTACAAAAAACTGCAAGAAGAAAACAAACAACTTGAGAACCCTATGAAACTTGACGATTTTGAACAACAAAAACAAGAAATACAACAAAATTTTAACGAAACAAATCAAAATCTACAAAATAATAAAATAAGTAAAGCAAGTAAAAGCCAAAAAAAGACATCGCAAAATTTGCAAAAAATGGCATCGCAAATGCGAAACATGATGAGTCAAGAAATGCAAATGAAAGCAGGCGAAAATATTGATAACCTTAGAAATATACTCGATAATCTTACCGATTTCTCGCTTATGCAAGAAGATTTAATGAAAAAATTTAAAAATACAAACAGTCGCGACCCGCAATATGTTAAACTTGTAAATAAACAAAATCAATTAAAAAAAAGTTTTACGGTTATAAACGATTCTCTTTTTGCTTTATCCAAAAGAGTTCCGCAAATATCATCAACTATTATTAAAGAACTAAGTGCCATAAAATATAATATGCAAGAAACAACCGACGAACTCGAACAACGAAACATATCAACGGCAAACCGCCGACAACAAACAACAATGACATCGGCAAACAACCTTGCGTTGCTTTTGTCGGAAATATTACAACAAATGCAAAATCAGATGAAACAACAATGCAAAGGAAACTCACAATGTAATAAACCCGGACAAAACCCATCGTTGTCAAAAATGAGACAACAACAAGAATCGCTAAAAAAACAATTACAAAGTATGCTTAACCAAATGAAACAAGGACAAAAACCCGGACAAAAAAATAACGGAATGAGCGAAAAACTTGCAAAAATGTTAGCTAATCAAGAAAAATTTGAACAAGCTATTAACTCAATAATGAATAATAACGGACTAAACCCCGAAACGCAAAAAAAGCTTAACGAGATAAAAAAACTTATACAAGAAAACAAACACGATATAATAAATAAAAACATTAACCAACAAACCATTAACCGCCAAAATAAAATAGTTACCCGATTACTCGAAGCCGAAAACTCAGACTTTAAACGAGGCATAGACAAAAAACGAAAATCAGAGGAGCCTGTAACCCAAAAATACAGTAACCCAAAAGATATTTTCGATAAAAATAAAAATAAAACCGAGTTTAACGACGTATTATTTTATAATACACTAAAACTAAACAAATATTATAACAACAAATACAAACAATACTTAAATAATTTAAATAATTAATAAAAAAAATATAATTTTAACATCGTAATTTTTACCTGTTTTTAATGAAAAAATTTTTTAAAATATTTTTTATATCCACAGCAACAATTATTACTCTTGTTATTATTGCCGCTTTTATTATAGGATATTTTTATAACGATAAGGTTACAAACTATTTTATAAACGAATTAAACAAAAATATAACTGTTAAAATAAAAGTAAAAAAAGTAAATTTTTCGATTTTATCTAAATTTCCAAACGCTTCTATTGAGTTTACCGACGTTTTTGCCGAACCAAATAAAACATTCAAAAAAACAGGATTTAAAAATTATTCCGACACTTTAATATCTGCAAAAAAAATATATTTATTGTTTAATATAATGGATATTTTTGGCGATAATTACAACATAAAAAAAGTAGAAATAGATAACGGAACTACAAATATACTGATTAATAAAAACGGAACCGAAAATTTTATTTTTTGGAAAACAACAAACGACACAACCGGCACAACCAACATTAAAATAGATTTAAATAACATTAATTTAAAAAACTTTAATTTGCGAATAAAAAATCTGCAAAATAATTTTTCGGCAAACTTTGCAATAAAAAAACTAAACCTTAACGGCGAATTTAAAAATACCGATTTTACGGTAGAAACAAGCATAGATGCTTTTGTTGACGAGTTTGCAATAGATAAAGTTAACTACATAAAACAAAAACAAATATTGCTAAATACAAAATTAAATGTTAACGATGGAAAAATTTATAAAATAAAAAACGGACAACTTTTTATATCTAATTTAGAATTTAATGTTAACGGAAACATTAATTTATTAAAAACAAAAACAATTGATTTAAAAATAGATGGAAAAAACCTTAATATAGAGTCGTTTTTATCGATTATGCCCAATAATTATCGTAAAAAAGCCGAAAATTTTAATTCACAAGGAGAATTTTATTTTAACATTGCCATAAACGGAAAAATAAACAACGACAATATTCCTCACATCGAAGCCGACTTTGGAATAACAAACGGAACAATAGAACAAATAAACTCAGGAGCAAAATTTACCGATGTTAATTTTACGGGAAAATACACAAACGGCGAAAAAAACAATATGCAAACAACATTTTTAAAAATAAGCAAGTTTTCGGGATTTTTCGGAAAAAATAAAATTAACGGAAAATTTTTAATCGAAAATCTAAACAATCCAAAAATGCAGTTTGATATTAACGCAAAAGCCGATTTAACAGCTATAAATAATTTCTTTAGTATAGATACAATACAAGAAATATCAGGCAATTTGCAAATAAATGCAAAATTTTTTGGAAAAATAAAAGATATAAACAACATAACATCAGACGATTTTAAAAATGCAAAATCGCAAGGAAACATAAACATAAATAACACCAACCTGCAATTTATTAATAGTAATGTTGTATTTTCAGATGTAAACGCAAAAATGTCTTTTAGAAACAACAATCTTAAAATAGACAGTTTAAGATTTATTATAGATAAAAATGATTTTTTAATAAAAGGAACATTTAAAAATTTTATAAACTATTTATTTTTTGATAATACCAAAACAAATATATACGGAACTTTGCAATGTAAAAATGTTGATGTAAATAATTTAATAAATAAATTTACCGCAAACAACAACTCAAATAACGACACAACAACAATAAATATTTTTTCTGATAATATAAGCTTTAGATTAAAAACCAAGATACAAAATTTTAAATATAACAATTTTTTGGCTAACAATATATTAACAGTCTTATCTTACAATAACAAAAACTTTACATTTAACGATTTAAGTTTTAACACAATGCAAGGTAATATATCGGGAGCAGGACGAATAAAAAAAATTAGCAATAACAACATTAATATTAAGACATCGGTAATGCTAAACAATATTAATGTCGATAAATTATTTTACTCGTTTAATAATTTTGGACAAGATTATTTAACCGAAAAAAATTTAAAAGGAAAAGTTATTGCAGATATCGACTTTTCGTCGGATATGGATAATAAATTTAATATAAACGAGGACAAAATAACATCGACAAGTAAAATACAAATAAAAAACGGCGAGCTAAAAGATTTTAAACCAATAGAAAGTTTAGCTAAATTTATTGATTTGTCGGAATTAAAAGATATAAAATTTTCTGACCTTAAAAACGATATAATAATTAAAAACAAAAAAATAATTATTCCCGAGATGAAAATACAAAGCTCTGCATTTAATATTAATTTCTCGGGCGAACATAGTTTTAATAACCAAATAAATTATCATCTTAAAGTTTTATTATCTGACATTTTAACAAAAAAAGCACAAAAAGCAAAATCCGAAAATAAAGAGTTTGGAGTAATTGAGGACGACGGATTAGGCAAAACATCGTTATTTTTATCTATAAAAGGAACAACCGACGATTATAAAATAGCATACGATACTAAAAAAGTTAAAGAACACATAAAACAAAGTTTATCAAACGAAAAAACAAACCTAAAAACAATTTTAAACAAAGAGTTTGGCTTATTTAAAAACGATTCTACAGTAAAACAGAATAAAAAAAAGCTAAAACAAAGCACATCATCATCGGGTTTTACAATATCTTGGGACGACGATACTTTATAAACAAAATTTATTGTAATATACCGGTTTTTATTGGCACTTTTTAGGGTTTAATCTCTTGTATATCAGTTAATTATTTTGTAAATATACAAAAATTACTCCTGTCTTCGCCACTGGGACACCCAAATTAAAAATTAAATATTTTTGCTAAAAAAAGTGCGGAAAACAGGATATCAGCAAGATTATATATACAATAAAACTACCAACGAGTTTTATCATAAGAATTTTAAATCTAACGATATTTACAAAAAGTGGTTTGCTTTTTAAATTTTACAATAAGTTTAGTATTATAATTTAACTAAAATATTTAAAGCTTTTTCTAAAATATCGGTTGTTTTGGCAAAACAAAAACGCAAAACTTTTGCATCGTAATTATCGTGATAAAAAGCCGAAACAGGTATAGATGCAATTTTATTATCAACAGTTAATTTTTTTGCAAAATTAAAATCTTTTTGTTTTGATATTGCTGAATAATCTAACAACTGAAAATATGTTCCAAACGAAGGAATTATTTTAAATCTTGAGCCGGCTAATCCTTTTACAAAAAAATCTCGTTTTTCTTGATAAAAATTACCTAATTCCAAATATTTGTCTTTTTGTTTTAAATATTCGGCAATGGCATACTGTATGGGTGTATTGACAGCAAAAACATTAAATTGATGAATTTTTCTAAACTCCTTCATTAAATTCTCCGGAGCTAAACAATATCCTATTTTCCAACCTGTAGTATGAAAAGTTTTTCCAAACGACGATATTACAAAACTTCTTTTAGCTAATTCTTTATATTTTGTTACACTTTCGTGTTTTTTATTATCAAAAATAATATGTTCGTAAACCTCGTCGCTTAAAATTAAAATATTTGTATCTTTTACAATTTTAGACAGAATTTTTAAATCGTTATCCGACAACAAACTGCCTGTAGGATTATGAGGCGAATTTATTATTATTAATTTAGTTTTAGAATTAATTGACTTTTCAACATTTTTCCAATTAATCGAATAATCTTGCGAATTTAATTGTAAAAAAATAGGAGTTCCCCCGTTAAGCTCAATAACAGGAACATAACTATCATAAACAGGTTCAAAAACAATAACCTCGTCGCCCTCGTTAACAATAGTTGTAATAGCAGTAAAAATAGCTTGAGTAGCTCCGGCTGTAATTGTAATTTCGGTTTCGGGATTATAATATCTCGAATAAAGTTCTTGAGTTTTTTCGGCAATAATCTCGCGTAAAGGCATAATTCCGGGCATTGGAGCATATTGATTATAACCCTTTTTCATATTTTTATTTACCAAGTCGATAAGCTCATTATCGCAATTAAATCCCGGAAAACCTTGAGATAAATTTATAGCATTATTATCATTTGCAAGTTGCGACATTATTGCAAATATGCTTGTTTTTGTATAGGGTAACTTCGATTTTATCATCTGTTTTTTGTTGAAAAACAAATTTATATAATAAATACATAACTTTTTATGTTTTTAAATATTTTTAAACTTTTCAAAAGTTAAATTTGTCGAATTACAATAAATCTATAACTTTGCATATATTTAAAATTTAACAAAAATGAGAGACTTATTAGAGAAACTTGACATTAACAACACTCCCCTTGGTCAATACGCAAAAGAAGCTCACGGATATTTTGCTTTTCCAAAATTAGAGGGAGAGATTGCCCCTAGAATGAAATTTAGAGGAAAAGAAGTTCTAAACTGGAGTTTAAATAATTATATTGGACTTGCAAATCACCCCGAGGTTCGTAAAGTTGATGCACAAGCAGCAAAAGACTGGGGATTAGCCTATCCTATGGGAGCACGTATGATGTCGGGACAAACATCTATGCACGAAAAATTAGAAGAAGAACTTGCTGATTTTATCGGAAAAGAAGATGTGTTTTTACTAAATTACGGCTATCAAGGAATGGTTTCCATTATAGATACATTAGTTGATAGAAATGATGTAATAATATACGATTCCGAAGCACACGCTTGTATTCTTGACGGTATGCGATTACATATAGGAAAAAGATTTGTTTTTCAACATAATAATATCGATAATCTAAAAAAACAATTAGAACACGCAACAAAAAATGCCGAAAAAACTAACGGAGGAATTTTGCTCATCACCGAAGGAGTATTCGGAATGGCAGGAGACTTAGGAAAATTAGACGAAATAGTTGCTCTTAAAAAAGATTTTAATTTTAGAATTTTGGTTGACGATGCTCATGGTTTTGGAACTATGGGAAAAACAGGAGCAGGAACTCCCGAATATTTTGGTGTAGCCGACGGTATAGACTTTCATTTTGGAACATTTGCAAAAGCAATGGCGGGAATTGGCGGATTTGTAGGAAGCACCGAAAATATTGTTCAATATTTAAGATATAATATGAGGTCGCAAACTTTTGCAAAATCTTTACCAATGCCTATGGTTGTAGGTGCTTTAAAACGTCTCGAGTTGCTTAGAACAAAAAACGAGTTACGCGACGATTTATGGAAAATTGTTGGTGAATTACAATCGGGATTAAAAGATTTAGGTCTTAATATTGGAAATACACAATCGCCGGTAACTCCCGTATTTTTAGAAGGAACACCTCCCGAGGCAACAAATCTTACTATGGACTTGCGTGAAAATTATAATATATTTTGTTCAATAGTTGCTTATCCTGTTGTTCCTAAGGATGTAATTATGTTAAGATTAATTCCTACAGCTGTTCATACAAGCGAAGATGTTAAATACACATTAAAAGCTTTTGCCGAAGTTTCTAAAAAACTAAAAGCAGGAAAATATGTTGCCGATAAGGTAACCGGGATTTAAATTTAATAAAAAAATCCGTTGAAAATTTTCAACGGATTTTTTTAAACTAAGAAATTACCAAAAACAACTTTAAAAATAAAAAATCAAGCCAAAATTATAAATACAACTTGATTTTAAAATTTTAATTTCTAAAAAGTGTGCTTGCTTATGAAAATACCTATTTTTTTAAATCATTTTAATTAAAATATCCAAAAAATACGTTTTTATAATATTTTTAATAGATGTTATTATTAATTGCTTATTAAACAATGATTTATGTAATTTGTTAGCCACAGATTTTATTTAACCCGAAAAATTCATAAAAAAAGAATAAAATTAGGTGTAAGAGTATTATTTTTAATGTGTTAAATACAAAATATTAACTTTTAAAAACACCCATTTTAAGCAATAAAGATACAGTATTTTACAGAGGGAACAAAACAATTTCTTTCGATTTTTCGTCGTTTATAATAAAAAAGGATAAAAGTTTTCATTCCTGCTACGTGGAACCTCTAATTTTAATTGCTCTTTATTGCCAAAGGCGCGTCGCCAACGATAGCCGTTGCTTACATCTCCATAATTTTTATTATGAATCTCTCGTTCTGCTCGCATCATTGCTTCTAACGAATATTTTAACACTTTATTATAACCATCTTTTTCTTTGGCTATATCTTCTAAAATTTTTGTAACTTGCTCCCGTGTAAAGTTGAGTTTTTTGTCCATTTTTAATTGTTTTTTTAGTTTAAATGTTTAAAAATATCAAAAACTTGCTTTACACACTTTTTAGGGCAGTATCAATACTACCACATCTTTATGATGAATTGAATAATGAATCAAGAAACTATTTATCAACCATAAAGATTTATTCTGAAATAAATTTAAATAATAAAATAACTTGTCCGAATTGTAAAAGTTCTAATTTATAATATTAATGCATAATTATATTAATAAATCAATTGTTAAAATCGCATAAAAATTAATATAGGAATATAACTAAAACATAGAAGAGCTATTTTTTCCTATTTGTAAAATTATTATAATTTCATGAGAGCCATTACTGTATGAATTAATATCAGATAATAAATAATCGTAGGCGTAGCCAAATTTTATTTTAGCAATATTTATTCCTACCATAAATATTGCTGCTGAATTATAACGATAATTTGCTCCTACAAAAACAGTTTCTTTAATTAATAAATTTGCACCAATATCAATTTGAAAAGCTCCAGACTCTATATATTTAAAGAGTAATGTAGGTGTTATTCTAAAATTATTATTAATACCTATATTATATCCTGCGTTTATAAAATAATGACGTCTCTGCTGATTTACTATATAATCATTAGAGAAATTAACATTAGAAGGAAGCAAATAGTATGTTGATAGACCAAAATAAAAATCATCATTGTATAATAATAAGCCTGCATTACTATTGTAATTAACAAAATTATCAGAAGCTAAAAGAGTAAGAATATCATTTTTGTTCTTTGTTTCGATACCTGCTGTATTAAGACTGTGTTGTTCAAGTATTGCCGATATACCCATAGATAAATTTAGCTTGTTTGATAATTTTATTTTATATGAGTATGTTGCTTCAAAACCATTATTGCTAATTAACCCTGTAGAAGAACTATAAATTCGTCCTCCTACTCCTATACTTTTAGAAATAGATGAACTAGCATATACTTGTTTTATGTTAGGGGCATCATTAAATCCTGCCCAATATTGCTTATAAGAAGCTCCTATCTCAAAACCGTTAGTCCCGACAAAAGCAGGATTTGTTCCATACTTAAATAACATATATTGGCTATTTATTGCAAATTGTTGCGAAAAAGCAATTTGAGAAATAAATAAAACGGTAATTATTAATATATTTTTTTTCATTATTAGTGGATTTTAAAATTAGTTAAGAATTAAAACTGCTCCGGTAAATGGTTTGGTTACATTATCCTGCACATCAATTATATAATAATACGAACCTGTTGGCAATATTTTACCTTTATATGTTCCATCCCAAGGGTTATAGTCTCCTGTACTTTCAAAAATTACATTCCCCCATTGATTAAAAACTTTAACTATTGCGTTTTTATAGAAAGATATATTATCAATTTCCCAAGTATCATTAATTCCATCACCATTAGGTGTAAATGTATTGTATATTTTCAGGTAACTATCATCTGTTAAAACGACTTTACTTTCAACTGTACAGCCTATACTATCTGTTGCAGTAACAATATATGTATTTGCAGGTAAGTTTTTTAAATTTTCCGAAATATAATTTAACAAGCCATCGTTATCTTTCCACTCGTAAGTATATGGCTCAATACCATTGTTAACTATAACTGTAATTTGTCCGTCATCTTTATTAAAACCACTAACATTTACTGTATCTGTTTGTATTGTCATTTGCGAAGAGTAGACAAGTGCGGTATCGGTTAAAACACAATTGGCATTTGTTGTAGTCCAAATAATTTTTGATTTTCCTTTAGGTAAATTAGATATTGTTGCCTCCGGATTTGTTATTGATGAGAAATTTATATCGTTATTTAACGAAGACCATAGACCGGTTCCAATTACAGGATTGTTAGCATTTAGTGTTTTTGTGTTGCCACAAACTGTAATAATGCCTCCTGCATTTGGATTATCTGGTAAATTATTTATAATAATAACCTTATCGCTACTAGAACAACCATTATTGTTAATTGTCCATACAAATGTATTTTCACCTTGGCTAAGATTAGAAACATTAGTTATTATAGAATCGCTATGTGTTAAACTAATCTCGTTGTTTGATGTAGACCATACTCCTTCGCCAATTACAGGAGTATTGGCTTTTAATAAGTATGTATTAGCACATAATGACGTATCTTGAGTGTTAATAATTGCTTTTGTTGGAGTATTGTTTGTAATTATAACTGTGTCGCTTAATACACAATTACCTTTTACAGTAGTAAAAGAAAACTTATTCTCGCCATTATTAATGTTCCAAATTATTGAATTTGGATTTGTAGTATCGGCAAATGTTGCTCCTCCTGAAATTATAGACCAGAAACCGGTACCAATAGCGGGTTGTGTTGCCTCTAATATAAAGGTGTCTTTACACAAAGTTTGGTTATAACCAGCAAAAGCATTACTTGGTAGACTGTTTACAATTACTATTTCGTCGTAAAGCTCACAATTTTGTTTTGTAATTGTCCAACGTATTGTATTAATACCTTGCTGTAAGCCTTCTGTTTGGGTAGTTGGATTGTGTATATCTGCCATAAAACCACTACCATTTACAAACGACCATTGCCCATTTCCTTGCGTTGGAGTGTTTGCACTTAATAAAAACTCGTTTGAACATAAAATTGTATCGTTTGTAGCTATTATTGGTAGTGTTGGCTTATTGTTTACTAATACTAATGTGTCAGATAAGCCACATGTATTATGTACGGCATGCCATACTAATATATTGGTGTCGGGTGCAATATTGAATATTTGAGTATTAGGATTAATCGAATCTACATAATTTACATTGCCTTGTATTGTAAACCAATTCCCATCTCCAATTATAATAGTATTAGCATTAAGCGAGGCGTAATCTTCGCATAAAACAACATTGTAACCAGCATTTGGTGTTGTTGGCAAATCGTTTATTACGGTAATAGTATCATATAAGTCGCATTCATAATATTGTGTTTGCCAATACACTGTGTTTATACCATACGACATATCGCTTATATTAGCAATAGGATTGTTTATTGAATCGAATACACCACTACCGTTTACGTATCCCCATATACCTGTACCGTGTGTAAGCGAATCGGCTTGTATTAAAAATGAATTTAAGCAAATAGTTGTATCGTTATTAATTATATTTGCCTCGCTTGGTCTATGCGAAATTACTGTTAGTGTATCGTGCCACAAACATGTAGAATCTATATTCCCCATTTGAGTATAAACAAATATATTGGTGTCTGGCATTAAACCACTTATTGTGTCAAAAACATAATTTTGCATACTTCCTGAATAAGTATATAAAGAATCTAATCCATTAATTGAACCTTGTATTGTTGTCCAATAACCATTGTGAGCATCAAACAACCCATCAGAGGAATTATTAACATTTTCTATTATACGTATTGGAATTTCTTCATCACAAAATGTAAAATTTTTAATAGGTTCCTCATTAGCCCCATCAGAATAATAAAAATCCAATTTTTTATTAGGAATAGTATTTATTGCATAAGCAGTATCAGCATGAGAAACACAACCTTTATAATGAATCTGTGCTTCAACAGCACCAAGTGATTCATTATCAATACATAATACGTATGACGTGTCATTTAAAGGATTACAATTGTTAAGACTATACGTTAGTTTTCTACTTTCTAAATATCCAGGATAAGGAGAAATAACAGTTGTAATACTATTAGAACAAACTTTAGGCGTATCAATAGGAGTTATATATTGTCTACGTAAATATGTTACCTCTGCTTTAACAGTATCTCGTAAAGTGTCGCCAGTGCAACCTATAATATTCCAAACATAATAGTTTTTGTAGGCATTTGCTCTATAATCGGTAATGTGAGTATTGTATAATGTGTCGTATTCGAAAGTACCCATGCCATCGGCAATACTCCACCAACTTGTTGTATCTGCATTTATGGCATATAACTGCTGCTGGTCTGTTGAGTCTGGTGTACACCAATTCAAATCAAGCAAGCCTGCATTAGCTTTATTATTGCAAATTCGTAGAGCGTAATATTCTCCAGATAAACCTCCCAGACCTCTTCTCCAATAACAAACAAAACAAGTATCGTGGGGTAAATTATAAACATACGATTGTGGATCAGATACATTGGAAAAACTTACATTTGGATATAAATTAGTATCCCAATACCAACGAAATACTTCGCCAAACATTAAATTTGGATTGGTCATGCGTGTTGTATCAACACTGGGGCAATGGTATTGGTCGTAATTTAAATTTGTGTAAATTGTATCAACGGGGATTCCTGGTCCTTTTTGAGAAAATGAACTCGTAGTAAAAATTATAGCGAATAAAATAAGTAAAGTAGTTTTTTTCATGTTTTTTTATAAGATTTAAAAAATTTTGTTACTAATAAGTGTCAAATATAAAACTATTTTTTGAATTTTCAATCGTTTTTTTTGTTTTTTGTTTTTGTAAAACTGTCATTTTTTACCTTTATTCACAAGTTGTTAACGGTTATTTTTTTGTTTTCTAAAAAGTAAAAAAACATCTACTTTATGAACAGATTATTTTAATTTTCTTAATAAGTATAAGATTAAATAGTTGTATTATAGCACTTATGTAGAATACCTTTGCTGTATGACAGAAGATGTAAAAGAACTGCAAAATATGGTAAAAATACTTTTAGAAAAAGTTGATTTTTAACCAAAGAAAATGCCGAATTAAAACATCGTTTATCAAAATATGAAAATCCTAAAAACAGCAATAACAGTTCAATACCACTATCGCAAGATGAAAATAGACCAAAACGCAAAAGTTTAAGAGAAAAAACAGGAAAAAAAGTTGGCGGTCAAAAAGGGAGAAAAGGCACAACTTTAAAAATGCTTGCTACCCCTGACATTACCCAAAAACACATTCCTGATTATTGTAATTCTTGTGGAAATGATATTTCTAATGTAACAGAAGAATTTGTAAGTAAACGACAAGTATTTGATATTCCTGAAATTAAAATTAAAGTAACAGAACATCAGGTATATA
>Ga0256833_1000981_pt1 | contig 21498 bp, 11 predicted proteins | sample 356284metaG_FD_190535 | JGI IMG/M metagenome (GOLD analysis project Ga0256833, IMG submission 190535) | Hydrothermal vent microbial communities from Mid Atlantic Ridge, Atlantic Ocean - 356-284 | ecosystem: Environmental > Aquatic > Marine > Hydrothermal vents | place: Atlantic Ocean: Mid... | reverse complement strand
CCGAGATTTTTAATAGTGACAGTAATTCTATTTTTAAAATTATCATTAAGTTTCTCAAATCCGGGTATAATATGATGTCTAATATAGTTTCTGGAATATTTATCGGAAATATTGCTACTATCTTCCCTGTATACAATATTATTTTCATTAGCATATTGCTCTATATCTTGCCTTGAAAAATCAAGCAACGGCCTAATAATATTATCAATTTTTCTATTGATACCTTTCAATCCGCCCAAACCGCTGCCATAGGATATTTTATATAAAAATGTTTCTATATTATCATCTTCATGATGAGCAGTAGCCACATAGTCAAAACCTCCGGATTTCCTTATTTTTTCAAGCCAGTGATATCTGTATTTACGCGCTAAATCCTGAAAATTATTACCATCCCCCTTATTTAATAATCCGGTAATATCAACTTTTGTACTAAAAAACTCAATATTTTTTTTAGAACAAAAATCTTTAACAAATAATTCGTCAATATCGGATTCTCCATTTCTTGTATTGTGATTAAAATGAGCTATAGCAAAATTAAAACCGGCTTCCATAAACAAATAGGACATTACCATTGAATCCAATCCACCACTCACCGCTAATAATATTTTTTGTTGCGGTAAAAAAAGTTTATGTTGCTTAATATTTTCCAAAAAAATATGATACATTTGTATAATATTTATTTTTGTGTTACTACTCAGGCAAAAAGCTTTTGAGATAAAAAAAGAACTTCTTTCAGCCATAATGATTCTTTTCGAGTAGTTCCAATTTATGTAATGTATTTAAATTTATATCAAAAAATGCAAAATAATCAAAAAACAGGCAGAAATAAAATTTTAATGCTAATTTTAATTTCATTTATGTTAGCATGTACAAATAATGCAGGAAATAATAAAGATAGGAAATCTCCCCCTATTGAAACAAAAAGTAATAATTCCGCCAATGATATTGTTCCTGAAAAGAAAAAAGTTGATCAAACACCAATATCTCAAGAAAGGGACATTATCAGTGACAGAAATAATGCAGCAAAAGAATTGGGAAAATCACTTTCTGACCATCCTAAATTATGGAAGCCTATAGTTTTGAATTACTTTATGGTAGACTATTTATCCGAAGGACAAGGACCGCCTAAAGATATTTTGGATCTTGGTGAATGGTATAAATTCAATACTGATTTCCATTATGAGCACGGGTTTTTTGACAAAATAACCGACAGTGGAAAATATTTTGTAAATGATAAAAAGGAGTTATTGATGCTTCCTTCAAATAAATCCCTAGCTCCTTCAGAGTGGAAAATTTTAAATTCCGGCGATGTTATTGTAATGGTTGGAACATCGAAATTCGGAAATAACCCAATCCAAAAACATTGTCAAAATGTATCAAAGCGTCCTGAAATTGAAACATTTGAATAGACAATTATATAATAATATATTTTTTAAATAAATATTTTAATCAAATGAAACATATAATAATATTATTTTTGAGTATTTTCCTGATTAACAATGCTTTTGCTCAAAAAGAATCCAAGGCTAAATATCCTTTAGACGAGATATCCATTACAGGATTAAAATTCAGAAGTATTGGTCCTGCTATTACAGGAGGTAGAATTATAGACATAGAAGTAAATCCTGTCAATTCAAGCCAATATTTTGTAGCTGCCGGTCATGGAAATCTTTGGAAAACAGACAATAAAGGAATTACATTTTATCCTGTATTTGACAATCAGAATTCTCATTCGATAGGTGCGGTTACCATTGATCCCTCTAATCCTCACATCGTATGGGTTGCTACAGGAGAAAACAATGCCCAATCCAATGTGTTGCCGGGTGATGGCGTTTATAAAAGTGAAGACGGTGGAAAAACCTGGAAAAATATGGGATTAAAAAACTCAGAACAACTAGGAGAGATAGTTATTCATCCTCACAATTCAAATATAATATGGGTTGCAGCCTACGGTTCACATAGAAAATCAGGAGGGGAAAGAGGTATTTACCGGTCAAAAGACGGTGGGAAAACCTGGAAACAAGTATTAAAAATAAGTGATAATACAGGTTGCTGGCAGTTGCATATAGATCCGCGTGATCCTAATACTCTGTATGCAGTTGCTCACCAAAGACAAAGATATGAATATACCATAATAAGCGGAGGAGACGAAAGCGGTATATACAAAACAACAGATGGAGGTGATACATGGAACAAACTTAAAGGAGGATTACCGCAAAAAGACGTTGGGAGGATAGGAATGGACATTTCACCTGTCAATCCGGATATTTTATACGCCGTAGTTCATGCTAAAAAAGGAAAAGGGATTTACAAAAGCACGGACAGGGGTGCAAGTTGGACTAAGCAAGGTAGTTATGAAACTGCATATCCTTTTTACTTGCAGAATATCGTTTGTGATCCAAAAAACATTAACAGATTATACGCACTTGACATCGTAAATAAAGTCAGTATTGACGGAGGTAAAACATGGAAGACCCTCGGTGAAAACAAAAAGCACGTTGACAATCATGCTTTGTGGATAGATCCCGATAATACGGCTCATCTTTTGTCAGGATGTGACGGCGGACTTTACGAATCTTACGACAGGGGCAAAAACTGGAATTTCAAATCCAACATCCCGATTGCGGAAATATATAAAGTCTCTACTGACAATGACAAACCGTTTTACAATGTATATATAGGCACACAAGATAATAATAGTCTTGGAGGACCTTCAAGAACAATAAATTCAGGAGGAATAACCAATTCGGATTGGAAATTCACCTGGGGCGGAGATGGATTTCAAACGGTAGTTGACTGGAAAGATCCCAATATCGTATATTCCCAATCCCAATTTGGAGGTTTAGTAAGATACAACAAGATTACAGGTGAAAGATTGTATATTAAAAGTTTTGAACACAGAGATTCCGCTTATCGTTTTGACTGGGATGCGCCATTGATAATTTCAAAATTTGACCATAAGAGATTGTATCACGGCTGTCAAAAAGTATTGCGTTCCGACGACCAAGGTAATACTTGGAAAGAGATAAGCCCTGATCTAACCCGCGGTATCCCAAAAGAAATGGCAAAACTAATGGGTAGAAGCTGGAGCATTGATGAACTGGCTTCCAAGAGATCTTTAGCACAGTTATCCACCATTGCAGAATCTCCACTGGATGAAAATATATTATTTGCAGGTTCTGCAGACGGTCTTATACACTATACTATAGATGGTGGCAAAATCTGGCATAAAAGCAAATTGACCGGAATACCTCAATATGCGAGAATAAATCAAATTTATGCATCAAATCATAATAAAAACGTGGCTTATGCTGCTATTCAAGATCATTTTGGAGGAGATTATAGCCCTTATTTATTCAAAACAGTTGATGGAGGTGCCACTTGGTTCAGTATTAATGCCAATCTACCCGCAAAAGGATGCACATATACCATTGCTGAAGACTATATCAATCCGGATTTATTGTTTACCGGTACTATGGACGGTGTTTTTGTATCAAATACATCAAACATTCATTGGGTGAAAATGACTTCAGGTATTCCAAATGCAACTATTATGAATCTCACTATACAAAAGGCAGAGGATGATCTTGTAGTATCGACATTCGGGCGCGGAGTATATATATTGGATGATTATTCCCCTTTGCGTTATATTACGACAGGACTTCTTGATAAAAAAGCGGAGATATTTCCTATCAAAGACGCATTGATGTTTATAGAAGCTGACCCGTATGGATTTCCGGGAGTAGGTTTTCAAGGTGCTTCATTTTATGCTGCTCCAAATCCAAAAGTGGGAGCTGTCTTTACATATTTCATTAAAGAAAAGCCCAAAACATTAAAAGAACTACGAAGAGAAGAAGAGAAAAAACTCCAAAAAGAAAATAAAGATGTGAAATATCCCGAATACCAACAATTGGAAAAAGAAAGCAAAGAAGAAAAAGCATTTTTGCTTTTTACTGTCAGTGATGAAAGTGGAGATGTGATAAGAAAGATAAAAAAGCCATATAATGCGGGTGTTCAAAGAATGGTTTGGAATTTCAGATTTAGTCCGGTTGGTCCTATTGAAATAAGGGGTGGTGGAGAAAAAATGCCATGGGATAGTCCCGATTTGGGATATATGGTAGCTCCGGGCAAATACACTGTTTCATTATCTCAATACAAAGATGGTGAGTTTACGGAATTAGTAGGACCTCAATCATTTATTTGTAAACCTTTGTTTGCGCCATATCTTACGGAAAAAGAGCAAGCATCATTATCCGAATTTAATAAAAAAGTGGCAAAATTTTCAAGGACTGTCTCCGCAGCTAATGCTCACAGAAAACATTTGTCGGAAATGCTACCTTTTCTTAAAAAAGCAATTCTTTCTACCCCGGATATTGATGCAAGATGGTTTAAAGATATTTCCGCTATAAAACAACAATTGAAAAAAGTAGATAAATTGATAAATGGAGATAGATTGCTTTCGAAATACGAAGGAGCGGCAAGAAAATCACTAAAAAGCAAGATAGATTTGATTACAAACAGTTTGTGGAGTACTACATCGTTGCAAACTTCTACATACAAAAGAGCGTACAAAGAAGCATTTGAAGATTTTAACAATGCAATAACCGAACTACAAAAAGCTGATAATATGATTAAAGATTTGGAGGACAAATTGGTAAAAGCCGGTTCGCCATATATTCCGGGTAAATTTCCGGAATGGGAAAAATAATAAAATCAACTACAAAGTATAAGCAGTGTCTTGAGCTACACTGCTTATACTTTTTTACCGGCTCAATTCCACAACTCTCATATTTTGTATATTTCCATTGTCTATATCAAATAATATCAAAGTTCTTATTTTATGGAAACCTTTTTTACCGCACGAACCGGGATTCAAGTGCAATAGATTATTTTTCTTATCCGGAATTATTTTCAAAATATGAGAATGCCCACTTATAAAAATATCAGGTCTGAAACTTGTTATCAATTCTTTTGCTCTACGAGAATACCTTCCCGGATAACCACCTATATGAATAATCAATACTTTTAAACTTTCTATGGTAAAAAAAAGATATTCCGGAATCTCAACTCTAATATCCTGTCCGTCTATATTACCAAATACAGCTCTCACCATTTTTATAGCACGGTATTTATCCAAGGTCATAACATCACCGATATCACCGGCATGCCATATCTCATCACAACTTTCAATGTATTTCCCAACATCTTCTCCATAATAAGAATGAGTATCGCTAATCAGAGCTATTTTTTTCATTAACTTATCTATCTTAAAAGCATCACCTGACCTTTCTTATCATCTTTATATGTTTCATCATCTCTTATAGCTTCCCAGTGAACACTATACAAATAGACTCCCGGAGGCATACTCTTTCCCCTGAAAGTACCGTCCCAACCTTGATCCGGATCGGTAGTTTCAAATACCCTTTCCCCCCAGCGGTCAAATATTTTCATTTCAAAGACATCAAATTTAAAGGGTTCTTTTTGAAAAACTTTAAATATTGAATTCAAAGAATCCGTTCTTCCGGTTGGGAAAAATGCATTAGGATAATATACGGTAAAACAATCGGCTGTATTTTTAGTATATTGATAAACAAAAGTAGATACCCTAACCGTATCACACAATGTAACAGTTGCCATATAGGTTCCTTTTTTATTAACAACAATAGAAGAAACATTTTTTTCTCCTGTGCTCCACTCATAAGTAGCACCTTTCAAACCTGGAACACTAAATGAATAATACTCCCCGGGGCATAATGTGATTGTATCATTTTTTTGCGTCATATTAACTTTACCGCATTTCTCTTCGTTAAAACCGGTTATTATTTGTCTTTTCAATTCAATATCTTCCACTTTCATTTCCAGGGTATCCATTGAAAAAAAAGTATTATTTACAGAAGTAGGATTCATATTTATAAACTCTCCAGACTTAGAATCTTCGAGGCAGACAGGCTCTTCAGACTCAACTACAAATCCTTTATCGGAAGGTTGAGTTTTACTTACAAACATATAAGGTGAGTTCAAATCAATTCCATCTCCGGATGTTTTCTTTTTATAACAAAAACCTGACATCACCAAAGAAACATCAGAGCATATTTCAAGTGAAGAAGAATTTAATAAAAAACTATCTTTAGCAAATTCATATACTTTAGGATCTTGAAATTTTTCTAAATTTGATGTAAAAAACAATACTTTATCATGAATCATAAAAAATATAGGAAATATACCTACTTTTGGTCCATCAAGCACCTTTAAAAATGCAGGATGATCTTTAAAATCAGTAGCCGTAAATCCATCCGTTTCAGCAACTAAATTTCCGTCCGGATCAAATTTAGCCAATCTGTATACAGCAGTATCAAGCTTGATAGAAGGATCTGTATTGACAGTATCTTTTCTTAGGACAGTATCAATAATCGCAGTTATGACATTAGAGAAATTATTTTCATCGGCAATAACAGGATCATTTACATTACTAAAATATCTACCTTGAATTTCTTTTGCCCATATCAAAGTATCGATAACCTCCTCATCAAGATGAATTTTGGCATAAGCCGAACTATCTGAAAATATAATCAAATTTCCGTCCGTATCAATCACTGATGAGCTATGTCTAATTCCATTTATTTTTTTAGAATCCAAAATATTGCCATCGGTATCAAGTGAAATTATAACCGTATTACCATTTTTATCCCCGGAAATCAAATAAATAACATCTTTAATTCTATTAAATAAAATATTTGAAGTATAGGAATAAAGATTATCATCTTTGGTCGTAAAAGTCTTTGACCAGCTAATATCTCCGTTTATATCTATTTTGACCAAAGTCAAATAATGGAAAACAATATTTAATTCGGGAGATTTCAACAAAAGATACATTTCGTTATTATTCTTGAGAACATCCGGTCTCGAACTTCCGGAATTGTCATGTGTAGAATAATCATTTGTCCAATCCAAATCACCGCATTCAGTAAATTTTGAAAGGCGGAATTTTACCGTATCACTCAACCACTGAGGACTATTGAAAGCCAGAAATCCCTTATCCAGGGCGACCAATTTGGGATAAAACCCCTTAACAGTATCAATTTTATTAAACATACTTAGTTGGGCACTTAAATTGAAAGACAAACTCAACAATAATATTCCACCAATCAAGTATTTTGTAATATTTTTTTTCATCAGTTAAATTTTTTGTTTTTATAAAAATCATAAAAATTTTGCATATACACTGCTCAATTCTTTTAGCTTAATAAAAACGACTTTTCCTATCTTAAAAGTACTAAAGCAGAGCAAATCCATTTTAGAATTACAAATATAATCAATAAATATGAAACGCAAAATTCATAGAATTGATATATTTAATTAAAATAAATTATCTTTGCATTTTAATTTTAATAAAAAAATAATATTATGAATCAAGAAAAAAATCAAGCTCAACAAATTACGATAGATCTTTCGGAAGAAATAGCGGAAGGCACTTATGCCAATTTGGCAATCATTGCACATTCACATGCGGAATTTGTAATAGATTTTGTAAGAACGATGCCAAATGTTCCTAAAGCAAAAGTAAAATCCAGAATTATTCTCACGCCATCCCATGCTAAGAGACTTTTACAGGCTTTGAATGATAATATAAAGAAATATGAAGCACAATACGGTAAAATAGATATTGGTCAGGGTGGTGGCGGAACAATGCAATTTCCTCCTTTGAATTTTACTCCGACAGCCAAAGCATAATTGCATTATAAGCTGTTTTTATATTAAATCTTAAATATCAACATATTGAGCCTAACTAATGTCTGTCTATAAAGTGCTTGATTTTATAATGATTTTATGGACAAATATTTTATATTTATTATGCATTTAAGAAAATAAAATATCAAAATAAAAATCATATAAATCCGGATGCATTACTTATATTACAGATATTTATTGAAAGTTTTATTTAATTGTCAAAATATAGAAAAAATTAATCTTATGAAACGAATACCTTTATTCACTATATTATATTTATTTATTTTTAGCAGTCTTTTTGCTCAAGGAGGAATGTGGTTGCCCAATACAATAAAAGGAAATATAGAAAAGGATATGCAAAGGTTGGGGATGAAAATACCGGCAGATGATATTTACAATACCACCAAAAGCTCAATTAAAGATGCGATTGTACAATTTGGAGGCGGATGCACCGGAGAAGTTATATCACCCAAAGGGTTATTATTGACAAATCATCATTGCGGATACGGGGCAATACAAAGGCTGTCCACAGTGGAAAATAATTTACTTAAAAACGGTTATTGGGCAAAATCATTTAAGGAAGAATTGCCGGCAAAAGGTCTAACGGTAACATTTGTAAATAGAATTGAAGATGTTACGGATAAGATATTAAAGAATATTAATAAAAATTTATCTCCCAATGAAAAACAATCTTTAATTGACAAAAATATTGATTCTTTATCAAAAGCAACAGTAATAGAAGATTATCAGACAATAGAGATTAAACCCTTTTATTATGGCAACAAGTATTATTTATTTGTAAAAACCACTTACAAAGATATCAGATTGGTAGGTGTGGGACCTGAAGCCATTGGAAAATTCGGTGCAGATACGGACAACTGGATGTGGCCTAGACACAATGCGGATTTTTCAATATTTAGAATATATGCAGATAAAAACAATCTTCCCGCCGGATACTCAAAAGATAATATCCCTTATACACCGAAACATTTTTTACCTATTTCTGTAAAAGAAATCAATGAAAATGATTTCACAATGGTATTCGGATTCCCCGGTAGAACCCAGGAATATTTACCTTCTATAGCCGTGGATCAAATTGCGAATAAACTGGATCCCGTTCGAATCGCTATCAGGAAAGCTGCATTGGATGTAATGGGAAAATACATGAGAGAAGATGAAGCTACAAGGCTAAAATACGCTTCAAAATTTGCAGGAATAGCCAATTATTGGAAAAAATGGATTGGCGAAAGTCAGGGTATCAATCGTGTAAATGCAGTTGAGAAGAAAAAAGAAATGGAAATGGAATTTATGCAGAGATTGGATAAAAACCCGAAAGCCAAAGATAAATACGGCAATCTTTTAACTGAGTTTGATTCTCTATACACAGCATTTGAACCATATAATATTGCTCAAAATTCCATATATGAAACCTTTTACAGAAGCATAGATTTCATGAGAGTAATGAGCTATTTAAACAGATTAAAGAGGTACTATAAAAATAATGGAGAGAAAGCATACAATCGGTTCAAAGGCCGATTGCTTCCATATCTCAGGGGGATGTACAAAAACCTGGATATAACAATAGATAAAAATGTATTCACCGCTTTAGTGAAAAAATATGCTTTGGAATCAAAACCTGAATTTGTTCCCGCATCCTTAAAAAACCTTAAAACCGATAAAGACTTCAGAGATTTTGCAAATAATATTTACAATACCAAATTCAGTAATTATAAATATTTGGCAGCTATAATTGACACTATCAATATTGAATGGGCAATTTCCATGTTTGAAAAAGAACCCGGCTTTATTTTTGCACAAGAAATAAATAAAATATCAGATATAAAAGTTTCACCCAAATACAATGAACTGAGTACAAATATCAACGCTTTGCAAAAGAAATATATGAAAGCACTTATGGAGGTTTTTCCTGAAAAAAGCTTTTTCCCCGATGCAAACAGCACAATAAGAATCACTTATGGCCAGGTAAAAGGATACCATCCCAGAGATGCTGTTTATTATGAACCTGTCTCACATATCGAAGGAGTAATAGAAAAATATAAACCCGGAGATTATGAATTTGATCTGCCGCAAAAATTTATTAACTTATACAATTCCCGGGATTTCGGAAATTATACGGATAAGTCGGGTTCTGTTCCTGTTTGCTTTATCGCAACAAATCATACTACGGGAGGCAATTCCGGCAGTCCTGCACTTGATGCGGAAGGAAATCTCATCGGATTGAATTTTGACAGAGTTTGGGAAGGAACAATGAGTGATTTATATTACGATCCTTCTATATGCCGGAATATCATGGTAGATGTAAGATATATTTTATTTCTTATTGAAAAATATGGCAATGCAAAAAGATTGTTAGAAGAAATAAAAATAATGAGATAAAAAAATCGCTTTTTTATTTAATATTTCGTATATTAGCATTATGAAAATACCAGATTTTAAAAAGCATAAATTAAATCTTGAAATGGGAAGAGAAGCAGTTTCTTCAAAAAAAACTTTTTCTACTCCCGAAAATATCAAAATAAAAACAGTTTATAATTCAGACGAGATAATAGGCTTCCCATACAAAGGATACATATCGGGTGCTGCACCATTTTTAAGAGGTCCTTACCCTACAATGTACCTTGGCAGACCGTGGACTATAAGGCAATATGCCGGTTTTTCCACAGCTGAAGAAAGTAATGCGTTTTATAAAAAGAATCTTAAAGCCGGACAAAAAGGTTTGTCAGTTGCTTTTGATCTTGCCACTCACAGAGGATATGATTCGGATCATCCCCGTGTAAAAGGTGATGTCGGAATGGCTGGCGTTGCAATAGATTCAGTAGAAGATATGAAAATTTTATTCAAAGACATCCCTTTAGATAAAATGAGTGTTTCCATGACAATGAATGGAGCGGTAATACCTATTATGGCCTTCTTTATCGTTACTGCAGAAGAACAAGGCGTGACTCCTGAAAAGCTTTCGGGAACAATCCAAAATGATATACTTAAAGAATTCATGGTAAGGAATACATTCATATATCCTCCACAACCTTCAATGAGGATAATATCCGATATCTTTGAATACACATCTGCCAATATGCCAAAATTCAACTCTATAAGCATTAGTGGGTATCATATTCATGAGGCAGGCGCACCGGCAGATTTGGAATTGGCTTATACTTTGGCGAATGGGAAAGAATATATTAAAGCAGGATTGAAAGCAGGATTAAAAATCGATGAATTTGCACCAAGATTTTCTTTTTTTTGGGGAATAGGGATGAATTTCTTTATGGAAATAGCAAAAATGAGGGCAGGAAGGATATTGTGGGCTAAACTATTGGAAGAGTTCAATCCAAGCAATCCCAAATCATCTGCGTTACGTACACATTGCCAAACTTCAGGATATAGCCTTACAGAGCAAGATCCATTTAATAATATAGCCAGAACAACTATTGAGGCTATGGCGGCAGTACTTGGAGGCACCCAATCACTTCATACCAATGCATTGGACGAGGCTATAGCATTACCCACTGATTTTTCAGCCAAAATAGCAAGAGATACTCAAAAGATACTGCAACAAAATACAGATATCACCAAGACAGTAGATCCGTTTGGAGGTTCTTATTATGTGGAATCTCTTACTTATGAATTGCTCAATAAAGCATGGAAACATATAGAAGAAATAGAAAAATACGGAGGGATGACTAAAGCAATAGAAAAAGGAATTCCCAAGATGAGAATCGAAGAAGCAGCAGCAAGAAAACAAGCAAAAATCGATTCGGGGAAAGCTAAAATAACGGGTATAAATATTTTCCCTTTTGAATCAAACGTGGAACTGGAAACACTGGAAGTTGATAATTCACAAGTAAGAAAAAATCAAATCGAATCCATAAAACATATTAAAGTCCATAGGAACAACAAAAAAGTCGAAAAGTTATTGGATAAAATAACAGATGCTGCAAAATCCGATACCGGTAATTTACTCGCACTTGCAGTTGATGCCGCAAGGGAAAGAGCTACTTTGGGAGAAATATCAAATGCCATGGAAAAAGCTTATGGACGATACAATTTAAAATCACAAATTTCTACAGGAATATATTCACAAGAAATTAAAATGGATGAAAATTTTATTAAAGCCAAGAAATTATCAAACGAATTCAGTAATTTGACAGGAAGACGTCCCAGAATAATGATTGTAAAATTAGGACAAGACGGACATGACCGAGGTGCAAAAGTTATAGCAACCGCTTTTGCCGATATGGGATTTGATGTAGACATAGCTCCTATGTTTCAAACACCTCAAGAAGCAGCTAAACAAGCGGCTGAAAATGATGTGCATATACTTGGTATTTCATCACTTGCTGCGGGACACAAAACCTTAGTACCGGAAACATTAGATGAGTTAAAAAAGATAAACCGTGATGATATTTTGGTTATCGCCGGTGGAGTCATTCCTAAAAAAGATTACAATTTTCTTTTCGACCATGGCGTAGCGGGAATCTTTGGTCCCGGTACGGCAATACCTGACTCAGCCATAAAAATATTGGAAGTACTACTTGATGCATATAGATAATTTTTCTGTATTTCATTCTCCTCCAAATATATAAACCATTGATAATTCAAATGCTCCTTTATAACCATTCAAATGATTCAGATTCGAAATTGTTATGTCATAGCTCAATCCAAATTCAAGATGATTGATTTGATAACTTGAAGAAAATATAATATCGGGAAGCTCAAAGCCCGAAATGGAATTCGTAACCCTCGCCCATAGACCAACTTCAAATGCAGTGTCATCATAATTAGAGTATGTAAATCTTATTTTTGTTCCGGCTATTGATTGAATAATATTACCTTGCATATTGAAAAACAATGCCGGAGATAATATCAAACCCTTTTCCAGCAAGAATTTTGCCCCAAGTAAACCCGAATATTTCATTTTCATTTTATCATCAATGCCTTGTACAAGCGATATATCCGGTCTATTCAAATGTGAGATCGAACCACTCAAATAATATGAATTTTCACTGTCCGTAAAATACCACATCAATCCCATATTAATATCAGGGTATAGTTTTGAGTCCAATAAATTTTCGCCCGAATCAATACCGGGATCAACAAGTTCGGTGTTCCTGTTGAATTGAGATCCAAAAAGGAACCCGGAGTAATGCAAATAAGATATTCCATAACCAAATTGTGCCCCGAATACCAAATATTGATTTATTCCCCGGTATTTTTCAGCATAAAGATGTTTTGAATAAGATAAACTTAAATATCCTTGTGTTTGTTCTATTTTTGCCAAACCTGATCTATCATCCGCTACCATAGCACCGATACCGAGATAATCACCATTTAGAATTTTCGATTTGTGATCAAAAAAAATAGTGCTTGTCACTAAAGAAGCATTTGGCACTATGCTATACCATTGATTTCTAATTGTCGTCCCGATTCTGTTTGATCCTTTAAACACTCCTGTTAAAGCAGGATTTGTACTAAGAGGGTTATTATAAAATTGTGAAAATACAGCATCCTGGCCATTTAGTAAAATGGTATTTAAAATCAACATAAAAATCAATATTCTTTTCACTTTTATCATTTTATCTCAACAAAGTAACAAGCCCCTTGAAAATTTGGGAAATTCCGTTTATATTTTCTATTTCAAGATACCAGGAAAAGACGCCCGTATTTAATTTTTCCCCTCTAAAAGTACCATCCCAGCCTTCCGATTCATCATTAACTTCAAAATCATTGCGTTCATACACCTTCCCTCCCCACCTGTCATAAATAATAAATTTCTTTACTTTTATACCTGATTTACCATAAACAAAAAGTTTTTTATTTTCTTTTTTATTTCCCGAAGGAATAAAAGCGGTAGGAACAAATATACCCTTATCTATTGATATCAATATATTTTTCATATCTTCTGCAACACATCCGAGGCTGTCTGTGATACTCAATTGTATTTGAAAATTACTATAAACCGGAATTTCGGGATTGGGACAATCACTACAACTGATATTTATTTCTTCAGGAACAATCCACGTATACATATATGGTAAGGTACCATTTTTAATATTAGGATCAAGTCTAATAGTCGAACCGTATTTCACCAAAGTATCTTCCCCAATATCGAGTAATAGAGGATTCGGTTCATCCACTAAAACATCAAAAATAGTATCTGTACATCCATTTATATCTTTTGTAATGACATCATAAACACCGCTTTCTAATCCTATTAACCGGTTTCCAGGATAATAATCCTCATCAATAATCTTATGTGAATATGGTGGTACTCCACCCGAATCATTAAAAACAATTTCGCCGTCACTACCTCCTGCACAGGTAGGCGGTTTTGTTTGCAACTCCGCTTTTAAAAATTCTTCCGGCTCGGATATATAAACAGAGTCTTCAAATTCACAATTATTGGAATCTAATATTTTCACGCCATAATAGCCGGATTGCAATAAATCAATACTTGTTTCCATAATTGCATTATTCCAAATAAAAATATATGGAGGAGTACCTCCCGATATACCGGTATTGACAGAACCGTCATTTCCTCCTTTACATTTTACGTTTTCAATCCGGTAGTTAACATATAATGGAGCCGGTTGTTTTATATGAAAAATACGCTCTGCTTCACACCCTTTATTATCTGTTATTGTCAATTTATATATACCGGCTTCAAGACTATCTGCCAATGCATTTGTCGATACAGTTACATTTGAACTCCATGAAAAATCCAATGAATCATTTTCATTCCGCACTATCTCAATTTGCCCGTCGTTATAACCAAAACACGAAACATCTTTAATCCGTTTAACAACAATCTGCAATTCTTCAGGATTTGGTATAAAAATATTTTCATTCTCCCTACAACCATGCATATCCTTGGCGCTTACAACATAAACATCTCCTCCCTTCAACCCATAAACATAAACCCCGTTTTGTACCGGAGTTGTATTCCATTCAAATGTGAAATTATCTTTTCCCGTTTCTCTGCTTCCATAAAATACTTTGTCTATCCATGCTTCTCCATCAGGGACATCATGGCAAGATGGACTTTTATAATCAATTTTGATTCCAATATTATCCAATTCCACTATTTCGTGTTCGATTATTTTTGTACATCCCAAAGAATCGGTTACCGTAACTTTATAAAAACCTTTAGCAAGATTATAAATCGAATCCACTGTTTCCCCTGTATTCCACAGTATATCATATTTTTTATCAGCAGGTATATCCAATGCTATCCAACCATTATCGGTTCCGTAACAGAGTGTATCGTAAGCATTGAAACCGACGGCCAATCCTTCTACAGGTTCCGTAATTTCATAAGATTTTGTAATCTCACAATTATTCCTATCTGACACTGTTACCTTATAGATGCCTGCAGGTATATCTATTAAATCTTCACCATTGAATATACCAAAAGGAGTATCCCAATGATATCGATATTCTCCTGCTCCTCCCTCAACATCTATTAGGATTTTGCCGGTATTATACCCTTTACAATCAATATTTAAAACAATACTATTGATTTTAATAGGCAAAGGCTCTTCAATATAAACCGTATCAAAATAGGAACACCCTTCTACATCCGTAACCGTAAGATAATAATATGACGAAGCTAATCCGGAAATAACACTACCGGTAAAAATCGTACCGCCACCGCTATATTTCCATTCATACTGAAATCCACCGTTTCCTCCCGATGCAAAAGCGGAAACACTACCATCATTTTCTCCGTAACAACTAATGTTATTAATAGTATAATCAACTTTTATAGCAGAAGAACTCTTTATTTCAAAAACATAAGGAATTTCACATCCTTCATTATCGGATATGTATACAGTATCTATTCCGGATGAAAGATTATTAAAATATCCGGTATTATTCACTTGATTTTGATAGCGATACCTATAAGGTCCTTTTGGGCCGGAAGCCTGCAACTGTATTTCACCGGTTTGATCTCCAAAACATTTGACATCTGTTTTAGAAATCAAATTTATTTCCGGTGGAGGACACGGGAAAGTCGCACATGTAACAGATACCGGTTTATATTGGCATTCATCACCTTTAATTCTGACTTCTATAGTAATATTTTCATTATAATTTAAACCTGAAACAATATAAAAAGTATCCGCTATATCAATCCACTCCCCTGAATTATTAATCCTCACTTGATATTTTTCTCCCAGTTTATTTATACCCCAAATAAAACGTATGAAATCAGTAGAAATCGAATCACAAGTTAAAAAAGGAACAGTTTCAGATTCATTAATATTGGCATATATGGAATCAGATAATGTACAACCATAAGTATCCTTAAGATCAACAAAGTAATACCCCGGCAACTTTGGATAAATATCGGGAGACAAGCAATCCGTACAACTAATATTTGAGTAAGGATGCCATTGATAATTAATATTATAATTTGAATTTAATGCCAAATGCCAAGCTCCAAGACTTCCCGACCATCCTGTTTCATCATTAACAATCAATAATTTCCATTCTCCGTTAATCTTTTTGCCCCATAAATCATCCCAATTCCCCTCAGGTTGAAAATCACCTATAAATTTTGGATTCAACGGGAAATAATCACCTAGAACAGGATCTCCATTATTAATATTAACAGTTGCATCCGGAGTAAAACATGTATGAATCATCGAATCGATATCAATAGATGCATTAGGTTTGAATCCATTGTCTGTACTCAATTCGAAATAAAAATTATCAGGAGTAACCAAATAGATATCCAGGTCACTCAAGACTCTGATTGATAAAGTATCAATACATATTTCTTTTAGTATTTCTTTATTTAAAACATCAGGAGTTAACCCGGATATGTTAATCGAAGAAAATATTTCACTACCCTTTTCGGCACCAATAACAAAATCATTATTATTTGAAAAATATCTATCCGGAGGAGGAGAATAATCATCCGCCAAAGTAGCTCCAACATTTACAGTATCACCTTCACATACCATAATAGAATCTTCAAGATTAATATCTACAAGTTTATTATCCACTATTCTTAATATCAGAGTATCAAGTTGACAGACGTTTTTTCTATATTCAAGAGCAATAATCTCTTCGTTTTCATCTATATTATCCGGATAAGCATCAATAAAAAATGAAAATGTATTTTTACCTTTCAAAATTTTTGTTTCAACAGGTAATTGTGAAAAATCAATTAATTCTGTAGCCAAACTACCCAAACTGCTATCATTGAGCAATCTCATTTCCAGATTATAATCAGAATTAACGGGATAATCATAATTAAATTTCAATTCAGCCGGAGAACATCCTTCTGAAATGGTACCGTCAAAGCTTGGAGTATTTATAGCAACTTTCAAAGCATTAGAGCTAAAACTTTTTGCTTCCAAAAACACTGCGGAATCATAAACGTCATCCACCACATCTGCAATAACCAGTTTTATAACATATTCCGTACAGGGAACCACTTTGGCAGAAGCTACAAAAACATCAAGATATCCATCATAAGTCATATTTGGAGAAGAAAAAGGATTGGTATTGTAATACTGCTCATTTTTGGCATTACAATTAACATCTTTATAAGGATGTATATTATTAATACTAACAGGCTCATTTGTATTGGGGACCAAAGCTATATTTTTACTAACATAATTCCCTCCGTCAGGATTTGCCCCGGAAATAAAAAAAGCAAAAGCGTCATTATATTCAGAACAAACAAACTCAGGATATTCTTCCGATGCAAAAACATAATTGAAACGTATAGAATCAGAGAAAGGAATAAATCTGATTTCATATCTGCATATATCAAACAATTGATTGCTATTAATAGCACTTGCCAAATCCTGATCAAAATAATTATTCCCCGAACTTTTTGTCTGTGTACCGGGTGAATTATTTGGTAGTGCAGCAACTGCACTTTCTCCTGTTGTCATCAGTATGCCCCTATCCAAATTAATAGCGGTTTTACCATTTGAAAAATATCCAACCGATTTTGATTCCCCATCGTATTTAATATCTACAATTTGTACACCTTCACCCAAAAAGACATTTTTTATCAAATCAACCGGTGTAAAATTGTTATCATCTGCAGGTTTAACCTGTACCTGAGCAGATACAACAGCGAAAACAATTATAAAAACCGATAATAGAAATATTTTTTTCATATCTATAAACAAAAGTACATTAAAATCTTAATTAATTCAAAATTCTAATAGAAGAATGAAATAAAAAACACAAATTACAAAGTCAACCGGTTTATAATTTCAGTGGAACTGACTCCTATCAACAATAATTTTAATAATAGCTTGAACAAAAGACAAATAATTGAGAATTGAGAATTGAGAATGACAAAAGAGAAATTTAATTATGAATGGTGAATGATAAATTATAAGTTAAAAAGCCGGCTTTGAAGTCATGCTATCGTATGCTTTCAAGTCCTACCTTCAACTATCGGAAAATGATTTACAGCGTGCTATTTTAATATCCTTCCAAAGAGATTAAATTTGAAAAGATGATTAATCATGAAGCCATGCAAATACCAGCAGTATTAATCTGTCATGATTTTATCAGCCCACCCGATTCTAATGAATTGGTTCTTTCACTATGTAGTGTTTATCTTTAAAGTGTTTGGTTCTTTAAAAATAAAGATTTTTGAAGAATTTTTTTGATAATCGGTGATACCTTAGTATCAGCGATTTGAAAAAAGTAAAAAGTTCGCAAAAAGATTATTTTTTGTGTTTTTATTATAACATAAATTATATGATTATTTGGTATTATATATTAGTTAATCTAAAATTATCACATTTTAATCTATTATATTGATAAAATAGCCTTCCGTTATTTAGCTTTGTATATTATTAACTAAACTACATCTGAAATTAAAGTACTTGAATTTTTAAATTTTAATGACTTTATGGACAGACACTAAATAGTGTCTGTATATAAAGTGCTTGATTTTTGGAAAATTAAGATTTTTGATGAAATTTTTATCTTTTTGATAATCGGTGATGCCTTAGTATCAGCGATTTGAAAAAAGTAAAAAGTTCGCAAAAAGATTATTTTTAAATTTTAATGACTTTATGGACAGACACTAAATAATAAAAAGCACATGAAAAATTTCTTAAAAAACGTTTTAGCAACTATCACGGGAATAGTTGTATTTTTATTAATAATCGTATTTGGTTTTGCAATAATTGCAGCATCATCAAATTCTGCTCCCGTAATAGGTTCTAAATCCACATTACAAATAAAGCTTAACGGTCCGATCAAAGAAAAAGCGGAAAATCCGGATCAATTGGAATTATTATTTGATAAAAATCTAAACCCTGACTTGGGGCAAATCGTAGATGCAATAAAACTGGCCAAAGAAGACAACAAAATAAAAGGCATATTTCTTGAGCCGTTGTTTCCTGAAATGGGATATGCTTCTGCTACCATATTAAGAAATGCTTTAAAAGATTTTAAATCAAGTGGTAAATATATATATGCATACAGCGAATTTTATACACCACTGACATATTACGTATCCAGTGTAGCAGACTCCATATTTTTAAGTCCTAACGGGATGGTGAAAAAGACAGGATTTTCTGCCTCAATACCTTTTTTCAAAGAATTTTATGATAATATTGGAATAAAGTGGAATATATTTTATGCAGGACAATTTAAAAGTGCTACAGAACCATTGAGATATAATAAAATGAGTGAGCAAAACAGATTTCAGCTACATGAGTTTTTTAACGGATTATATAAAAACACAAAGGATTCCATTCTTACTGTGCGAAATATTAATAAAGACAGTATGGAAAGTTTTGTAAATAATTTCAAAGGGCTTTTCCCTCAAAATGCAGTAAAATACGGCTTGGTTGACTCACTTATCTATAAAATTGATTTCACAAGATTGCTGAAAGAAAAAAATGGTATACCTGCAAAGAAAAAGCTTAAATTGATTTCGATAAATAAATATAGAAGAGGTGTAAAAAAACCAAAAATAAAGAAAAGCAAAAATAAAATCGCTGTAATTTATATGCAGGGAGACATTGTCGACGCCGGTAAAAAAGCCGGAAGTATATCACCCGAAAAATATGCTAAAGCTTTTGATGATATTTTAAGAAAAGATAATATCAAAGGAGTGGTTCTAAGAGTAAATTCGCCAGGGGGAAGCGGTTCAGCATCCGACGAGATATTGAGAGCTATTGATAGAATAAAAGAAACCGGTAAACCCGTCATTGTTTCAATGGGTGACTATGCAGCATCTGGCGGTTACTACATTTCATGTCATGCAGATACGATTGTAGCAGATGCCAATTCATTAACGGGCTCAATTGGTGTCTTTGGAATATTACCTGAATTTAAAGAATTGATGGATGAGAAATTAAAGATTCACTTTGATTCTGTAAAAACACATAAAATGTCATTGGCATTTTCACCACAATACAATATGGATAGTGATTCTAGAAAGCTTATGCAGTCATATATTGAAAATTTCTATGAACAGTTTCTAAACACCGTAGCTAAAGGAAGAAATATGACAAGGGATGAGGTACATAAAATAGCACAAGGCAGAATATGGCTTGGTGCGACAGCAAAAAAAATAGGATTGGTCGATGTATTGGGAAATTTGGATACAGCAATAGAAATATGTGCAAATAAAGCAAAATTAAAAGAGTATTCTCTTACAAAATATCCAAGAGTTAAAAACAATTTATTACAGCAATTAATTATGCAACTTTCGGAACAAACGGACATGGAATCAAAAATATTAAATTCAAAATATATCAGAACATTCAAACCTGTACTCGAAGTACTTGAAAACACGGAAATCACAGAACCACAAGCGAGATTACCTTTTGATATTGAATTTAAGTAATAAATATTTCAGAAATAATGAAAAAGGTATGGATTTTTCCATACCTTTTTTATAATGCAAGAACAACCGAGCCGTTAGGAATTAGAATGACTCAAATCTCAGTAGATAATCTTTAGCCGACAGTTTTTATCCGGAGGTGATTATCAACTTATCATTCATAATTGATTATTCACCATGACTTTTATCTTTGTCCTTTGAACTTTTAATGATGATGTCCGGCACCATGTACATGTCCATGTTCCAATTCTTCAGGTGTAGCATCTCTAACATCAAGTATTACCCCTTTGAAATAAAGATTTTTATCCGCCATCGGATGATTAAAGTCCATTGTGACAGTTTCGTCACTAACTTTATCAACTCTTCCATTGAATTTATTCCCTTGATTGTCCTGCATGGCAATAACATTATCTTTTACTAATAATCCTTCTTCAATAGCCCCTTCCCTCTCAAAGGTAGCTTTAGGAAGTTCTATTATATTTTCAGGATTCGACAGTCCATAGGCTTCGGAAGCTTCAATCATAAACTCAAATTCATCACCTTTTTCTTTTCCTTTTAAATTTTCTTCAAATTTCGGAATCATCATTCCCAAACCGTAGATAAACTCCAATGGATGTCCTTCTTGTGTCTTTTCAACCAATTCTGAATCAAAGCCTTCAGTTCTTAATTCGTAGTTTAATGAAACTACTTTGTTCTTATCAATTTTCATATTCATTATTTTATATGTAACATCCCGAATAGAGTCATTTAAATAAAAAATATTTTATTAATCTAAACAACAAATTTTCCAAGTAGTTACCTTTATTCAAAAATGCGAAGGTAATACTTCAACTTTAACTTGACAAATTTATTGCATGCCGGATTTGAATATCCCATAAAAAAAGAATACACTTTTAAAAGATTTCTAACTT
>Ga0256833_1000980_pt1 | contig 21519 bp, 30 predicted proteins | sample 356284metaG_FD_190535 | JGI IMG/M metagenome (GOLD analysis project Ga0256833, IMG submission 190535) | Hydrothermal vent microbial communities from Mid Atlantic Ridge, Atlantic Ocean - 356-284 | ecosystem: Environmental > Aquatic > Marine > Hydrothermal vents | place: Atlantic Ocean: Mid... | reverse complement strand
TTTTTAAAAGGGTGCCTATTGGAAAGGGCCGGAGAGTGTTCGGCACAGTCTACAAGAGATTCCAACTCGTTAATATTGGGAAGTCTCCAGTCGGAAAAACCGCCATATTTTATGCGATTTAATTTTTTGATAATTTCAAAAGCTTCTTCCCAGGTGGTAAGGCCTCTGGCAAGGTCGGCGTTACAGGTCCAGATAAGACCGGTTAATGTATCCCGTACGATCTCCCCATACATCTCGAAACGGTATTCATTCCAAGAAATTCCTGTCTGGTAATCTCCGTCCTGGCCGGTATGTCGGCAATTTATTTTTTCTCCTTTGGCGTCAAAACAAATTTTTTGCCCGGTGGCAAAAAGATACTTGTTTTCTCCTCGAACCGGCCAGAGAAGTCTTTCTTCATCTTTGCGGCTGTAAAACATGCGTCCCCCACCAAAATGGATGTTCCAAGCATAACGAGGATTGATAGCCGCGGTGGTAGAGGTCCAATACCAGCCGTGAAAGATATTCTTAAAGGGATGATTCGGGGGAAGGACTGGATTTTTGGCTTCCAAAAAGACTAGACTTCTTAATTCTCTTCTGTTTGGAAGACGCCAGTCTGAAAAACCCAAGAAATTCTGACGGTTAAGATCCTTGACCACTAAAAGGGCTTCCTCCCAGGGGAGGGGGAAGCCCAGGATGTTAGCATTTTGAGGCCAAAAAAGACCTGTAAGAAGATCCTCTACTATTTCTCCCTGTATTTTGAATCGGGGCTCCTTATAAGCTCCAAATTGGAACTCGCCATCCTGTCCGGTCCCCTTGCAGGGGACAATTTCCCCACGAGAAGTGTAGCAGTTCTTCTGTCCAGTCCAAAGGATCACCTTAAAGGAGACCTATGTTCTTTTTGAGTTCTCCGATTTGAAGCCCTAAAGCCACACATTTTTCCCCTTTTTCACAGGCTTCAATGTCTTCTGGTTCTAAATGGGTTTTGAGGCTTTTTCCGTCTTTTTCAAGCACTACTGCCCAGCTTTCGGCTTCTTCGTCCCATTCTACAGAGACATTGATTCCACAAGCGCCGATATCAGGATATATTTGTTCTATCTTTTTACAAAGTTTTTCGGGGTCAATCTGGATCTTTTTACTCATAAAATTTCCTCCTCAATCAAGAGTGATTTTGTGCTACATAGGCTTTAAGATCAAAAGAAGGATGTTTTTTGATCAAAGCTTCTTCTTCAAAAGTGGGACGCTTGATTTGGTAAAAAATTCCAATAGGAATCTCTTGTGCTTTCTCCCCGTAATCCCAACGTCTAGCAAGCTCTAAGGCCGCTTCCAGATTTTCTCTAGGATGTGAGGGCGGTATTTCTCGGACATACTGGTTGTAAAAGTTATAAGTATTAAAAAAGGTGTAACAGGGTTGAAGAACATCGATAAAAGCAAATCCGGGATGCTTGATAGCTTCTTTTATGATGTAGGCCAAATGCTTGGGACGCCCTACATAGCTCCGGGCTACGAAAGTGGCTTTGCTTGCTAACATTATTTCAATGGGGTTTAAGGGTTCTTCTGGGCTCCCAAAAGGGGTAGAGCGGCCTTTAAATTTTTTGGGCGAAGTAGGGGTAAATTGCCCGGTTGTAAGGCCGTAAACGCGGTTATTATGTACTAAGAAAGTGAGGTCCGTGTTTCTTTTGGCAGCAAAGATGAGATGAGAAATCCCTTCTCCATAAGCGTCTCCATCGCCAGCATGACCGATCACTATGAGAGAGGGATTTGCCATTTTTATCCCCCAAGCCACAGGAAGCACCCGGCCGTGAATGCTGTAAAAACTATTAACAGCCAAATAATCTACAATTTTGGCGTGGCATCCGATCCCGGAGACCAAAACCACTTGGTGAAGTTTATTATCTTCTTTTAAATGCAAGAGGACCTGTTTGACTGCTGAAAGAAGACCGAAATTGCCACACCCGGGACACCATGTATTGGGTGCGTAAGTGCTAAGGGGGGTTTTGCCTTCTAAACTCATATTAAAGGCTCCACTTTCTTTTTAAGGGAGTCTGTCGTAAATGGCCGACCATCGTAACGTAAAATGACTTCATCTACCTCTAAATCATGATATTTAAGGAGTTTCGCAAGCTGGCCGGTTGCATTTGTTTCGCAAACAATGACTTTGGAAGCCGGAGCTAGGGCTTTCTCTAAAGCCCTTTTTGGAAAGGGTCGCAACACGAGAGGTTGTATAAATCTTAATCCTAAGGCCTTACATACTTCTTGGACAGCTCCTTTAGAAGAACCCCAACAAACCAAAGCAGGTACTCTCTCTGGCCCTTTTGTTTCTAAAAGCTTCTCGGTCTCCTGTAAGAGAAGGTTTTCTTTCTTAAGGCGTTTGGCCTGCATTCGGGCAATCATTTCAGCCTCTTCAGTGGTGATACCAAAGGGATCGTGTTCATAAGATGTGGCTTTAACGACTGCCCTTTTGTCTCCGGGGAAGGCGAGGGGAGATATACCATCTTCTTCAAAAGAATATCGTTGATATTCATCTTTTTTGTGCCATTTCTTGTAACTTATTTGAGGAATTTTTTCGGGAAGATTTTGACAAAAAAGGCTTTCGCTCAGATGTTTGTCTGAAAGAATAAAGGTTGGGATCTGGTAACGCCAAGCAAGAGAGAGGGCTAGAGCGGTAAGATAGAAGGCCTGGAAGGCGTCTCCAGGAGCTAAAACCACCCGGGGAAATTCTCCGTGGCCGGCATGTAATACAAATTCTAGATCTCCCTGCATAGTATATGTTGGGACTCCTGTGCTTGGCCCTGGGCGTTGACACTCTACAAAGGTAATAGGGATTTCTGCCTGGGCTGAAAGGCTTAAAGCTTCAACCATAAGGGCAAATCCCCCTCCAGAGGTCCCAACCATAGCAGGTGATCCGGTGTAAGCCGATCCCAAGGCTGCTAAGACCGCGGCGATTTCATTCTCTGGATGGATAACATTCACCCCAAAGGTTTCTCGTCTGGCTGCCAAGTAATGCAAAATAGAGGAAGCCGGAGTCATAGGATAGGCGATGTAGAATTTAAGGCCCGCAGCTACAGCCCCTAAAGCGATGGCCTCGTTTCCATAAAATAAAAACCGCTTTTCTTCAGGAAGAGAAGGCAGGCTTATCGTTTGAGGGATTAAATTATAACCTTTTTGAGCCATTTCGAGATTTTTTTCAGCTTGGGGAAGCTTTTTAACCACCTGCGAAAGCTCTTCGAAACTAATACCACAAAACTTGGCCAATGAACCTAGAGCAACGGTATTTTTCATAATGCGGGGAACCCCGGCTTCTTTGACAGTTTTTGACCATGGTAGAGAAAAACCTTGAGATGTTTTTCCCTCACTCAAGATAAAACCTTTCTCAGAAAGATGATGATGGTGACGATTGATTGTTTCTAAATCCAAAGCCACGATGAGATCGACTTGGTCTTTGTGAGTTTCTACCGGATAATTTGCTGCCCGAACAATAGAAAAATTATGTCCCCCGCGGATAAGAGAGGGATAGTCGTCATAAAGAAAGACATAAAGCCCTCTTTTGGCAAGAAGTTTGGCCCATAAAGTACCCAGTTGCCTTATACCGTCACCAGCTTGGCCCCCAAAAAGGATGTTTATTTCAAATTTTTTCTGCATTTTTAAAGGAGTCGATAAGGATAAGCCCTTTTTGTCCATTCGTTTTCGGGAAAACGGGTTGAAAGTTCCTCATATGCTTTTTTGAGTACGCTGGCATCGTTGGTTTTTTTGAAAAGACAAACTGCACGAAGATAAATAGCTTCTGGAACTGCTACGCTTTGAGAATGATGCTCAAGAATATTATCAAAATAACAAAGAGCTTGATCGTAATGGCCTTGATCAAAAGCAATTTTAGCGAGCCCTAAAAGACCAAAGGGGATAATTTCTTCAGGAGAAAGGAATCCTACCTCTCCATGGTGGATAACACCCTCATTGTCAAGAATAAAAAGCGCTGGCGTCCAGGTAACATTAAATTTTTTGGAAAACTCAGGATGATCATAGGCAAGACGAACAGGGATAAATTTTTCTTGTAAGAAATGGATAACCCGTTCATCAGGATACGTCACGGCATCCATCTGTTGGCAACCTATTCAACCAGGATTGAAGAAATCCAAAAATATCGCCTTTTCTGCTTGCTGAGCTTCTTTTAAACCTTCTTCTAGGGAATTAAGCCATTTTATCTTTTTTACCATCCTCGATTCCCCCCAATTCTTCTATTTTTTAAGTTTAAGGTAATCTAGCTTTTTTGTAAAGTAAAAAATTAAATTTTCTAAAATTTAATTGAAAAGTGCTTTTGACGCTTTGAAATTTTTCAGGTTAAATTGCATCTCCAAAAATAGGATGTTTTATGGATAGAGGCCCTTTTCAGGAACCCGTTTGTCGTACTCCTCCAAGATCGAGGCTCATAAAACTCATTACTAGAATGATCGAAAATACCCATTACGTAGTTCTTATTGCTGTTTTAGCTGTTTTGGCAATTTCTATGACAATTTTTGTCTTTGGAGCAATAGAAAGTGCTATCAAAATTAGAAATCTAATTCAGCATGCAGAGTTAAAATCCCATGTTCTCACTATCTCTTTAGTGGTTGAATTTTTAGAAATTATTAGTGATATGCTGAAGGCTGTTATATTTTACCTAGTTGGTATGGCTTTTTATAGTCTTTTTATTCAACCTTTAAGTATATGTATGACGCTTGGTGTTAAAAGTCTGAGAGATTTGGAGGCACAGCTTATCAACGTGATTGTAGTTATTCTTGCGGTGGAGTTTTTGGAGCATTTTATCCTTTGGGAGGAGCCAGATAAAGTTTTGAAATTTGCTATTTCTTTAGGGTTAGTAGTTTCTGCTCTGGTCTTCTTTCGTTATTTCTCTTTGAGAAAAGATCACTAAATATTGTATAATTTTATGTTGCAAAATTTGGCTTAAATGAAAGATCTTTAGAAGTTTTTCCTTTTAGTAGTTTGGCATTAATGGCTACAATAATAGTACTCCTCCTGTCATAGCTACTATTCCTTGAGCACCCTTTCCGGGTAGAAATTTACCGCTGTTATCTGAGGGCAAGAAGTGCCCGAAGAATCCAATAATGGATCCTTCGCTCCGCTCAGAATGTCGATTTAGTACCCGTCATTCTGAGGGCCGTAGGCCCGAAGAATCTAATAATGGATCCTTCGCTTAGGCTCAGGATGACGTGAAGGAAAAGGCTCAGGATGACGAAAGCTCAATATAACGGGAAGGAGAAGGCTCAAGTGACGGAAAGGTGAGGCCAAAGTGGCAACGAAAACAAGCATACGAAAACAAGTATTAAGTTAAATAGGGCATCAAGTTCGACATTAGGATCCGTTCTTATTTTCGTTCCGAAAAATAGGAACGGAGCAGAATGGCAGTAGGTACATTTCTTTTTGAAGAGTCTTTCGGCTAATTTAGAGTATGTGCTAAATATTCCCTTGTTTTTCTGGAAAGGTAATTGGGCTCTTGAGTATTAACTTGAAACAAGTTAGTAAATAAAAAATTAGAACCATATATTCATTCCTAAGCCCCAAAAGTAATCAGAATGCCAAAAGCTTCTTAAAGTAACCCTTTTAGAGATAATATAATTAAAACTTACTTCTCCCTCCCAAAATTCATGACTATCATATTCAGTATAAAGTTCTAAAAATAATCTAGCCGTCAATGGTAGTTCCTTTTCAAAACCAAATCGACTTCCACCATCAGAATCTAGCCAAATAAATGATCTTATGTTAAGAGGTAATAAATATGTTAAACCTGCAATAGCTCTGGTTTTGTCTTCTTCATTGGCAAGAATGTCAGCCCCTAAAAATAAACTAAAAAAACGGTTAAAATATCTTTCTATCCAGAATATCCATTCACTTTCTGTTTCTTCTACGCCTTTCCATCCTACTTCCCAAAATGCTTTTAAATTCCAACGTGTATTAGATAAATTTATATATCCTTCTAACATATTATTTGCAAAAGTATTTTCTGCCCAAGCGTACCAACGATCATGATATAGATTTTTTCTAATTTTTTGAACTTCATCTGGAGGGGTATAGTTTTTATAATGTATTACCCTGGCCATACCGCTTTCTAAGTGATAAAGTATGTGGCAATGAAAAAACCAATCCCCTTTTTCATTTGCAGGAAATTCGATAACTGTTGTGGACATGGGAGCTACATCAACAGTATGTTTCCAGGGACAATATTCTCCCTGACCATTTATCACTCTAAAGAAGTGTCCATGAAGATGCATGGGATGATGCATCATAGTTCTATTAATCAAGATAAAACGAACTATTTTTCCTTTTTTAATGGTAATAACATCACTTTCTGAAAGGGCTTTATTGTTTAATAACCAAACATATCTTTCCATATCGCCGTCCAATGTGAGGCGAATAGTTCGAATAGGTTTATTGCCAGGATTAAACCTCTTTAAAGCTCTCAATTTCTTATATGGCGACCAGGGTCTCCTGGGATCCATACCATCAATAGCAAGTTTACCTTTAGAAGGTTTTCGAGAGATACTTCCCATTGACATCATACCTTTTGACATCATATCAGGATGATCAAACTTACCAGTTCGGACATCACCATCAGACATCCCCATGACATCTTGAGGCTTCAAAGCTATTAAATATTTTAAATTAAATTTACCCATAGTATAATACAGATTAGGCGATGGAATGTCAGGAGCGTAATGTTTTTCACCTTGTCCTAACCAAAGAGAGGCATGTCCTGAATTATCCTGAGCCGTAGCTCGGAATTCAAAGGAACCTTTCTCTGGAATTCTTATAAGTACATCATAAGTTTCTGCTATTACCATAAATAATCTTTTGATTTTTACAGGTTCTACATCTTGTCCATCAGCAGAAATAATAGTCATAGGACCGCCAGCAAATTCTACGTAAAAATTAGTTCCAGCACCCGCACTAATAATTCGCAATCTAATTGTTTCTCCCGGTTTGGCAGGGAGCTGAAGATTATTTTTGCCATTGATGAGAAATTGATCATAAGCAATGTCTGAAATATCCATCGGTGGCATACGAAGCAGTTCTCGTTTTAAAAAATGTTTTAGCATGCCAGCCTTTATAGCTCCTATGAGACTCTGGGCACTGCCTTTGCGGATGCTATACCACTCTCGACCTGCCTTTAGAGTTCGCAAAACATGATTTGGATCTTCGTGAGTCCAATCCGAAAGAACTATTACGTAATCACGGTCAACTTGAAAACGTGCTTTTTTGGGATAAATAACAATGGCTCCATATACACCGCGCTGTTCCTGAAGACCTGTATGGGAGTGGTACCAATACGTACCACTATGTCGAATAGGAAACTCGTAAACAAATGTCTTACCTGGAAGAATGGGTGGAAAACTAAGATAAGGAACCCCATCCATCTCTGGTGGAACCAAAACCCCGTGCCAATGAATGGAAGTTTCTTCCTCCATACGATTTTCCACTTTGATGCGAGCCCAATCTCCTTCTTCAAAATAAAGCGTAGGCCCGGGGATTTGGCCGTTAATTGTCATTGCAGTTACTGTTTTTCCTCCTATTTGGAGAAATTTTTTCTCAATTACAAGGTGATATTCTACAACTTTAGCTTGGGCCAAAGGGACTAGGAAAATTGAGATCAAAACTGAGATCGGGAGAATCCAGAAAAACACATTAAGACCCTTGTAAAATATAAACCTTAGCAAAATATACCAGAGATCTCTTCTGCGTTTTTTACTTAGACAGGTTAGATAAGAAAAATTCGGGATAGAGGGGTGGAAATAATAAAAAGACTTCACTACAAAATCTCCTTACTATATCGGATTTGCAATTTGCCATCCAAAAATTTTAATTAAAAAAATTTTAGAGAAGGTATTGTTAAAAAGCAAGAAAAAATTGATTTTTCTCCCCAACAAAGTTCTAATATTCCAGAATTTCGGATTAAATTCATAATGAGACTCTTTCAAAAGTAAAATCAGGTGGGAGAACAAGTTTGTCATTTTGTTGGGGGCTGGCAAAAAACTTTTGGGTAGATGACAGCAGGCGCCAAGTCCGATAAAATAGTTCTGTTCCAAAGTTTAAGGTTTGGAAAACACTTTAACTCTTGACAATTCTCTTGGGGGCCGTTATATAACTGCGGCCCGCAGGGCAAGAGCCCAAAGGGTACTATTTACTTTCTGAAGAGAGGTCAGTATGCCAACGATCAACCAGCTTGTAAGGCTTGGTCGTGAAAAAAGAAAGACGAAATCTAAATCGCCGGCCCTTCAAGGGTGTCCACAGCGTCGGGGAGTGTGTACGAGGGTTTATACCACTACTCCCAAAAAGCCCAATTCGGCATTGCGGAAGGTGGCGCGTGTAAGGCTGACGAACGGGATTGAGGTTACAGCGTATATCCCTGGTATAGGGCATAATTTGCAAGAGCACTCTGTGGTGCTAGTGCGTGGCGGTCGTGTTAAGGATTTGCCGGGAGTGAGGTATAAGATTATTCGTGGCGCCCTTGATGCTGCTGGGGTACAAGATAGGCGCAAATCTCGTTCTAAATATGGAGCAAAAAGACCTAAATAAGGATAAGAGCTATGCCGCGTAGAGGACCTGTTCCTAAAAGAGAAGTGCCACCAGATCCCAAGTATGGGAGTGAATTAGTAGCGCGTTTTATTAACCGTCTCATGGTAGACGGTAAAAAGAGCGTAGCGCGCCGTATTTTTTATGGCGCCATGGAGCTTCTAAAGAAGAAGGCCAAAGGTGAAGATCCTCTTCAGATCTTCGAGAAGGCGGTAGAAAATGTAAAGCCGCTACTTGAGACTCGCTCACGTCGTGTTGGCGGGGCTACTTACCAGGTTCCTGTAGAAGTGCGTCCCGAGCGACAGCGTACCCTTGCTATCCGCTGGATTATCTTAGCAGCCCGTGAGCGTCCTGAGAAAACTATGATGGAGCGTCTGGCAGGAGAGCTTTGGGACGCTTATAATAATCGTGGCGCCGCTATCAAAAAGAAAGAAGATACTCACCGTATGGCGGAGGCCAACCGGGCCTTTGCTCACTATCGGTGGTAGTTTTTAAATCTTGCCCATTTTAAGAATGGGGAGACTTTTAAAGTTTCCCCATTCTTTATGTTTGAAAAATTGAGAATTTTTGGAAGGGGTTGAGAGGAGTATGAATAAGGAATCTTTAGCTAAGCTTAAAAAAACCAGAAATATTGGTATTGTAGCGCACATTGACGCTGGAAAGACTACGACCACCGAGCGTATTTTATATTATACCGGGCGCACCCATAAAATCGGTGAAGTTCACGAAGGGACGGCCACCATGGACTATATGCCCCAGGAACAAGAAAGGGGCATTACAATTACCTCGGCGTGTACCACCTGTTTCTGGAGAGACCATCGTATCAACATTATTGATACCCCTGGTCACGTGGACTTTACAGTTGAAGTGGAGCGCGCTCTAAGGGTGCTCGATGGAGCAGTGGTGATCTTTTGTGCGGTAGGAGGGGTAGAGCCCCAGTCCGAGACTGTTTGGCGTCAGGCCGACAAATATGGTGTCCCGCGGATTACTTTTGTCAACAAGATGGATCGCGTGGGGGCTAATTTTGAGGCGGTTCTTGAGCAAATGAAGTCCCGTTTGGGGGCTAATCCTATTCCAATTCAAATACCCTATGGCGCAGAAGAGAATTTCCGGGGGGTAATAGATTTAGTAGAAATGCGGGCCATCGTGTGGGACGAGTCTACCCTTGGGGCCCGTTTCCATTTTGAAGAAATTCCGGCAGAGCTCAAAGATAAAGCTGAAGAGTTTCGGGTGCGGATGCTTGAGGCCCTGGCAGATATCAATGAAGATATCATGATCAAGTATCTCGAAGGAGAGGAGATAACCCCTGATGAGATCAGAGCTGCTCTTCGAGAGGCCACAGTAGGTCTTAAAGGGGTGCCAGTGCTTTGTGGTTCTGCTTTTAAAAATAAAGGGGTTCAGCCCCTTCTTGATGCTATTATCGATTTTCTGCCATCTCCTATAGATATTCCTCCGGTAAAGGGTGTAAATCCTGAAACTGGTAAGGTGGAAGAAAGGATTACAGATCCCGACGCTCCCCTTGCAGCCCTTGCTTTCAAGATCATGACCGACCCCTATGTAGGCACTCTCACTTTTTTGCGCATTTATTCTGGGCGAATTGAAAGTGGTATGAGCGTTTATAATGCCACCAAGGGGAAGCGGGAGCGCATAGGGCGCCTGGTGCGGATGCATGCCAACCGGCGAGAAGAAATTACCGAAGCAGAGGCTGGAGATATTGTGGCGGCCCTAGGGCTGCGAGTTACTACTACAGGGGATACCTTATGTGATGAGGCTCATCCTATCGAGCTTGAGTCTCTTGAAGTCCCCGAGCCCGTGATCTCGGTAGCCATCGAGCCCAAAACCAAGGCCGATCAAGAGAAGCTTTCTGTGGCTTTGCAAAAGATCGCTTTGGAAGATCCCTCTTTTCGCGTTGTTACGGATCATGAAACAGGTCAGACCCTTATTTGGGGTATGGGAGAACTACATCTCGAAATTATCGTGGATCGGCTTACCCGAGAATTTAAAGTTCAGGCGAATGTAGGTAGGCCAGAGGTAGCTTACCGGGAGACTATTACTATGCCGGCTGAGGCTGAAGGTAAATACATCAAACAAACAGGCGGACGAGGTCAATACGGGCATGTAAAGATAGTTATCGAGCCTAACCCTGAAAAGGGCTTTGAATTTGTTTCTGAAATTGTAGGAGGGGCGATTCCTAAAGAATATATTCCGGCGGTAGAGAAGGGCATTAAAGAAGCTATGGAGCAGGGTGTCCTTGCAGGTTATCCGGTGGTAGATGTTAAGGTGCGTTTGGTTGATGGCAGCTACCATGAGGTAGATTCTTCTGAGCTTGCCTTTGCTATTGCTGGGTCTTTAGCTTTTAAGGAGGCGGCTCAAAAGGCCAAACCAGTACTTTTAGAGCCTATCATGAAGCTTGAAGTGGTTACCCCTGAGGAATATTTAGGGGATGTATTAGGTGACATCTCCTCTCGACGTGGAAAGGTTCAGGGAATGGAGCAACGTCCAGGGGTCCGTGTAATTAAGGCCCTGGTCCCCTTGGCAGAAATGTTTGGATATGCTACAGAACTTCGGTCCAGGACGCAGGGCCGGGCAACTTTTACGATGCAATTTTCTCACTACGAAAAATTGCCTGAGCCTTTGGCTGAGGAAATTATTCGTAAGTCCAAGTTAGCAGCGTAAAGGAAGGAGGTTAGGGAGATGAGCAAGCAGAAGTTTGAGAGGCGGAAGCCGCATTTAAACATTGGGACGATAGGGCACATAGACCATGGGAAGTCGACGTTGACGAGTGCGATCACGAAGGTTTTATCGACGAAGGGATTAGCGGAGTACATACCGTTTGAGAACATAGACAAGGCGCCGGAGGAGAGGCAGAGGGGGATAACGATACAGTTAGCGCATGTGGAGTATGAGACGGAGAAGAGGCATTATGCGCATGTAGATTGTCCTGGGCATGCGGACTATATCAAGAACATGATCACGGGTGCGGCGCAGATGGATGGGGCGATATTGGTAGTAGCGGCGACGGATGGGCCGATGCCGCAGACCCGTGAGCACATATTATTGGCGAGGCAGGTGAATGTGCCGGCGATAGTGGTGTTTATGAACAAGATAGACATGGTGGATGATGAGGAGTTATTGGAGTTAGTGGAGTTAGAGGTGAGGGAGTTATTGAGCAAGTATGATTTTCCAGGGGATGATGTGCCGGTGATAAGGGGTAGTGCGTTGAAGGCGCTTGAGTGTGGGTGTGGGAAGGAGGATTGTCAGTGGTGTGGTCCGATATGGGAGTTGATGAAGGCGGTAGATGAGTACATACCGGAGCCGAAGAGGGAGATAGACAAGCCGTTTTTGATGCCGATAGAGGATGTATTTAGCATAAGTGGGCGAGGGACGGTGGTGACGGGTAGAGTAGAGAGGGGTGTGATAAGGCCTGGTGATGAGGTAGAGATAGTGGGGTTGAGGCCGACGATTAAGACGGTGGCGACGAGTGTGGAGATGTTTAGGAAGATTTTGGATGAGGGGATACCGGGAGACAACATAGGGGTGTTGTTAAGAGGAGTAGGGAAGGACGAGGTAGAGAGGGGGCAGGTATTAGCGCAGCCTGGGAGCATAACGCCGCACACGAGGTTTAAGGCGGAGGTATATGTATTGACGAAGGAGGAGGGGGGCAGGCACACGCCGTTTTTTAATGGTTATAGGCCGCAGTTTTATTTTCGGACGACGGATGTGACGGGTGTAGTGACGTTGCCTGAGGGGGTGGAGATGGTGATGCCTGGGGACAATGTGGAGCTTGAGGTGCAGTTGATAAAGCCGGTAGCGATGGAAGAGGGTTTGAGGTTTGCGATACGGGAAGGTGGGCGCACGGTAGGTGCCGGTGTGGTCACTAAGATTTTGGAATAGTTTTAGGAGGCTTGAGGTCCGGTCATGATAGTCCCGACCCAGAGGATACGTATAAAGTTGAAGGCTTTTGATCATAAAATTCTTGATCATTCGGTGGCAGAAATAGTGCGCACCGCGCGCGATACAGGCGCGCGGGTAGTGGGTCCGATACCGCTTCCTACGAAGATAAGTCGTTGGACAGTGCTTAGGTCCCCGCACATTGACAAGAACTCGCGAGAACAGTTTGAGATCCGGACCCACAAGCGCTTGTTAGATATATTAGAGCCCACCCAGCAGACAATTGACGCGCTCATGCAGCTTGAACTTCCCGCTGGGGTGGAAGTGGAAATCAAGCTCTAAGGGGTGGAAGAAATGGCTATGTTGGAAGGACTAATCGGCAAAAAATTGGGTATGACCCGGGTATTTACTCCTTCAGGGGAAGTGGTTCCGGTGACGGTTTTGGAGGTAGGGCCCTGCACTGTAGTGCAGGTCAAGACTGTAGAGCGGGATGGTTATAATGCCGTTCAGCTGGGGTTTAAACCTAAAAAATTTTCTAAGCTTACAAAGCCCATGCGAGGCCATTTTGCCAAAGCGGGTTTAGATCACGGGTTTTATGTTCTCAAGGAATTTCGGGTGGAAAACCCCGATAATTTTACCCCGGGTCAGGTGATCAGTTTGGCGGAACTTTCTTTAGAACCTGGTCAGAAAGTAAAAATTACGGGGAAGAGTAAGGGTCGGGGCTTTACGGGGGCTATCAAGCGTTGGGGATTCCAGCGTCAACCTATGAGCCATGGTGCCAAGCAGGTACATCGTAAGCCTGGCTCAAGTGGAGCTAGTACTTTCCCGGGCCGGGTTATTAAAGGTAAACGCATGCCTGGCCACTATGGGAATGAAACTGTTACCATCAGAAATTTGAGTATTGTGGAAGTAAAACCGGAGAAGAACGTCCTTCTGGTAAAAGGGGCGGTTCCGGGTTCGGTAAATAGCTACGTATTTGTCTATTTCAATACGTAGTGGGAGTAAAGAGATGGCCACGGTGACAGTGGTGAACAACAAAAACGAAAAGGTGGGCGAAGTGGATTTGCGTGAAGATATTTTCAACGTCCCGGTAAAAGTGGGTCTCCTCCACGAGGTAGTGCGTTGGCAGATGGCACGTTGGCGGGCCGGTACAGCATGTACTAAAACCCGCGGTGAAGTTCGTGGGGGCGGTAGAAAGCCTTGGCGTCAAAAGGGCACAGGGCGTGCACGGCAGGGGAGTATCAGGGCCCCTCACTGGGTTGGTGGTGGGGTGGTTTTTGGTCCTAAGCCTCGGAGTTATGAGTTCAAGCTCAATAAAAAGCAGCGTCGTTTGGCCCTTAAGATGGCCCTTTCTGCTAGGGCTAAGGAAGGAAAACTCTTAGTAGTAGATGACTTTGGCCTTTCAGAGATTAAAACCAAAAAATTTGTGGAGTTTCTGAAAAACTTGGGAGTTGATGATGCTTTGGTAGTGGTTCCGGAGCGAGATGAAATAGTAGAAAAAAGTGCTCGTAATTTGCCCAAGGTAAAGGTTTTGGCGGTGGAAGGCCTAAATGTCTACGACATTTTGGATTACGAGTATTTGATTATTAAGCGTGAGGCCTTGCCAAAAATTGAAGAGAGGCTTTCGAAATGAAGGACCCGAGAGAGATTATTTTACAACCGGTTATTACAGAAAAGTCTATGTATCTCAAAGAAAAGAATAATCAGGTTACTTTTTGGGTCCATCCGGACGCCAATAAGATCGAAATTAAAAAGGCAGTGGAAGATCTTTTTAATGTCAAGGTGGAAAAGGTTCAAACTATTAGAGTCAAAGGAAAACCCAAACGCATATACCGTTATGAAGGGCGGCGTTCGGTGCGGAAAAAGGCCATTGTGCGTTTAGCACCAGGGCACACGATAGAATTTTTTGAGACGGTATAAGGGGTCTGGCTATGCCAATCAAGAAATGTAAGCCTACATCTCCGGGAAGACGTTTTATGAGCTTTGTAATCGACCCGGACCTAACCCCGGGTAAAGAGCCTGAAAAGTCTCTTTTGGAGCCATTGCCCAAGACCGGGGGACGCAATAATTATGGCCGGGTGACTACGAGATTTCGTGGAGGGGGGCACAAGCGTCTTTATCGTCGGATTGATTTTAAACGCGATAAAGATGGTATTCCGGCCAAGGTTGCGGCTATAGAGTATGATCCGAACCGTTCGGCTAACATTGCCCTTTTACATTATGCCGACGGAGAGAAACGCTATATTTTGGCGCCTTTAGGGCTTAAAGTGGGTGATGTACTCATGTCTGGGGAAGAGGTAGAAGTAAAAGTGGGCAATTGTATGCCCCTTAAAAATATCCCTTTGGGTACCATTGTTCATAATATTGAGCTCCGCCCCGGTAAAGGGGGGCAGTTGGCTCGAGCAGCAGGGACTTTCGCCCAGGTTATGGCTAAAGAGGGTAATTATGCCCATTTGCGACTCCCTTCTGGTGAAATCCGGATGGTGCATCTGAATTGTCGGGCCACTATTGGTCAGGTTGGAAATATTGATCATGAAAATGTAACCATTGGGAAGGCTGGGCGCTCACGCTGGTTAGGTAGACGTCCACATGTGCGAGGAGTGGCGATGAACCCTGTAGATCATCCTATGGGTGGTGGAGAAGGGCGGACTCATGGTGGACGCCATCCTTGTTCTCCCTGGGGGCAATTGGCTAAAGGGCTTAAGACCCGTGGCAAGAAACCTTCAGATAAATTCATTGTCAGAAGACGTAAGGGCTAGGAGAGGTGAGATATGCCTAGGTCAAAGAAAAAAGGGCCTTTTGTAGATGAACATTTACTTAAAAAAGTGCGCAAGGCCCTTGAGACAGGAGATAAAAAGGTCATTAAGACTTGGAGTCGGCGTTCGACTATTTTGCCGGAATTTGTAGGTCTTACTTTTGCTGTGCACAACGGCCACAAGTTTATTCCGGTTTACGTGACCGAGAATATGGTAGGGCACAAATTGGGAGAGTTTGCTCCTACGAGGACCTATCGGGGCCATGCGGCCGACAAAGGTAAAGTAAAAGGAAAGAAAAAATAGGGAGTTTGAGATATGGAAGCGCGAGCGGTAGCTAGGTATGTTCGCATTTCACCTTATAAAGCGCGGCTGGTGGTAGATCTCATCCGCGGCAAACCCGTGGATGAGGCCCTGAATATTTTGCAATTTACGCCTAAAAAAGGGGCGAGGCTGGTGCGAAAGGTGCTGGAGTCAGCGATAGCAAATGCGGAGCACAACTATCAAATGGATCCGGATCGTCTTTATGTTAAGAGAGCTTATGTGGATGAGGGGCCTCGATTTAAGCGCCTTTGGCCGCGGGCCTTCGGAAGAGCAAGTCGTATCCTTAAAAGGACGAGCCATATTACCATTGTTGTAGAAGAGAAGCCTTAAATGGAGGAGGGTCAAAGTTGGGTCAAAAAGTAAATCCCATAGGGTTGAGGATCGGGATTACAAGGACGTGGGATTCCCGCTGGTTTGCTAAAAATGATTTTCCGAAGTTGGTTCATGAAGACTATAAGATCCGACGTTATATAAAAGATCGGCTCAAACATGCGGGAATCTCAAGGATAGAAATAGAACGCGCCGCCAACAAAGTGCGCATCATTATTCACACGGCACGTCCCGGAATTGTGATCGGTAAGAAAGGGGCTGAAATTGAGGCCCTTAAAAAGGCTTTAGAGGAGCTTACGGAAGGGAAAGAAATCCATATCGATATAATAGAAGTTCGACGTCCTGAGCTTGATGCTCAATTAGTGGCCGAAAATATAGCTACCCAACTGGAAAGACGAGTTTCTTTTCGGCGAGCGATGAAAAGGGCGGTAGCCTTAGCCATGAGGTTTGGGGCTCAAGGTGTTCGGGTCCAGTGTAAAGGCCGGTTGGGGGGGGCCGAGATTGCTCGTAAAGAATGGTATCGTGAAGGGCGGGTACCTCTTCATACCTTGCGGGCAGATATCGATTATGGTTTTGCCGAGGCCAACACCAAATATGGTGTAATTGGGGTAAAAGTTTGGATTTTTAAGGGTGAAGTCTTACCCGAGAAGGGTGAGATGCCGCCTCTTAGTCTCTAGGAGGTAGGAGCGATGCTTCTTCAACCGCGAAAAGTTAAATATCGTAAACAACAAAAAGGCCGTAACAGGGGAAAGGCCTGGCGAGGTAATTACGTGGCTTTTGGTGAATTTGGTCTGCGAGCTTTAGGGCACTGTTGGCTTACAGCCCAGCAGATAGAAGCTGGCCGTGTAGCCATTGTGCGCCATGCTAAAAAAGGAGCCAAAATTTGGATTCGGGTCTTTCCGGATAAGCCCATTACTAAAAAGCCTGCTGAGACCCGTATGGGCAAAGGGAAAGGTAATGTAGAGGGCTGGGTGGCGGTAATTAAGCCCGGCCGGATTATCTATGAAATTGAAGGGGTGCCGGAAGATGTAGCCCGGCAAGCTTTAAAACTGGCCGCAGATAAATTGCCCATTAAGTGTAAGATTGTTTCCCGGGAGGATCGGATATGAAGGCGGAAGAGTTGCGCCGACTCTCGGTGGTGGAACTGCAAGAGAAACTGCGAGAGCTGCGTGAAGAACTTTTTAATCTTCGATTTCAAAAGTCTATACACCAGCTTGAGAACCCGATGCGTATTCGGGAGGTTAAAAGGGATATTGCCCGGGTTTTAACGGTAATTCGGGAAAAAGAGTTGGGAATTCGTTCTTAATAACAGAGGGTCATGAAGATGAGCGAAAAGAAGGCTAATCGGAAACAATTTGTAGGAATTGTGGTAAGCGACAAAATGGATAAAACCGTGGTGGTTATGGTAGAGCGGCTCACACAACATCCGCTCTACAAGAAATACATTAAGAGACGCAAGAAATTCATGGCCCATGATGAAGAAAATGCCTGTCGGATTGGTGATAAAGTCTTGATCGAAGAGACAAGACCTCTTTCACGCCACAAACGTTGGCGAGTGCGGCAGATACTAGAAAGGGCCAAAGTTCTCGAAAAAGAAGAGGCAGAGACTCCGCAGGAACAGGAAGTTTAAGAAGGGTGGTGAAAGGCCATGATTCAACAACAAACATATCTTAATGTGGCAGATAATTCCGGAGCCAAGCGTATCATGTGTATTCGTGTGCTTGGCGGTTCGGGTCGTCGGTATGCCCGGATAGGGGATGTCATTATTGCCTCGGTTAAAGAGGCACTTCCTAATTCGAAAGTGAAGGCGGGAGATGTGGTGCGGGCTGTAGTCGTGCGGACCAAAAAGGAACAACCCCGTTCAGATGGTACTTTGATCAAGTTTGATGAGAACGCTGCTGTTCTCATTAACCAGTGGGGAGAGCCGGTAGGAACTCGAATTTTTGGCCCTGTAGGCAGAGAACTACGAGCTAAAAATTTTATGAAAATAATTTCACTCGCGCCAGAAGTACTATAAGGAGAAAAGGCCATGCCGCTTTTTAGGAGTAAACAACGTCGGGACATAAAACCTCACCAGGTCAAATGTCATATTCGCAAAGACGACCAGGTGGTAGTGATCGCGGGAAAAGACAAGGGAAAGATTGGTCGGGTGTTGCAAGTGTTTCCGCGGCGACAGCGGGCCATTGTAGAGGGTGTAAATATTGTAAAAAGGCACATGCGTCCCACTCCTTATGCGGAGGGAGGGATTGTAGAAAAACCGGCTCCTATTCATATATCCAATCTTATGGTCTTTTGTCCCAAGTGCACCCGGGGCGTGAGAATTGGTCGAAAAATTTTGGAAGATGGCAGCAAGGTCCGGGTGTGTAAAAGATGTGGCGAGATAATTGAAGCGAAGGAGTAGGATCGTTATGTCCTGGCTCAAACAATACTACGAAGAGGAAGTGGTCCCTAAGTTGATGGAAAAGTTTGGTTATACCAATCGTTTAGAGGTCCCCCGGCTGAAAAAGATTTGTCTCAATATGGGTTTGGGGGAGGCGGTTCAAAATCCTAAGATTATTGACCAGGCGGTGGAAGAGCTGGCGATGATTTCTGGCCAGAGGCCAAGCATTCGTCGGGCACGCAAGTCTATTGCGGCCTTTAAATTGCGTGAAGGCATGCCCATTGGGGTAATGGTTACTTTGCGAAAAGATCGCATGTACGATTTCTTTACCCGTTTAATAAACGTAGCTCTTCCTCGCGTGCGGGACTTTCGTGGAGTTCCGACAAAGGGATTTGACGGGCGTGGTAACTATACGATGGGCATATCAGACCACACTATTTTCCCGGAAGTAGATCCTAACAAGGTAGAAAAAATCAAAGGGATGAATATAACTTTTGTAACCACTGCGGAGACCGACGAAGAGGCCTTTGAACTTTTGAAACTTTTGGGTATGCCCTTTAAACGCAGGAGATAGGAGGAATCATGCCCCGGAAAGCTCAGATAGTTAAAGCCCTTAAGGAACCGAAATTTAAAGTGCGCAAACGGAATCGTTGTTCTATATGCGGGAGGCCACGGGCTTATATTCGCAAATTTGGCTTGTGTCGGATTTGTTTTCGCAATCTGGCCTCTCAAGGCAAGATTCCTGGCGTACGGAAAGCAAGTTGGTAAGGGGTGTTGCGCTATGATGACGGATCCCATTGCTGATATGTTAGCTCGCATTAGAAATGCATGTATGGTCCGGCATAAAACTGTAGAGGTGCCGGCTTCCAAAATGAAATTGGCAATTGTCAAAATTCTCAAAGAAGAAGGCTACATCGAAGATTTTCGTTTTGTACCCGAAGGGCCGCAAGGGAAAATTGAAATAGTCCTCAAATATGATGATAATAAACGGCCCGTAATTGCTGGTATGAAGAAGATCACAAAGCCTGGCAGAAGGGTTTACGTTAAAAAGGACGAATTACCCAAGGTATTGGGAGGCTATGGGATAGCTATTATCTCTACCTCTCAAGGCATTATGACCGACAAAGAAGCCCGCAAAAGGGGTATTGGCGGGGAAGTCATTTGTGAAGTCTGGTAGACGAGGTGGAGGGTTATGCTTTCACGTATTGGTAGAAAACCTGTCCCGATTCCCGATGGGGTAAAGGTGGAGATAAAAGAAGATACTATTGTAGTGCAGGGGCCGAAGGGGCGTTTGGAGAAGCCTCGTCCTCCTCTGGTAGAAATCAAAATAGAAGGTAATGAAATTCGTGTTTTGCCAGCTGCAGTTCAAAAGCGTCTAGCTCGCAAAGTGAAAGCTTTTCACGGTTTAGCACGAGCCCTTATTAATAATTGGGTAACAGGGGTGAGCAAGGGTTTTACCAAATCCCTAGATATTGTGGGTCTTGGTTACCGAGCTGAATTAAAGGGAGATACCTTAATTTTAAATTTAGGTTATTCTCATCCGGTAGAATTTAAACTTCCTCCAGGGGTCAGTGCCAAAGTGCAAAAGGGAGCGGGTGAGGTCCAATTTCAAATCATTTTAGAAGGGATAGACAAAGAACTTGTAGGGCAAACGGCAGCTAATATCCGTAAACTTCGTCCTCCTGAGCCTTATAAAGGCAAAGGGATCCGTTATACAGGAGAGAAAATACTTCGTAAGGCCGGCAAAGGCGGCAAGAAATAGGAACAGGGTGAAAGGGCTATGGGAAGAACCAGCAAAAAAGTTCTGGCTCGTCTTAGAAGGAAACGTCGGGTAAGGAAGAAAATTTTTGGTACGCCGGAAAGGCCGCGTCTTTCGGTCTTTCGTTCTTGTAAGCATATTTATGCCCAAATTATTGATGATATTTCAGGGCGGACGTTAGTGGCGGCTTCTTCGCTAACACCTCAAATTCGAGAGCGTTTGGCGGAGTTGAAAAAAGAAGGTGGAAAGACAGCGGTTGCTAAGGCGGTAGGAGAATTGATTGCCCAGAAGGCAGTTGCGGCTGGTATTAAGAAAGTGGTTTTTGACCGAGGTGGTTATAAATACCATGGCCGCGTTAAGGCTTTGGCAGACGGAGCCCGTGCGGCAGGTTTAGAGTTTTAATTCGAAGGAGGTTTGAGCCTTGGTGGCATCACCTAAAGAGAACGAACAGTTTATCGAGAAAATAATTTTTATAAACCGCGTAGCAAAGGTTCATAAAGGTGGGCGTCGTTTTCGTTTTTCAGCGGTAGTAGTAGTAGGAAACGGGGCTGGCAAGGTAGGCTATGGCTTGGGAAAGGCTCCAGAAGTTCCAGATGCGATACGGAAAGCCTTGGAAAAGGCGCGTAAAAATATGATTACAGTCCCGGTAATTGAAGGAACCATTCCTCATCCTATTATTGGGGAATATGGCGCGGCCAAGGTGCTTCTTAAACCTGGCCCTCCAGGGACAGGAGTTATTGCCGGCTCTACGGTGCGGGCCATCATGGATGCCGTGGGAATTAAAGACGTAGTGACCAAGTGTATCCGGAGCACTAATCCTCACAATGTTGTAAAGGCCACCTTTAAGGCTTTGGAATCTCTCCAGAGTCCTGATTACGTAGCCAAAAAACGAAATCTCTCACAGGAAGAAACGGTAGGTGAGGGCCATGGCGAAGCAGCTTAAGATTACTTTGGTAAGAAGTAAGTATGGATGGTCTCGAAAACAGCGCGCTACTATTGCAGCGCTAGGGTTAAGGCGGATAAGGCACACGGTTATCCGCCCAGATAATCCGTGTATTCGTGGAATGATTGAAAAGATCAAACACCTTGTCAAAGTGGAGGAGATCAATGGCTGAAGGGATCAGCCTTTCCAATCTTTCCCCATTTCCGGGGTCTAAAAAGAGAGAAAAGCGGGTTGGTCGGGGGCCGGGTTCTGGCCACGGGAAAACATCTTGTCGCGGACATAAGGGGCAAAAGGCCCGAAAAGGAGGAGGAGTTCCCCCTTGGTTTGAGGGAGGTCAGATGCCTATTTTAAGGCGACTTCCCAAGAGGGGTTTCAAAAATCCTTTTCGCGTAGAATACGCAGTCTTCAACGTAGGAGATCTAGCTAAACGTTTTGAGGCGGGGGCAGAAATTTCTCCTGAAAGTTTGCGAGCGGCAAAACTTCTCAAGGGTAAGCCCAAGCCTGTAAAAATTTTGGGTGACGGAGAGATAAACATTGCTCTCAAAGTAAAATGTCATGCCATTTCGGAATCTGCCCGGAAAAAAATAGAAGCTGCGGG
>Ga0256833_1000978_pt1 | contig 21534 bp, 18 predicted proteins | sample 356284metaG_FD_190535 | JGI IMG/M metagenome (GOLD analysis project Ga0256833, IMG submission 190535) | Hydrothermal vent microbial communities from Mid Atlantic Ridge, Atlantic Ocean - 356-284 | ecosystem: Environmental > Aquatic > Marine > Hydrothermal vents | place: Atlantic Ocean: Mid... | reverse complement strand
TAGTACTACAAGCGGTACGGTGGAAAATGCTACTCAATCTCAGGAGGATGCATCTGCATGCAGTGGTACCGAAGATGATGATGTTTGGTTTAGCTTTGTCGCTACAGCTACAGAACACAAGATAGAATTGTTGAATGTAGCCGGCTCTACAACAGATTTATATCACTCGGTATGGGAAGGAACTTGTCCGGGTGGATTGACATTAGTGCCGGGAACATGTAGTGATCCTAACTCACAAACCGTATCGGGATTAACTATAGGTAATACATATTTTATCAGAGTATATACATGGACATCCACAGGAGGTCAAAATACTACATTTGACGTATGTGTCGGTACACCACCACCAATTCCTCCAAATGATGATTGCTCGGGAGCTATAGCCCTTACTGTAGGTAATCCCGGCGATTGTCCTACAAACCAGGTTACAACGGATGCTACATCTGCTACAGCTGATGGCAATACAAGTTGTGATAATTCAGGAGATAATATCGGTGTATGGTACTCATTTGTCGCTCCGGCTTCCGGAGAGGTAGTAGTCAACTATACGGCAGGAACAGCAACAGGTAATCCGGGTATAGTATTGTTTGATGCATGTGGAGGTAATGAAATACCGAATACATGTCAGAACAATCCGGCAACTCTTTCAAATATCACCGGACTTACTGGTGGAACTACTTATTATATGTTATTATGGTTTGATGGAGCATCGGCTGCAGGTAGTTTTGATATATGTCTTGAGGATGTGGGAAGTTGTCCGAAACCTTCAGGACAGTCGGAGTCAAATATAACATCTACCGGTGCGGATTTGGATTGGGTGGATAATGCAAGTGCAACAACATGGGATATTGAGTGGGGAGCAACAGGATTTACGCAAGGTAACGGTACAATGATAACAGGAACGACTACAAAGCCTTATACATTGTCAGGACTAACTGCAAATACGACTTATGACTGGTATGTAAGAGCAGATTGTGGTGCAAGCGGAGGAACAGGAACCAGTCCTTGGGAAGGACCGCATACATTTACTACTTTACCACCGCCTCCTGCCAATGATGAATGTACCGGAGCGATATCCGTGACTGTTGATGCTGAGGGCACTGGATGTACTTCTCCTACAACAGCAGACAATACAAGTGCTACAGGGTCTGAGGCAACAAACGGTACACCATCTTGTAATGATTATCAGGGAGGTGATGTTTGGTATAGCTTTACTGCACCTTATGGAGGTAAAGTAAAAGTAATACTTTCGGTAAATAATTGGTCAACTGCAGCAGCTGCAATATATGATGATTGTGGATCAAGTACTGAAATAGATTGTAATGGTTTATACGGTACAGGAGATTTTACTTTGGAAGGAATGACAGCCGGTAATACATATTACTTACGTATGTGGGATTATGGTAATAACGATAAAGGAACTGTTGATTTTTGTCTTGAAGAATTGCCTTGTAATATACCGACAGGTTTAAGTGCAAGCAATGAAACTACTTCAGGTGCCGATTTGGCCTGGACTGAAAGTGGTGCAGCAGACCATTGGGACTTGTTTATTGTTGAGACTTCAGTGGGAACAGTTCCGGATGCATCTACTACTCCCACAGTTGATAATACCACAGATAATCCATATACTTGGACAGGAGGTAATCCTTCTACTGATTATGACTGGTATGTAAGAGCGGATTGCGGTGCATCAGGTGGATCAGGACAGAGCGATTGGAGTGCTAAAGGTACATTTACAACAGCTTCTGCTGATGCTGTAGATTGGTGTAATCTGCAATATCCTGATCAGGCAACAATTACTGCAGGTGGAAGTGTGGATGTATATGCACAGGTTTATGAGCCGGGAGTTACGGATGCAGCAGGTCAGGGGGCAGGAATAACAGCCTGGATAGGATATAGTACTACTGATACGGATCCTGCTACATGGACTGATTGGGTAGCGGCAACATATAATGTGGATTCCGGCAATAATGATGAATATAAAGCTGCTCTTGGTTCGGGACTGGCACCGGGCACTTATTATTACGCAAGTAGATTTAAGTTGAATGCAGGTGCTTATAAGTACGGTGGATATAGTTCCGGTGGCGGTGGCTTCTGGGATGGTTCGACTTATGTGTCGGGTGTGTTGACGGTTAATGCAGTAACGGGAGATTTACTATGTGATGCTATTGTTTTGACGGTAGATGCAGCCCCTGCTACTTATTCCAATTCCAATTGCTATGGTGAAACTAATGAACCAAACGGTAGTTGTTGGAGTGGAACCACTTCAATGGAATCAATATGGTTCTCATTTGTAGCACCAAGTACAGGGCATGTAGAGGTGACAACTGATTTTGATACTCCCCTTGATGATACGCATATTGCTATTTATGAGGTTGGTGATTGTAATGATATGACTACTTTGACAGAAAAGGGATGTGATGAAGATGGTGGAGATGCAGGAACTTATGGTTGGAATTCTGTAGCTGATGTTGACGGACTTACCTCCGGCAATACTTACTATGTGCAGGTAGATGGTTATGGCACAAAGGATGGTGAGTTTCAAATTCAGGTCAAGACTTTATGTCCTACCAATCTTGTAGTACTTCCCGCATCGTCAGCTGCGGTTACTTCCAATGCAAGTTGTCAGGATGGAGATTGGACAAATTATTATAACGGTACAAATATATTATTGTCACTCAATATCGGTACTTCGGGAGCTGTGATAAATAGTGTCACTGTAAATCCTGACGGTAGTAATGATGCATTTTGGGGAAATAATGACAATGATGGTTTTCCTTTGGTAAACGGATCAACAGGTGCTGCGTTCATGAAAAGAAAGTGGAGTGTTGATGCACCAACTCAACCGTCGGGAGAAGTTGGAGTGAGATTTTATTACACAAATGCTGAATATAATGCAGTAAATAACCTTATAACTTCTAATGGCGGTACAGCTTTAACATCAATTGATCAATTGGAGTTTTATAAAGTTACGGATTCTACAGATCCATGGTTTGTTGAACCCGGTGGTGTAGGAAGTTCTAATGTTATACGTCAACCTCATGGAGCAACAGCTACTCTTACCACTTATATAAATGGTAGTTACGGTAGTGAAAATTATGCAGAATTTAAAGTTGATCATTTTTCCGGAGGAGGAGGTGGTGGAGCCTCCGGTGGAGCAAATTTGCCTTTGGAATTTAATAAATTTTCAGGATATGCAGGGGAAACGGCAAATATACTGGAATGGACTACTATCACAGAGGTTAATACGGCAATATTCTTTGTTGAACGAAGTATTGACGGCAAGGAGTGGATAAAAGTAGCTGAAATAAAAGCTGCAGGTGATTCAAGGGGAAATAAAGATTATACTGCAATGGATAAACAACCTGTGACAAAGGCGTTTTATAAATTGCGTATAATGGATAAAGACGGTAATTTCGGTTTTTCAAAAACAATATATATTATTAGAAAAGAGTCAGGATTAAAGCTCAATGCTTTATATCCTAATCCAAATGACGGTAATTTTGTTTTAAATATTACTTCAAGACCGGATAAGGCCGGTAAAATCTATATTGTTAATTCTCTTGGTGTAAATGTATTCACTAAGGATTTGAATACTAAGGGAGGTAATTATATTGAAAAAATCAATGTTAATAATTTGCCAAAAGGTATTTATACATTATTGATAGAGCAAAATGACGAAATAATAACAAAACGAATTGTTATTATGAAATAAATTTACGCATTTAAATATGTTATAAAGCCCCATTAGAGTTTTTACTTAATGGGGTTTTATATTTTTATAGAATAGTTTATGTTTCGAATTAAAAATTACAGTCACCAACCACAAATCATAGCTTACAGATCACAGTATGAAAATCACAAATCACATGATATTATTCCCATATTCCCGGTATTTTAGTATTGCAAGCAGGGCATTTACCTTTTGTTATCTTATTGAAAAGAATATGATAAGCTTTCCTTTTTATTAAATCAATTCCGCAGGACGGACATTTTGTAGTATTCGTAATTCCGGCATTGCCGATGTATATATATTTCAATCCGTTTTTATTACCTATATCAAATGCTTTTTCAAGTAGACGAATAGGAGTTGCCATCTTATCATGCATTTTGTATTGCGGGTAAAAAGCACTGATATGCCAAGGTGTTTCCGTCCCGAGTTCATTGGCAATGAATAAAGAGATTTGATTTAGTTCTTCTTCACTATCATTCTCTCCGGGTATTATCAATGTGGTAGTTTCGAGCCATATTCCTTTCTTTTTAATCAATTTCATTGTATCTAAAATGCCAAATGGGGATTTTAGTATTTTTTTATAAAAATCCGGATTAAAGGATTTGAAATCTACATTGCATGCATCAATAATACCCGGCATATCTTCTATTACTTCTTTGCTTTCAATTCCATTGGTGACAAAAATGTTTTTTATACCGTGTGTCTTTGCAATCTTGGCGGTATCACATGCATAAGGATAGAAAATTGTAGGTTCGTTATATGTATAAGCTATTGATTCGCACTTGTGCTTTATCGCCATTTCAACAAGATTTGAAGGCGAAATGTAGTCGGTGTTATTTACACTTTCTCTTACTTGTGATATATGCCAGTTTTGACAAAACGGACATTGCATATTGCAACCTAATGTTCCAATGGACAAAGATTTACTACCCGGTAAAAAATGATATAGGGGTTTCTTTTCCACCGGATCTATATGCATTGCAACCAATCTTCCATAAACAAGATTTTTTAATTTCCCATTTTCATTTTTATTTGCACCGCAAACTCCTGTTTGACCGTTTTTGAGTTTGCAATAATGTTGACACAGCAGGCAAGTTATCTTATCTCCTTCTTTTTTATAAAATTTATTATAAACGGATTCTTGTTGCATGTTTTTATATAAAATAGCTAATAATAAAACATATAGTTAAGGTGATAAGTTCCAAAGTCCAAAGTTCAAAGTTCAAAGTTCCAAAGTTCAAAGTTCAAAGGACAAAGAAAAAGTTTAAAAGTTTGAAAGATAAAAGACAAAAGGAAAAAGATAAAATTAATAAATAGTGAATCATTAGTTTTTGAAAACTGTCGATTAAGGTTAGGGCTTCTGTAATTATTATTTTGTTTTAAAGTCTTGATTGCTAAATGTTTGTTTTTCCGGTACTTTGACGATATTAAATTCAAAGTTTGTAAGTGCATGGCATTTGTTGCAGGCATTGGTCAGCGACATATAGCTGTGGTTAAAGAATTGTTGATTTTTATTTTTAATAGCTTCTTTCATGCTGTCTATTGCGGGAATAATCATATCAATAGATTTGCTTTCTTTTCTTGAGGATTGATATTTTTTTATATTATTCAATGCTTCAATAATTTCATGAATTTCAAAATCAGCAAGTTGCCAGTTTTTATTTTTACCGGCAAACCATAATTTTGCGTGGTGAGTCTGAACGGAACTCATAAATTCGCCAAATCCCGGTTTATACGAATTTTCAATTATATTCTCCAAACTGTCAATCTTTATTCTTAATTTTCCTGTTTGTCCGGATTTGTCTTTACATGAAAGAATAAATATAAAAATGATAAAAGCTAAAATATATTTCATATCTAAATTTTATTGTAATTATATAATGTCTGTCCATAAAGTCATTAAAAATTCAAGCACTTTATGGACAGACACTAGATAGTGTCTGCTATTTTCTCAACTGTATAAATTTCGATATCGGGATGATTATATATGCATTTTTTCATTAATCCTGCTTTTTGGCATAAATGTTCAAAGAAAATTTCAAAATCCGGTAATTTTTCCCACACACTAGGTAAAAAAGTAGCTCTATGCCAATCTTTTTGTAAGATTACGCCATGTTTAAATGGAATTATAATATTTTTAAGTTCAGTAATAGTATTGTATTCTATTTTTTCAGGAATACTTAGGATAGATATTTCAATTGTGATATTATCGATTTCCTCAATGCTTAAGCCCGGAAATCTTGGGTCGTCAAAAGCTGCAGCCCTGGCATTATGAATTGTATCTTCCAACAATGTTCTTTTAGGTAAGATTGATCCAATACATCCCCTTAGTTGAGGTGCTTTGTTATTATCAGCCTTTTTATTTAAAGTAACAAAAACAGCTCTTTTTTCTAAAAGATAAGGATATTTTTTAATTAAATATTCTATATCTAATAAATTTTGACCTGTAAGTTTTTCAATAATTGCTTTTCTGGCAATATCGGTTAATATATTAAATGAATTTTTTTTCATAAGGTTTATATATTGCTTAATAGTATAACCACATAAAGGGTTGAAAAGGTTCCATATTTATATACTTTTAATTCTTCGTTGTTTTTTATTAAAATGGGGTATTCTGTTTTTCTGTACTAATAGTATAAAGTCTATAGTTTGAAGGCTAAAAAGAATTATGGGTGAATTATTTTAAAATTATTTTCTTTCTTACTTCTTCGAATAAAAGCCTGTGTCCTTCATCATTGAGATGAACACCGTCACCGCTATTATAAACCGGATTTATTGAACCGTTTTTTAAAGCCGAAATAGTCCAGAAATCTATTGTTTTGTCTCCAAATAATGCATAGGTTGAATCTTTTAAAGCAAATTGGATCTTCATTTTTTCATCTGTTTAAAATTTTTTGTTTACGAAAATTTACAAAAAATTTATAATACATTCAGGAACTCACATAAATTTTTTTAATCATAATTTTGTGTGTATTTTATGATTAATAAAATTCATGTTCGTTTCATTATTCAAATTTCTGCCTTGGGGAGTTGTGACATAAACAGGTATGTTTTGGATATATGCAGGGTTGCAGATTTTCTTATAATTATCAATTTGTCCTTTCGCCGAATATCCGTATGCTGCATCATTGCTGGGAAGATTTATGATAATAATATCAGGTTTATATATGAGGGCTGCGGTAATATTGTGTGCAGTATCCGCTTTGGGTCTGTCAGGGATTGCTGTGGTATCTGTTGGCAATAAATGATAAGTAGTATATCCGCCAACGGCAAGATTAATGACAACATTATTATGATTTAGATTTTGCAGATAACTGCGATATCTGTTGACCCACGAATTTTTAATATTCTCAGGACCTGTGCCAGCAGCAGTAGAAGATCCCAGAACTACTATTTTAAGGGGTTTCGAATTGTTATCTAAAGTTGAAGAGGTATAACAAGATTGTATTAAAACTATTGATATTAATAACAATATTAATATGTTTGTTTTATTCTTTTTATTTTTCATAAACCAATTAAATTGTCATGCTGTCGTTTAATATGATTTTTTTTTTTATTTATTATTTAATAATGTGTAAATATATGGATTAATTCAATAATAAGTTCTATTTTATTGTTATTTTTCCTTTTCCATGTATAGTAAAAGTTCCAATTATAGCTGCATTATCAATTCCGGCATTCTTGAGTTTTTCTAAATATTGTTTGCTTTCTTTTTCAGGAATAACAACTAATAGACCACCTGAGGTCTGAGCATCACTAAGCAATAATTGATCTGTTCTTGTTCTTGAGCCGAAATCTATATCTTCCTTTACAAAATCTAGATTATTATATGTTCCTCCCGGGATAATTCCTGCTGTGGCAAGGGATTTTACTTCTCTGATAAATGGAATCCTGTCAAAAAATATATCCGCATTACATTTTGAAGCACGGGTTAATTCTCTTAAATGTCCGAGAAGACCAAAACCGGTAACATCCGTACAGGCACTGATATTGAAGTTGAGCATTGTTTCAGATGCGATTTTGTTGAGTGTACTCATGATGTCTGTTACTTCTTTTTTTAAAATATCATCCACAAGTCCTCTTTTGATAGCAGTAGATAATATTCCTGTTCCTAAAGGTTTTGTTAAAATCAATACGTCACCGGGTTTTGCTCCTTTGTTTTTTATTATTTTATCCGGATGAATAGTTCCGCTTACTACCATTCCGTACTTTGGTTCCGGATCTTCTATTGTATGTCCGCCCAGTACGGGGATACCCGCTTCAGAAGCTTTATCATGAGCACCTTTAAGTATGTTTTCCAAGATTTCCAATGGTAAGGTATCCTCGGGAAATCCAACTATGTTCAATGCAAATACGGGTTTTGCTCCCATTGCATAAATATCGCTGAGGGCATTTGCTGCTGCTATTGCTCCAAAATCATAAGGGTCATCAACTATAGGGGTGAAAAAATCCAAAGTTTGCACAAGAGCCAGATCGTTATTTAGTTTGTATACAGTCGCATCATCCGATGTTTCTGTTCCTACCATGACATTAATATCAGAGAGTAAGGGAAGGTTTTGCAATACTTTCTCAAGATTTTGAGGTTGTATTTTACAAGCACAACCTAATCCGTGAGTATAATGTGTAAGTTTTATTTCTTTAGTGGTTTTAGCGGAGATATTAATGTTTTCCTTTTCTTTAGGCATTAATGTTTTTACCATTGAAATTATTTCCGTAGCTGCTTTTTTTATATCGGTCATACTTAAACCTCTTCCGGTAGAAAACCTAATGGTACCCATAGCGTAATCAAGGGGGACAGCCATAGCTTCAAGTACGGCAGATACATCAATGCTTTCCGCATGACAAGCAGCGCCGGCAGATGCGGCTACTCCGTCAAGGCGGGAAATAAGAGTATTGGCTTCTACTTTTGGAAATGAGATACTTAAGGTATTCGGAAGTCTTTTTTCCGGGTGCCCGTTCAATTGAATATCCGGGAGTTCTTCTTTAATTAGCTTATAAAGATAATCACGGGTTTTCTTATAATGTGCAATATTCTCATCCAGTGTTTCCATTGCCAATTCACATGCTTTACCAAGGCCTACGATTTCCAAAACATTTTCAGTTCCCGCACGCAAATTTTGCTCATGATCTGCACCGTAAATAAGTTTTTCCAGCTTTACACCGTTTTTTATATATAATGCCCCTATGCCTTTTGGCGCATACAATTTGTGACCTGCAATACTTAATAAATCTACTCCCATTTCCTTAACATCTACATGTATTTTGCCAAGGGATTGTGCCGCATCCGAATGAAAGAATATATTATGCTTTTTTGCAATTAGGGCTAATTCTTGTATTGGTTGGATGGTGCCAACTTCATTATTAGCATGCATAATACTTATTAAAATGGTATCGGGACGAATAGCACTTTGTAAATTTACAGAATCTACCATGCCGTACTTGTCAACGGGCAGATAAGTTATTTCAAACCCGAATTTTTCAAGATATTTACATACTTCAAATACAGCGGGATGTTCTACAGATGAAGTAATTATATGGTTGCCTTTTTCTTTGTTGGCAAAAGCAATTCCTCTGATTGCAAAATTATTGGATTCCGTTCCACCACTGGTGAAAACGATCTCTGAAGGTTCGCAATTAATGAACTTTGCTATTTGAGCTCTTGCTTTTTCTATTGCCAATTTAGTTTTGATACCATATTCATGAACACTGGAAGGATTGCCAAAATATTCGTCAAGAAAAGGCTGCATTGCATTGGCGACTTCTTTTGCTATTGGAGTGGTTGCATTAAAATCAAGGTATATTGGATTCATTTGTTATTTATTTTTGGAATATAAAAGTTATTAACCTGGGTAAATATTTTTCTTTCTCATCAAACCATTCTCTTAGGTTAATTAATTTGAATCCGGTTTCTTTTCCCGAATTCAAAAAGTCGGAAATATTGTGTGTGAAAGTTTTTAATTCTGTGGTTTTATTATTATTTTCAAACTTGGCTTTACTACCGGTATATTGCTTAAAAGGGTGTAATTCACTAATGAAAAACAATCCTGATGTTTTTAAAAAACTATAAGCTTTATTAAATATATTATTTAAATCTTTAATATGTTCCAGGGTTAAACTACTTGTAACGAGATCGAATTCTCTTTCTCCTATAGGCCAGGGTTGCAAAATATCTGTTTGAATAAATTTCACTTTGTTTGATAGTATTTTTTTTCTTGCAACTTCCAGCATTTTTTCCGAAAAATCCAGTCCGTAAATTATATCGGCTTTATCCACCAGCCACTTTGTGTTTTTCCCCGTACCACAGCCTAATTCAATAACTTTTTTAAAGTCATAATTATCCAAAACTTCGACAGTAGCTTTATAGTCAATATCCCTAGTCATATTTTCATTATGATCATAGACTTTTGACCACTGATTATAGTGTGTTTTTATTGACATTTTGTTTGTTTTAGAGACAAAAGTAACTAAAAAATCTTTATTTTATATTCAACATCATAATATATTGACCACATACCTTTCCATTTAAATTTGCAATGTTATTAAGATGAGCTTCTACTTTGAAATTATGATTTTTCAAAAGATACTTACTCCTTTTATTTATGTCTAACAAAATAGCCAAAAGGGTTTTAAATCCATTCTTTTTTGCTTCTTCTATAGCCCAAGAAATCAACTTTTTACCAATTCCTTTTGATCTGTATTCCTTTTTTAAATAAAAAGAAATTTCACCGGTATGGATAAGAGCTGTTCGACCGGATCTCCAAGGAGATAAATAGAAATATCCAATAATAATATTATTATATTTAGCGACAAAAATAAAATAAGGATATTTACATTCATTAATAAACCATTGTTTTTTTTTATTAAAATCTACATGATTTATATCAGCAGTGAATTTATTTTCATCGATAATATTGTTGTAAATATCAATGATATAGGGATAATCTTTTTCAGTAGGTTTTCTGTATAATATGTTCATATTAAGGAGATCCTATTCTTCTTAGAGTGTCTAGCGGGGAGAAAAATCCATTTGATAATAATATTTCCAGTTCACTTTCAGATGGATCAATTAAATAGAAATCCAAATTTTCCCGTTCTTTAAATATTTTTTCTGTTTTTGTTATTTTATTTAATTCGTTGAAAAATAATTCGTTTTTTTTGTCAGAATCTTGAACCATTGGAAATTTTTTGTCTGAAAATTCTTCGGGATCTAAATAATAAACCTTGATTTCATTTCCCTTTTTTACTACTGGAATAAAATCCCAGTATTTATCATCTTTTTTGCATATAATTAGATATTTATTGAATTTTGCAATTTCATAGCTCCCTCGTTTAAGAGTATCTATCAAATATTTCCCCTCTAATGAATCATATCCCATGTTCAATGTGGATTCATTTATAATTAATGTATCATTATCTTTGGAAACATAGTGCCCTCTGTATGATTTGGGAAAAGCAATCAATCTTCCTTTTTCTAAGCTTTTTAATGATTTGAATTTTACGCTAATACAAGAAGTTAAAAAAAGTGTTAGAAATAATAATGTAATCGGATGTTTCATGCGTATATTGGTTTATTATAATTTTTCACTATAAAAAATGGTCCATAGCAAGTTTTTCCATAAAATATCAATGTTTTTAAAACCGGAAAGTTGTAACCATTCAAAGTGCTCTGATATTGTAGCATGATAGTCATGTTTATGCTGATGCTCCATCCATAATTTCCAGTCTTTTTCAGATGAACCTAAGTATGTCGCTTGTTTATGCCAATTGTCAATATGTTTTTTATAAATAAAACTGTTATTGCCCATTGTCTGGTCGACAAAAATAAATTTTCCACCGGATTTTAATATTTTGTATATCATTTTGAACAGTGTTATCTTTTCCGGATTTTTAATGTGGTGGATTGAAATACTTGAAACTACAAGATCAAATATACCGCTACTGAAATTAAGTTCTTTAAAATCTATTTGATGGTAAGTTATATTGGTTTTATTTTTAAATCTTATTTTGCATAAATCAATAAATTCTTCTGAAATATCAACAATTTCTATAATGGATTCAGGGAATTTTAAAACTAATTTTTCAGTTAAATTTCCTGAGCCGGACCCTAATTCCAGGATTTTATCCGGATTGAAATCTCCCGGTAAGTATTCAGTTATTGTATTTAACATTTCATCATACCTTGGAACGGCTTTTCTTAGTAGATCAGAATAATCTCTACTGATTTTATCATAAAATTCCTGAACTTGCATTATGTTTTATATCTTATGATGAAACGAATATAAATTTTATATATTTTAAATAAATAAAGTTTTAAATAGACGAAAATAAGAGCATTGCAACAATTCCAATCCAAACTAAATAATTTCCCAAACTTGGAGGCGGTATTTGAATCAGTTTATTTGTAGTTTTGTCCTTTTTGACTATTACATGAAAAACATTGTTTTTGATAGGTCGCAATTCATTGTTGTTATACGTGAGTTCCATTTTATAAAGTCCTTCGGGAATATTTTTCACTTCCAGTGTTTTTATATTTTTATTTCTTACAATTAACATACTTACATCTCTATTTAATTCATCTTGGAGAGTGATAGATGCATGAAATACCGGTTTGTTTGGAATGACAACCAATTTACCGGCATTTTCGGTGTTTTCTTGGAAATTTGTTACTATGTTTTTAGCACATGAGGTTAACATTAATGTAAGAGCCATTAAAAATAGTATAGATAATTTTTTCATGATTTTGAATTTGTTTTAAAAAATAATGGTTATTTATATAGTTATAAAATTTAAAAACAATTTTTTTGCGATATTTTGTAAATACTCATGTCGAATTATTTGAAGGTGAAAATGCTTTTTTTTCTCAAAAGTATTCTTCTTGAATTATTTTATGAGTAAAAATATTAAAAAATAAGTATAAATACAAATTAATCATCAAAAATATGTCACAAAAAGCACTTTTTTTCATATTATATGTAAAAGATGTTAATAATTTAGAAAAAAAATCCTTGTTTTTTGCAGCGTTTAATATAGTACAGGCATCATAATAATATAAATATCGCTATATAATTATCTCGATATAAATAAAAATCAATAAGGGTTTTTAATATATTGAAACACATAGAGGTATGTATGGATATTTGTGTAATTTATAAAATAGTGTTATATTTGCACTTGTAAAGACGATGAAAATAACCACTAAAATATCATCCACGGCTCCACGGCTAATAGTTAAATTATATAATACGGCGACGTCTTTAATTGGTGTTTCAAATTTATTCGAAACAAAAGAAGGCACTAATTTTATATCGCAAATTTATTTGCGATACCATTTAAGGCCTTTCCTAACTAGGGTACAGGTACTCTTTAGCTTCCTCTGCATAATTTTATATTTCATATTAGAGAAGATATATTATCCCAAAACTGTATTTTATAATCTAAAAGAAGAAAAGGTGGAGTTTTGGTCAGAGACCGATCCACCGTTCTTAATAAGGGGGACTTGCCAAGTTTCCAAAACTTGGTAAGTCTATGCCGGTTTTATGTCTAAAAAAGATAAAAGACAAAAGTACCAGGAAAAAGTTATAAATACAAAAGTACCAAGACGAAAGTAATATGAATGTGAGTGGTAAAAAATATAAGACGAATTTATAATCACAAATCACAAATTATAAAAGATTGAGTATATAATCTTGTCACTTAAATTGACAAGAGAAAGAAAAAGTCCCCGTGAGGCTATATAGTAAGCAGGGCAGGTAAGACAAAAAAAGAGAGCCCATTACCGATATATTTAGGTTTTCGTAGAACCGGATATAAATAAAAACTGCCGGAATTTTATTAAAAAATTAAAAAATATGAAAAATAAAATTTTATTTACTGTTTGTTTTCTTTTTTTCTTGAATTTATTAAGTGCACAAAAATATGATTATAACTGGATCATAGGTTATGTGAAAAATGTTTATGATGGTAGTATATTGAACAGGAAAAATATAATACATTTTAATGACAAAACCATCGATTATATTTCCGGTTTAAGTTCGATAAAATCCAAGATGTCGGCTTACAATCTTACGGCATCGGATAGTATGGGAAATCTTATTTTTTACTTCAACGGGTTAAAAATATATAATGCAGATAATAAGGTTATGACAGGTGGTGACAGCATAGGGTATTTTTTGAAACCAATATCGTGGGATTATGATAATTCTCATGATTTCCCCTTACTTGTAGATGATTCTGGTGGTAGCATAAGAAACTACACTCAAAAATTTATACCTTTTCCCGGTCATAGTGATCAATATCTGATGTTTTGTACACACTATACGGATTCATTGTATGAAGCACAAACAATTTTATCCCGAATTATATATGCACGGATAGATATGACTCTTTCCGGTGGGAAAGGAGCGGTTGTAGAAAAAAACAAATTGTTGATACACGGACACATGACCGGAATAGGCTTGGTAAAACATGCTAACGGGAGAGATTGGTGGCTTGTTACTTCGCCTATAGGGAGTAATATATTTTATGTGTATTTAATCAGCCCTGTTGGTATTACAGGTCCTGAAAAACAAATTGTCGGTCCGAAATCAGGCCATGAAAGGAATATTAAATCCGGTGGGGCTATTTCATATCATTCTAATTATGATCAATTTTCTCCCGATGGTAAAACTTATGTGAAGATATTGGAATCAAGCCTTATGTTGTATGACTTTAACAGATGTACCGGAGAGTTGTCTTTTAGAAAAGAGGTTTCCGATTTTCCAAAGTCTTTCCACAATATAGCTTTTAGCCCTGATTCCAGATTTATATATTCGGTATATAGCGGTAATTTATATCAGTTGGATTTGAAAGATTCCACCAATCGAAGTATGCTTATTGCCCCGTTGGTTCAACATGTATATTTGCAGTTAGCACCTGATGAAAGGATATATTTTTCTTATGATAAGACGAAATATATGGGATATATAAATAGACCTAATCAAAAAGGTTTGGCCTGTGATGTTAGAAACTTTGTGATAAACACTCCTGTTGAAAAATCTATAATATTACCACAGTTTCCCAATTATAGATTGCGGGCTGAAGAGAATATAAATTGTCCGGAGCAGGATAGTATTTTTCTTCCATTTGGAGAGCCCCATTTATATAAAGTACAAGGAAAAGAATATACAGGTTCGGATAGGTATAAGATGATAGATGATACAAGCTGGAAAGATTTATTTAAAGTTGATAATTAAAAAAAATGAGAGTTCATGAATGTATTACAAATTGTTTATATATTGGTAATAAAAAATTTAAACAGATGAAAACAATAAAGTTAATCCTAATTGTACTACTGTTGGTTTTTTACAGTACACTTAAATCTCAAAATCAGAATTCAAATTGGATTTATGGTTTTGAAGATACCATATACAATGAAAATTGCGGTAAAATACTTTGGCATTGCGACAAAAACGGAAATAGTATTAAATATATAGATACTGAACTGAATTTTGAATCCACAGCGGCAGCCATAAGCGATGCAGCCGGTCATTTGCTTTTATATACAAATGGATGTTCGATTGCTGATTCTACATACAAAGTGATAAAAAACGGATATGGGCTGAATCCCGGGGTAGAGCATGATAAAGTATGTGGTGAAATTGGATATACCGTACCAAATGGTGCAATGTTTCTTGCTATGGACAATAATAATAAATTCGTATTAATACATCTTGCTGCAAAAAATGATTCATCGTATTACGATTATGGTCCTTTGTATTATACTGTAATTGAAAAACGTGAGGATCATTATGAAGTAATTGAGAAAAATGTAATTATTTTGAAAGATTCGATTGAATCTTTTTCTGTTATCCGCCATGCAAACGGATTGGATTGGTGGATAATAGTGCCTCGTAACGGAAGTAACAAATACTATAAATTTTTATTTACTTATTATGGTATAGAAGAAAAAGGATTTCAAGAGGTGGGTTTGGATTTACCGGATGAGTTTTGTAGAATTCCCGGATTGTCGGGATTTTCTCCCGATGGTAGAAAGTATGTAAGATACAATCGTTCTTGTGGTATTTTGCTGTTTGATTTTGATAGATGCACCGGGGATTTAAAAAACGGAATATATGAATCGGTTGGATATTTTGCGGATGACTTATCTTCGGATTTTACATTTTCCCCTGATTCCAAGTATATATATATATCCAAATTTAATCATCACAGGTATTTTCCCAAATATTATGAAAATAAATTATACAAACTCGATTTGAATGCTATTGGTATCAAAGCTAATCCTTTTGACGTATATGATTTGTATTATTATCATAGGATAGGTAGGTTTTATACAGACGTTGATTCCACATTGTACCTTCTTTATGCCTTTTCGAGCAATATATTTAATGAGATTGATGAAAAAAAATTAAGTAATAATGAATTAATTCCGGATTATTTTGTGTCACCGGTGTTAAATGCAATGACCGTGCCTTATTTTGCCAATTATTCTATAGGGGAGATAGATTGCAGTACGGATAAAACCCATGATTTAGTTGAATTAAAAGAAAAGATAAAAATTTCTCCAATACCATTTCACAATAAAATAAATATTGAACCACAAGATAAAAAATTAAAGTATAATTTCAATATTATTGATATAAACGGTCAGGTGATTTATAAAAGCGATAAAGAATTAAGTGGAGCGTCTTCAATTTATCTACCTCAGATGAAGCAAGGTATATATATATATCATTTTATACTAAAAGGAGAAGATTATTTTATAAAAGCAATAAAAATTTAAACTGATGAAAATTTCAAAAATAACAATATTTTTCAAAATAGCGCTATTTATATTAATTGCCAATATATCATATTCGCAAGAACTTGATTGTATTGATACTACATTGATAGATACAGTAAATATGAGAGGGGCATGTATAAAATACACAGGATATCATCCTTTGCTTTTCGGGCCGGTATGCGGTTGTGATTCTATGACATATTCCAGTTTTTTATGTGCTACTTACCATGGTGTTACCGAATATACTGATGGTGCATGTTCGTGTATAGAACCTTCTTTTATAGATACTTCAATGGATTTAATAGACAGGATTTTGTATATCAAAGATACAGATCCTGTCCGGGGATGTGATGGTAAGTATTATCCCACTCCTGAAATTGCCGTATTGTATGGAGGAGTAACATCTTTTACGCGTGATTCCATTCCGTGTGTAGTGGATACATATATAGATAGCACTTTGGATTTAAGTATGTATCCCGATAGATCTGTATGTGGATGTGATAAGAGAAATTATAGAAATAAGCTGGAAGCTTTTTTTTATGGGGGAATTCTTTCCTGGAAAGATCATAAGTGCAATTGTATTGAGAAGTTTAAAATAGATACGACAGTGGTTTGTCCTGATAATTATGATCCTGTTTGTGGTTGCGATAGAGTAACATACCAAAATCAATGTATTGCTGAAAATCATTATGGAGTCCAATATACCAAACCGGGAGAATGTCCGTGTGTTGATAGTACATTGATTCTCAGTGACAGTGTCTTACATTATAAGCATAATTTGTTTTTATATCCATTTATAGATATGGTATGTGGTTGTGATTCGGTTACTTATGCCAATGAGGTAGCAGCTCAATATATATTTGGTATTTCCAGATGGACTAAAGGTCCATGTAAATGTGTAGATAGTACTGAGATAGATGAGAATATTCCTTGTCCTTCATATTATTATCCCGTGATAGGTTGCGACAGTAATTTTTACGAAAATCCGTGTATTGCACATTATAGATATGGGGTGATGTCTGTCAATCCGGCTCCATGTTTTTTGGAGCAGTTAATTGATACAACGGTAGAATGCAATCCTCATTTCAATTATGATCCTGTTTGTGGAGTTTGTGATGGGGATACTATTACTTTTCCTAATGAATGCTATGCAAAGTATCGGGCTGGTTTTACAAGATATTATTATGGAGAATGCCTGAATGATAGTGTATGTGTAGATACATTTTTAATTGATACCTTTAAGTATTGTTCTGATTTTTATGATCCTGTATGTGGTTGTGATAGCATTACATATACGAATGAATGCATCGCTAAATACAGATATGGAGTAAAAAAATGGAAAAAAGGTAAATGTACTACTTCAAATTCAAATATTAATAAAGGGGAAAACGTACTTGTGAAAATTTACCCGAATCCGTTCGTAAATAGAATAAATTTCATGTTTGATGTTGACAATATACCGGAAAGTATTGAAATATTGGATATATATGGTAATAAAATTCACAAAAAAATAATAAAAAATAAATCAGTGAATCAAACTATTTATTTTGATTCTGCCATTAGTGGTATCTATCTGATTAATCTGAAGTTTAAAAACCGTTTGATTGTAAAAAAAATCGTAAAATCTTATTTCCATTAGCTTATTTAGAGTCTGTCTATAAAGTCATTAAAATCTAAAAACAATTTTTTTTGATATATTGTAAATATTCGGGCAGTATCATTTTTGTTAAAAATTTCATCGGTTTCTCTTTGGAAAAGCTAATAAGTCATTAAGGCACAGAGTTACACTATGGACACATTGTAAATATTGAAGACTTAGTGTTTTTGTGTTACGGAAAATATCGAGAAAATTATAAATGCGCAAATATCGTCAAAAGTGAAAAAGGTTTGAGAAAATAAGAAATAACTAAGTAGTTATTAATTACCAAAGTAAAGTATTATCTTTGCATTCTCAATTTGATATTATGCAGATAGAGCTATGGGTAATAGGAAAAAATAGTTTTGATTTTGTTGAAAAAGGAGTGAAGGAGTTTTCATCAAGGCTAAAACATTATACAGGATTCGATATTGTGTATTTTAATGATGTGAAAAGAGGAAAAAAAGATAATCCTCGCTTGATAAAAGATAAAGAAGGCAAAATGATTTTGAGCAAAATATCAAAAAATGATATTCTTATTTTACTTGATGAAAGGGGGAGAGAGTTGGATTCTGTAAAGTTTTCTGTATTTTTGGAAAACAAAATGCTATATTCAACAAAAAAAATTGTATTTCTGATAGGTGGAGCTTTCGGTTTTTCGAAGAAAATCTATGAAAGAGCTGATGAAAAGCTATCTTTGTCAAAAATGACATTTTCGCATCAACTTATTAGAGTTTGTTTTGTTGAACAATTATATAGAGCGTTTACAATAATAAGAAATGAAAAATACCATAATGCTTAGACTATGATTACAAAAATAATTTCGGTAATAGTTTTTCTTGTTTCGATACAGGCATTTAATAATCCTGTGTTTTTTGAAAAATACAAGCATTCACCATATCGTGTGTATCATTATAAGGAGTATTACAGGCTTGTGACAAGTGGATTTTTACATGGAAGTTGGGTGCATTTGTTGGTCAATTTGTTTGTTTTTTGGCAATTTGGTGATTTTGTTGAAAATTATATTTTCTATGGTATCTTCGGAAAAACAATTGGGGGGATTTTGTATATTCTTTTGGTGCTTTTATCTATTGTAGCAGGAAATATCCCAAGTACATTGAAATATAAAAACAATCCTCATTATGGTAGTATAGGTTTGTCGGGAGCTGTATCTGCGATATTATTTTCTTATGTCTTGGTTAATCCGTGGTCGAAAATATATTTATATGCTATTATTCCTATTTATACGATAGTTGCTGCGGTATTATACTTGGTATATTCCCAATGGGCGAGTAAAAATTCAAATGATGGAATAGATCATTCTGCACACTTTTACGGTGCGCTATTCGGTTTGGTTTATACAATAGCGGTATATCCCAAGATTGTTTTGTTTTTCTTAGATAGATTGAAAGAACTGCCGTTTTAGAAATTGTAGAATTAGCTTGGTATTTTTTTTGCGTATGGTATTGGACGAAGCGGGGATTTGCGATAGGGATGGTAGTGGAGGCGACTGATAAGGAGACTGTCCGAGCTGAAAGAAGTGCAATGTGGGATTGGTGGCGAGGACGGAACCCACGTACAGCCCGGTGATGACGGGGTGGGGGATTGAGTGGAGCTCGGCAATCGCCCAAAAGAAAAAATTATAGAAATAAATAAATAAATAAATAAATAAATAAAATATGAGTAGGGATATTAAGAGAATTGCGGTTTTGACATCCGGCGGGGATGCTCCCGGGATGAATGCGGCTATCAGGGCGGTTGTGCGTACTGCAACTTATAATGATCTGCATGTTTACGGCGTTTTTGAAGGTTATAAGGGGATGATAGAGGGGAATCTGAAAAGGCTTGAAAATAAGGATGTTGCAAATACGATATTGCGAGGAGGTACGATTCTGAAAACTGCGAGATGTGAACAGTTTAAGACGGCAGAAGGGCGTCAAAAGGCCTATGACAGTTTAGTCGCATTTGATATTGATGCTGTGGTGGCTATCGGTGGTAACGGAACATATACAGGAGCCTATTATTTTTCGAGAGAATTTGATATGCCTTTTATCGGATTGCCCGGTACGATAGATAATGATATATACGGAACGGATTTCACTATCGGGTATGATACTGCTATAAATACTGCTGTAGAGGCTGTTGATAAAATCAGGGATACCGCAAGTTCGCACAACAGATTATTTTTCATAGAGGTAATGGGGCGACATGCGGGTTTTATCGCATTGGAGACGGGGATTGCATCAGGAGCTGCAGCGACATTTTTGCCTGAGACGGATTGGGGAATTGATGAATTGTTGAGTATGTTGAAGAAAGCTGCGATTAGAAAAAAGCTTTTCAATATTGTCATAGTAGCGGAGGGAAATAAAAATGGAGATGCACATGAACTGGCAAGGTTGGTGCATGAAAATCTTGATAGTTATGAGACCAGAGTTACTACTATTGGTCATTTGCAGCGAGGAGGGTCGCCGTCTGCATCAGACAGGGTTTTGGCTAGCAGATTGGGATATGAAGCTGTGATTTCCTTGATGAACGGTATGGAAAATAAGGCATTGGGTATTGTAAATGACAAATTGAATGCTGTAGATTTTTGGGATGCTATACATAAGAAAAAAGAATTGAATCAGGAAATGCTTAAAATGTTGGAAGTTCTGGCGATGTAATCAATAGGGATTAAAAGAAAAAAGGGAAATGTCAATAAAAATACTCGCGATAGAATCTTCATGTGATGATACTGCAGCTTCCGTAATAATAGACGGGAAGATAAGAAGTAATGTAATTGCAAATCAACAAATACATGCATTGTACGGTGGTGTGGTACCTGAGGTGGCATCGAGGAAACATCAAATCAATATCATCCCGACAGTGGATAAGGCATTAAAAGATGCCGGCATATTAAAGCAAGATCTTGATGCTATTGCGGTAGTAAGCGGGCCGGGATTGATGGGTAGCCTGATAGTGGGTGTAACCTTTGCCAAGACTTTTGCTTTTTCGCTCAATATTCCTGTAATAGAGATAAATCATCACCGTGCACATGTGATGGCATTGTTTATTGAAGATCCTAAACCTGAATTTCCGCTTCTTGTTATGACGGTATCGGGGGGGCATACTCAAATTAGCATAATGAGGGATTTCAATGATGTGGAAGTTATTGGTAAGACACTGGATGATGCTGCAGGTGAAGCGTTTGATAAAACGGGAAAGTTGCTGGGACTGGATTATCCTGCCGGACCGATTATAGATAAATATTCACATAAGGGTAAAGCCATATTTGAATTTCCCGAACCGAAAATAAAGGGTTTGGACTTTAGCTTCAGCGGTCTGAAGACAGCTATTTTGTATTTTGTTCAAAAAGAACGAAAAAAGGATCCTGATTTTGTAAAAAAC
>Ga0256833_1000977_pt1 | contig 21549 bp, 26 predicted proteins | sample 356284metaG_FD_190535 | JGI IMG/M metagenome (GOLD analysis project Ga0256833, IMG submission 190535) | Hydrothermal vent microbial communities from Mid Atlantic Ridge, Atlantic Ocean - 356-284 | ecosystem: Environmental > Aquatic > Marine > Hydrothermal vents | place: Atlantic Ocean: Mid... | reverse complement strand
CGTCCTCATCAGGGTCTTGATTATAAGACTCCAGAAGAAGTATATAATTTTCAAGAGGCAGCTTGATAACGATGAAAGCGATCAAAAAATGTAAGAAAAACTGTCCAAATTTGCGGCACCATTTCACCTCGTTCTCCTCGAAGCGGAAGAAGACGCCGATGGTCTGGGTCTCCTCGGCGGTCTCGATGTAGTGGATGCCGTTGACGACGAGCGTCCCTTCCGGGTCCTCCTTGAGGAAGGTGCGCTTGTAGAACTTCTTGCGCGCCCGCTCGTTCTTGAGCGCGGTCTGGTCGATCGCAGGCAGAGGCGGGTTCAGGGGATCGGTGAAGGTGGCGTCACCCTCGCCGATGGCGCAATGGGTGATCCCCTCGATGGGGTCGCCCATCAGCAGCCTCGCGGTGAGGATGCGGCCGGTCTTGACGATGAGTCCAAGCGACATGCGTATTCCTCCTTCAGGTCTGGATCTCGTGGCTCTCCCGGATCAGCACCGCGTAGACGGTCTGTCGCGCGGCGGCCTCCCGGTCCACCGGATGCAGGACGCCGAGCGCCACATCGGCCGAACGGTCGAACCGCACGGACACCGCCTGCCGCGTGTCCCCGCGGGAGGCGAACGGCCGGTGCACCCGCAGGGCGGTGTCCCCGTCCTCCCGCACGGGCCGCGTGATCCACAGGCGCGCGTCGGGTTCCTGCGCGAGGGGCCGGACGATCCGGATTCCCCCGTCCGCGTCGAAACCGGCGGGAGACCACACCTTCGAGGCGAGGTCCGCGTGGCGCACCACGGTCCGTTGCCCGCTGGTCGCCCCGACGGCCTCGAAGGCGGCCGCGGGAGCCGTCGGCCCCTGGGCCCGCACCGTGGGCACCACGCGCCCCGCGAGGGGCTGCACGGCGAACCTGTTGCCGCTACGAACGGCCACGTCTCAGCCTCCCCCGGATGCGGTGGGCCGCGCCGGCGGTCCGGACCGTCCGGAACGTGGGCACGACCCGCCCCGCCTTCTTCGCTATCTCTTTCCTCTTGCCCTGCTTGACGGCCATGTCCCTACTCCTTCACCGCGCACCATCCCGGTCCCGAGAGGTTGAAGACCTTGTAGGTGGTCCCGCCCAGGTCGAGGACGTCCTCGGAGTCGGCGGCGCCGCTGCCGATGGCGTAGACCTCGATCAGCTCCCCGCGCAGCTCCTTGTACGCGGCGGAAGTGTGGGCCGCGAGCCACGGGAACATGGTGACCAGGCCGTAGCGCTTGTCCGGGTTGGAAGCGGTATGGAAGTTGGCGTGGGCGGCCCCGCAGGAACCGGCCTGACCCGAGGCGCTCGACCATCCGTCGAACTTGTTGAGCGCGTAGAAGCTCCCCGGCGACTGGTAACGGCCGACGATGACCGGTTGCGGATCCTCGCCGATCTTCGCTCCGGCCGCGTAGCCGTTCACGAGGTTCGCCAGCGTCACCGTGTTCGGCGTGGCCGCGGTGTCCACGGCCGTGACCTGGACGCGCTCGATCCCGGCGTCGTCCTTGATGAGGTAGTGCGAGCCGACCGTGAAAATCGATGCGTCGTTGACCGGCACGACCACGTCGCTTCCGGGACCGGCCGCGGCCTGGGTGACCGCCACCGCTCCGGACCAGAACCTCTTGATGAGGCCGCTGTAGTGGCCGTAGTAGGTGGTGGTGACCTTGGTCACGACGAAGACGTGGTCGAGGTCGGCGTAGAGCCAGTACAGGAACGGCGAGGCGTCCACGGTCCGGATGTAGGTGTAGCTGCCGTGGTAGGCCTCCATCACGGCGGCGTGGGTGACCGGGTCCCAGTAGAGGCAGCCGCGCACGGCGATCCGGTCGGCGTTCGCGTCGTCGATGAAGCGCAGGTAAATGTCCTCCGCCCCGGACTCGCCGCTCGACTTCAGGACGTAGTAGGGCTCCGGTTCGGCCGACCCGTCGTCGTGGAGCGTCCAGCCGACGGTGTTCACGAGGAAGTCCTTCAGCCTCGCCAGGAAGTCCGCCGTGTCGTTCGCCGTGCCTGATGTGCTGTGGTACGCCATTCGTTCCTCCTACAGGATCGGATTCTCCGTCCCGGTGATCCGGAGCTTCAGGTCGGTCTTGTTCTGCACGGCGGTGCCCGGGGGCACGGTGCAGCGCCGCCAGAACGAGAGCGTGACGTCGTGCGGCTTGTCACCCAGGTTGAGGGGGGCGCCCGGCGTGGCCGTGTCCAGTTCCGCCTGGGTCAGGGCCAGGCGGTACCAGTCCGACTCGTCCGAGCCCGAGACGTCCACGGGTTCCACCACGAGGCCGGTGTAGTCGTAGCCGGAGTAGACCGCGTCCCCGGCGTCGTGGGCGGCCGCAGTGGTCCCGCCGTAGCCGCGTTCCACGCCCAGCGTGGTGGTCCCGCCGCCGGACAGGACACGCATCTGCTCCGTGCCGATGACGATGACCTCACCGTCGGCGAAGCGGGGCTCGCTGAGCTGCAGCGACGTCTCGCCCGAGGCCAGGGGCGCGGCCAGCGTGGTCTGCTCGTTGGCGAGAAAGAGTTCCTTGTCCTTCGTTTCCCCGTCGGTGCCGTTGTAGGTGTCATCGTCGGGGTTGGAGAGGTCGCCCTCCGAGATCTGCTGGGTCAGCGCCGCGTCCTCGTAAAGATGAATCGCCATTCGCACCTCCTACGCTGTCGGCCACCGGGTCACGGTGTAGAGGTTGGCCGCCGCCTCGAAGCCCGCCTGGACCGGCGCGTGGTGGTCCCGCTGGCGGAAGCGCCAGCGGAGGCAGGGCCGGGACGCCCGGAACCCGGCCGCGTTGAGGGGCATCATTCCCAGGCGCATGGGCCTGGTCCGGTCCACCGAGAGCCGCAGGCCGGTGTGGTTGAGCCGCCTGCGGTTCAGCAGCAGGGTCTCGATGCGCCGCCGGCGCGGGGCGCCGGTGTCGACCACGAGTTCGAAGGACGCCCGGGCCTCGGTGACGTAGGCGTCGGTCAGTTCCGTGCCGTTGAGTCTCCTGCCGTTCAGGGAGAAGCCGGGCCTTCGCGCCCGCCACCGGTCCACGATGTCGTAGGCCTCCTGCACCTCGGCCCACCGGGCGTCCGCGAAGGCCGCAAGGAACAGGTGCCTGCCGACCGCGGCGCCCGACACCTTGTCCATGCCGCCCAGCCGGGAATGTCCCGTGCGGAACCAGTGCGAGAGCCGGGAACGCCGGCCGTAGCAGTGCAGGCGGCCGTCTCCCCGCACCTCGGCCTGGGGCTGTTCCGTCTCGGAGAGCAGGTCCCTCTGCCGGAACTTGATGCGACAGGATGGCTCCGAGCGGTTCAAGCGGGCGCGGTTGATGCGCGCCGTCCATGGCGCGCCCCCCTCCGGGGCGACCTGCGGCCGTCCAAATCCGCTGTCCTGCGGATTTGTCAGGTCCTGGCCGGCCAAGCGTATCACCGGGGTCGAAGAATCCGGGGCGCGCCGCGTGTCCACGCCGCAGCAGAAGGCGAGCTTCCTCTCGCTCACCCACAGGTTGGGCAGCCTTTCCGTGTTCAGCGGCACGCTGCCCAGCCGGAACCGGGGGTTCCGGCCGTGCCAGCGCGTGACGCAGACGGCGGCGCGCTCGATGTCCTGCAGGAGCGTGGTGCCGTCCGTGATGCGCCACAGGCCCCAGGTCTTGTTCTTGCGGGTCAGGTGGTAATCGGTGTTCAGGGCGTTGTGGCTCAACACGAACGTCTCGTGGAGATGGCCCAGGCACACCCGTTCGACCACCTTCTTGATGGCGGTTTCGAAGTCCGCCTCCATGGAGAGCAGCGAGTAGAGCCACTGGAGGAAGAACACCCTTGTGCCGGCCGGATGGTGCGGCACGAGCGCGGGCCGGACGCCCTGCACGATGTCGTCGCTCTCGATGCGGTAGACCCCCAGGCTGTAGATGAGCCCGGGCAGACGGGCCCGGCCGACGACCGAGCGGCGGTTCAGCCGCAGCGCCTTGCGGAAGGTCTCCTCGATGCGGCCTTCCCAGCCGATCTCCACCAGCGAGCGGCGGATCGCCGGGATGGTCCCCTTGCGCCGGTAGATCTCCACGGCCTCGCGGATGAGCCGGCGCTGGCGCGCGGCGTCTTTCAGGGGGTCGAAACGATGACCGACGAGCTCCGCCAGCAGCGGCAGGAACCGCTCCTCGCAGCGGTCCACGTCGAATATCTCGGGGAACCGGTCCGCCAGTTCCTTCAGTTCGTCGAGGCTCGCGGCCGGTACCTTGAGGAAGGTCTCCAGGTCGCCGCTGTCGTCCCTCTCCCGGTAGAGGGGCGGCAGCAGGTCGAGGAGCTTCTTCTCGAAGTAGGATCCCGGCATCAGGCGACCCTCCTCACATCCAGGTTCACCTGGCCGAGCACGGCGATCTCGCCGGCGCGCACCTCGATGTCCTCCTGCGGCGCGTACATGCGCACGTGGCTCACGCCGCGGACGCCGTCGATCAGGGCCACCAGGTCGGAGAACCGGACCGCCTTGCCGAAGTCCATGCGGTCGAAGGCGAAGTGTTCGGCGAGCGCGTCCTCGACCCGGCTGCGCACCAGGTCCAGGTCCTCGCCCGCGTGGGCGAACACGTCCGCGTCGACGGAAACGGGCCGGTAGACCGGATCGAAGAGGTTGATCTCGACCGTGATGACCTTGCGGGATTCCAGGAACTCCGCCAGGTCGCGCTTGAGCAGCGCGGAGGGCGGACCGCCCCCGTCGGGGGCGACCGCGAGGTTGACCTGGTAGTAGCGGATGTTCCCGCAGTCGTTGACATCGAGGATCTGCGCCTTGGCGACGCCGGGAAACCCCTCCGCCAGGGCCTTGTAGTCTTCCTTGGTGACCGCCTTCCAGAGCGATCTCAGCTCCGCGGGCGCCTGCCGGCGGGCATGTTCCAGGGTCTCCCGGTCGGCCCCGTTGGTGGCCGGCGCCGGGTTGGTGACCGAGAGCGCCACCTGCGCGCCGTCCAGGTAGACGGCGTCCAGCACCTCGGTGACCAGGTTCGGTCCCAGGTTGCCCGTGGCCCCCATCGTCTCGAGGTATTCCACCTCCACCGGCTCACCCGGAGGAGGCACGGCGCCGTGCACGCCGTCCCCGAACACGATGGTCGTCTCGTCCAGCGCGTCGGTCTCGGTCTGGAAGTGGAGCGCCCCGGCGTCGCTCTCCTGGAAGTGCGCCACCTCCGTCCATTCCCGCTCCTGGATGCGGACGCGGATGGAGCCCTGGGCGATGCTCTTGCCGGCGAGGACGAGCCGCTGTCCGGGTTCGCCGGTCCCCGTGAAGAATTCGCTTTTGCGGCGGCCCTGGCGCGCATCCACGTCGACTTCCGTCCGCCCCCTCGGGATCACCGCGTCGAGGGCCGTCTCGAACTCCACGTCGCCGTCCTCGAGCCGGGCCCGGCAGGCGGTGCCGGCGGGGATGGTCAGGTCCTCGTCGAGGGGCGCGGCCAGGGCGAACCGCAGCGTGGTGGTGGCAGCCACCGGCGTATCCAGCCGGTAGCTGATGAGCTTGCAGAGGTTGATGACGTTCTGTCGCTGGCGGGCGGTGGGCAGGAAGGCCTCGGCGGCCTGGGCGTCCAGGTAGTAGGCCAGCATGTCGCCGATGCCGCAGAAGAGCTCGAGCAGCACGACGCCCAGGTCGGACGCGTTGAAGTCGGTCCACCGGTCCGTCAGCTGCGGTACCCGCGCCAGCAGTTCCCGGCGCAGGGATTCATAGTCCTTGTTGGTGTATGCGATGCTCAAGCTCGCTCCCTTCGGTCGCTCGCGGTTACCTGGTTTCTGGTTATCTGGTTTCTGGTCTTGCATTCCGCCAACCAAGCACAAGGAACCAGGAACCAAATAACCAGCTAACCGGCGTCAGCCATTACTTACCGGCGACGGCGCGGAACTGTCGGGGCGGGGAAGAGCGGCGGGGTTCGCGGTAGAAGGGATAGACCAGGTTGCCTTCCGAACATCATATTTGACTATGTCATGCGGTTGGTGGCGGAATTACAATGAATGGATATCTTTAATAGGGCTTGACAATGTTTGTCAGGGTGGGTATGATAACTGGCATGAACGAGACGGAAAAGCTTGGCGACTATATGACGGTAGCACAGGCTGCAGAGTACCTCGGTGTTTCTCCATCCACTCTGCGTAATTGGGATCGTACTGGGAAGCTCAAGGCACGGCGACATCCATTGAATGGATATCGCCTGTATCGGCGTGAAGATCTGGACCAGTTGCTCTTTATGGTAGATACTCCGCGAAAGGACCGAACACGATGACTCCAGCGGGAATTGATAGATCACTGGCTCTCGACTACGGTCACGAGCGAGTGGGGAAAAGATCATTAATTATTCATGCTGACTGTTTTGAGTGGTTAGGAAGAATCCCACCGAACACACTTCATGCCATTGTGACTGACCCACCATATGGCGTCAAGGAATATGATTTTGACCAGCTAGAGAAACGCAACAATGGGAATGGAGGTATTTGGCGTATTCCGCCTTCTTTCGATGGGCACAAGCGCGCGCCGCTTCCCAGGTTCACCGCTCTTACTTCAAAAGATCGGGATCGCTTGCAACGCTTCTTCACAGAATGGAGCCGCTTAGTTACTCGTGCTCTTAGGCCTGGAGGACATGTATTTATTGCAACCAACGCGTTCGTTGCACCCTTGCTGTACGAGGCTCTTTCTTCAGGCGGATTAGAGTTCCGCGGACAAGTTATTCGTTTGGTAAGGACTCTTCGAGGTGGGGACCGGCCCAAGAATGCAGAGAATGACTATCCAGACGTATCATCTATGCCGCGGGGTTGCTACGAGCCATGGGGGATATTCCGCAAACCGCTTCCGCCCAAAATGAAAGTTAGCGATTGTCTTAAAGAGTTTCAGACTGGTGGCCTGCGGCGTTACCTTGATGGGAAACCCTTCGAAGATGTTATTCCAAGCGAACGAACACCAAAGCGCGAACGGAATGTTGCTAACCATCCAAGCCTCAAGCCACAATCTTTGCTCCGGCGACTTGTTTACGCATCTCTGCCGTTAGGCACTGGGATCGTAGCAGATCCTTTCATGGGATCGGGGTCTACCGTTGCTGCAGGAGAAGCCGTCGGAATCTGTGTCATCGGGGTAGAAAGATTAGCGGACTACTACAAGATGGCGTCAAAAGCTATTCCCAGGTTGGCTGCGATGCAAACCGATGTCGATGAAGTGGTTAATGCGCTTCATTCGCAGGGAATGCTCTTTTCATCGCGGCAATGAAAATTACTCGGGATCTCGATAAATCCAATTCGCCTCCATTTTGTTGTAACCAGACCGTGTTACGCTGGCGGTGATGGTCCTTCTGCTGGTCTTCGAGCGCCCAGAAAAGCTCCAGTCATTTTTTGTAAGCCTAGCACCAACCACCTTGACAAAACGGAATGGCTTGGGTGAAATGCCCTGCGCCTTATCTCGAGCACTATTCGCGTCGAACACAAATACCATCAGCCACACATCCTCAGGGTTATGTCCCTGCCAGCCACTGTTATGGCGGGAAGCTTTAACTTCTATACCTTCGTTTGCGTGCAAAATCGAATCCCCCGGGAACATGCCTTTCGGAACCAAGTCGGGATGCCAATTGTGGTAACGGTTCTTTACAAGCGTCGGGCAATACTGCGGGATAATGGCCGTCATGAATTCACCAACCATGCTGCTAAAGTTAGCAGGCATTAAGAACGCTTCTAAGCGCGGCATTTGCTTCGTGTGAAGTTGAGTATTGATGAAACTCAGGAATTCAATGAAGTCATTCATGGCACTACGAACATGTTCAATGGTTAGTCCGTAGGGGATCTCTGCCTCCGGGTTAAACCCCTCAGGTTTAACTGGAACAGCCCTGCACGCTATCTTTTCTAACTCCAAATCGTTCATCGCCTACCCCTGCTAAGAAAGAGAGATTGCCTATGATAATATACGCCTTGGAGAAATTCAACGGAAAACCGAGCCATATCGGCCATTAAGGCTTTTGTGACCATATTGATGTGGGTTCACGCATTGGTGACAATGTCTATCGCTGCAAGGAGAACTTTCAGGAAGAAAGCTGGCGGGGTTCGCGGTAGAAGGGATAGACCAGGTTGCCTTCCACCTGGCTCTGGATGACCCGGTAGGCGATGCGCACCAGCAGCAGGTTGCGGTCGGTGTTCTGCGGCGAGTCGTCGAAGGACACCTCGGTGATGACGACCCGTTTCTCCCACCGCTTGATCGCGTCGATGATGTAATGGCGGATCAGGCCCTTGAGCACGGCGTCGTTGGGCTCGAAGACCAGGTCCTTGAGACGGGAGCCGAACTCCGGCCGCATGAACCTTTCGCCCGGGCGCGTACCGAGGATCTGGATGATGCTCTCGTGGATGTGTTCGTGTTCCGCCGAGGTGGCCGAAGAAACCTGTGCCCCGCCGGAGCGCCGGTGAAAGCTGAAGGGAAACTTGAGCCCGCGGCCGAGGAAATCGAGGTTCATCGTTCACGCTCCTCGCAGATGACCGGGGGCTCTCCGCCGGGACCGGATTCTTCATCGTCTCCGGTGGATTCCGGGAAACGAACAACGAGATCCAGGCCGTTCGCCACGGACAGATGGATCGTGCCGTCGGCTTCGATAATCCCCTTGTGGCCGCTTCCCGCGGCGGCGAAGCCCTTGGCTCCACCGGGAACCAGCCGCACCTCGATCTTCTCGCCGATGCCCTCGATACGGGTGACGGCGAGGATATCGACCGTGCCGTCGGGATTGCCGAGCACGGCCGTGCGGTCGTTGTGGGAGACATCGAGGCGGTATCCGCCCGGCAATTCCACCCGGTAACGTCCTTCGGCTGTCTGAACCGGATCAATATCGAGCGGCAGTCCCTCGATGCCGGCCGCCTCGTGGGTGACCCGCACGGCTTCGGGCTTGAGGACGAGCTCCCGTCCGTCCGGAAGCTTCACGACCCCGCCGCGGGCGGGCTCCAGCACCTCCACCGCGCCGTCCGCCGTGAGGGCCGAAAGGTTCCCCCCGGCGTCGACGCGCACGAACGAGCCGTCGGCCAGGGTGAACAGGCGGCCGCCGTCGGGCAGGTCGCGCACCGTCGTCCCGGCGGGCATGGCCACGAACGGATCGAAGTCCGGCGGCTCAGGTTCTTCGACCTGCCGCACGTAATCCTCGGTGCTTTGCGCGTGGGCCTCCAAGACGGCCTGCGCTTCGGCCCGCAACGCCTCGGAGGCGGCATGGCTCTGCTCCAGCAGCGCCCGGATCTCTTCCAGCTTGTCCCGGATCTGCAGGAGATAGGGGCCCTCGGCCGCCTCGTCTTCACAGACCCCGAGCCCGGCGGCCAGGAGCTGCACCAGGGACATGAACTCGTAGTGCGCGGGCGCGGAACTGGTCCGCTCGATGATGAGCCCGTCGCCTTCCTCGCCGTATCCGTTCCCGAAGACCATCCGTCACAAACCTCTCACCGGTACGAGTTCGATGCCCGAGACGAACCAGCCCTCGAATTTCTGGAACAGGCTGTCCCGCGTGTCCCACAGGAACCGCAGCCTCACGGTCCGCCCCGTGAACATGGAGAGGTCGACGATCTCCGTGCGTCTCGGGACGACATAGGGTTCGAGGGCCCCGCCGTTGACGTCCTCCGAAGGGTTGAAACGGCGCATGAACGACCAGTCGACGTACAGCTCCAGGGTGTCGTACCAGGGAGCGTCCACGCTCTCGATCTCGCCCCATACGTCGAAGCGCAGGAGATAGCCGCGGTCGAGGAAGACCTCGGCCGCGAGCTCGCCGGTGACCCGGATGTTGCTGCCGTCCTCGTCGTACCAGCCGGAAAAGTAGTAGAAATGCCAGGTGCCGTCCGGAAGCTGCTCCACGTACCCGGAGGGTTGCCAGTCCAGCCCGCCGGCCCGGGTCTCCCTGACGACGTCCACCTGGATGTAGCGCCGCGAGCGCACGGCGCCCTCCCGGACGGCCTCGGCGGTGATGACCGCGGCGCCCGGCGTTCCGCCGAAATGAAGGACGCCGCCTTCCACCCGGGCCACGTCCGGGTTGGTGGAGACGAAGGATACTTCTCCGCCCGGGTCGCCGAGCACGGAGAGCCGGACCGACTCCGGCGTCTCCCGGTACGGCTCCCGCACCAGGGAAGGCGCGACGTCCCAGTAGGGGACGGCGAGGTCACTCGGGAAACTCGAAGCCGTAGCCATCGTAGCCTCCACCTTCGCCGCCCTGGCCGTAGTCCACCACTTCGACCTGGATGTGGCGCACGCTCTCCCGGTCCTCGGAGTCGTAGGCCGTGATCACCGTGGCGCCCGCCTGCCAGCCGAGATTGAGCCGGCCGCTCTCGTCCACCCACGCGATGTTCGGGTCAGCGCTCTCGAACTCCACCTCGCCGGCCGGTTCGCCCCGCACCGACAGGGGGACCGTCACCGGCCAGCCGGTGAGGGAGACCTTCACCGACTTGGGGAACACGTCCCAGTAGCGGACCTGCAGTTCTTCGCAATCCATGCGCTCTCCTCAGTCGTCGGTGGTATCCGGGCTTCCGGTGACGATCACCGCGCCGCAGGCGGTGATGTCGCCGACCCGCGCGTTGGGCATCCCCTCGGTCACGGTGTCCAGGCTCCCGGTCACGATGGGTGTCACGCCGTGGCCGGGTATCGGGCAGGCGTGGAGGTCTCCCATTCGCGCCGCGGGCCTGCCGTTCACCACCGTCCGCACGGCCCCGGTGACGATCACGCCCCCGTGGCTCGATATGTCGCCGAGTCTCGCCTGTGGCCTGGCCATCTCTATCTCCCCGCCAGCAGGTGGATCACGAACCCCACCACACCGCCGAACACGCTTCCCAGCGTCAGGACCAGGCCGACCACCTTCCACATGGTCTCGATGCCCAGCTTGTCGTTGAGGCCGGCATAGAGGTTCTTGATGTCGTCGGCGTGGCGGCGCAGTTCCTCGTGGATGCTCCGCGCCAGGAGGTCCACGTTCTCCTTGTCCGACTTCTTCTCGATCTCACGCTCGATCTTCTCCAGCCGGGCCTGGATCTCGCGGCGGTGGTCCTCGAGGATGCTGCGGAACTCGGCCCGCCAGGCGTCGAAGGTGCGCACCAGGAGGCGCTCGCTCTCCGCCCAGTCCGGCGGCGTATGTGCCTGGTGTTCGGACATGCTCACCTCCTCTGCCGCAGCGAGAACCGGCCGCGGATCTGGACGTCCACCTCGAAGCGGTCGGCGAGTCCCCGGCGCTTGAGCGCCCGGGCGATGGCCCTGCGGGCGCATTGGATCTGCTCGACCCTCATCCTGTGGGAGACGCTCTCCCGGTGGCTGCGGTAGTAGTAGAGCGGCTTCTTCACGTGCCGCACCTCCGCGGCCTCCGAAAGGCGCAGGCACAGGTCGTAGTCCTCGGCGCACTCGAAGGACTCGTCGATGCCGCCGACCCGGTCGAAGACCGAGCGTCGGATGAGGCGGAAGTGGAAGGTCATGAAGTCCAGCAGCAGCCGGTCCCTCGAATACGGGATGCGGCAGCGGCGGCCGTAGCCCCGTGCCCTGCCGGACTCGTCGCTGTCCACCCAGCCGAGGTAGTCGCCCGAGGTCTCCGCAATCGCCGCCTTCAGGGCCGGGGTCCGTCCCCGGTGCTCGGAGGCCGTCACGCGCACGCGGTCGTCCAGCTTGGCGTAGTCGCGGGCGATCTCCACGGAGCGGTCGGTGGAACCGTCGTCCCAGATCAGCAGCTCGAAGTCCCGCCGGGTCTGCGCCAGCACGCTCTCCACGGCCCGTTCCAGGTACCGCTCCCGGTTGAAGACCGTCATGATGATCGAGATCGCCGCCATCACGCACTCCGTCAGGTGTTGATCAGGACCTTGTTGGCCGAGCGGATGAGGATGTTGCCCATCACGCCGTCCATGAGGATCACGCTGCCGGCCTTGTCGGTGGCCTGGATCCGTTCCCGGCCTGCGGCCGCGTCCATCACCACCACCTGGCCGGCCTTGTCGGTCAGGCGGATCATCTCCCTGCCGGCGGTGGAGTCGATGAGGATCTCCTGGACGCCGCCCAGGCCCCAGATGTGAACCTTCTCCCGGCCCCTGGTGGTGTCGATGAGGATCTTCTGCCAGCGGGCCCGGGTCTTGTCGCAGGACTGGATGTGGATCTTCTCCTTGTCCTTCCATGCCTCCCAGCGCACGAACTGGCGGCACAGGTCGGTGATCTCGATCCTGGCGCGTCGGTCCTTGACGTCGGAATCGATGTCGAGCTGGTCGCCCCGCTCGGCGTCCCTTTCACCGCGGCGCCGCGCGTTGCCCACCTGGACGTCGCGCTTGACCCGGCATTCCATGTGGAGGATCTGCCCACCGCGGTCGATGACCTTGAGGAATTCCTCCTCGTCGCGGTCGTCCACCACGATGGTGTGGCCGGTCTCGGTCTTCAGCAGCACCTTCCGCCGCGGACAGTAGTACGGCGGATGGCCGTGGTATTTCTTGTGTTCCAGGTCGTCGTGGCGGTCGGGTCGGTGCTCGACCTTGTCCTCGCAGTCACGGCAGGTGGGATCGCTGCAGAGCCGCTTCGATTCCTCCGGTTGCTCGCCCGGGTTGCTTTTCGCCAGCCACACCCCGGTCCAGATGGGATACTGGACATTGCCTCCCTCGAACTCGGCCCAGACCGAAGCCCCTTCCTCGGGGACCAGGAACACCCCCACGTCCTCGTTGCCGCCGTAGGGAAAGCAGGGCCAGGCCCACTCGGACCAGTTCTCCCGGCCGGTGCCGAGCACGGCCGGGATCTCCAGCCTGCACCGGCCGAGCCGTTCCGGGTCGTTGTTGTCGCGCACGAACGCCCGGTACTTCCCGTACCAGCGGTTCTTGTAGCGCTCCTCGTGCTGTCGATCCTGGGTTTCGATCATGGGTGCGCCTTCGGATCACTTCCTGGGCAACACGCCGCGCAGGACCTCGCGCACCACCCGCGTGGCGAGCCCGTCGGGCGTCTTCTTCGGGTCTGCCTTGGACACCGCGTGCCGGATGGCGTCCCTGGCCGCGGCGGACAGTCCGGCCTCCCGGGCGGCCACGGCGCCCTTGACCTCCTTGGCGCCCAGTCGCTCGATGACCCCGATGACCGCGTCCAGGGCGTTCGCCTTGGCGCGCCCCCACGAGGTCAGCTTCACGATGGTGAGCAGGGTCACGAGAAGCGTGGCGAAGAGCTCCTTGTTCTCCAGCACGAAGATCACGATCCGCTCAAGCTGTTGCATGGTCGTTTCCTCCTTCACTCTGCAGCGCCTTTTCCAGGGCCACGTACTTTCCGTCGAGACGCGCCCAGCGGGCCCGGCCGCCGCGCACGTCCACGTGGATGAACCCCTGCTGCGGGTAGAGGCCGATCCCGCCGTTCCTGAAGGCCTCCACCTGCTCGGCCAGCCGGTACATCCGCTCGGGCGTGAGTCCTTTCACCACGATGTCCGCGGCCTCGCCGAGCAGGTGCCGGCTCCTGCGCGCCCCGCCGACCTCCCGGTTGTGCTTCTCGCAACGGAACCCGCTGTTGACGCGGACCGGCACGCCGGCCAGGTCACGCAGCTCCTGGAGCGCTTCCACCAGGCGCATGTCGACGTCCGCCCGGCCGCAGCACGGGCACGCGAACTCGGATCGGGAAAAGTTCCGGGTCAGGTCTCCCATGGTCCGTCACCTCCTGTGGTCAGCGCCGTTCGCCGGTGTCGGCGTCGATGGTCACCATCGCGGGCGGTTCCTCGGCCGGAGCGGGCGGCGCTTCCTGGTCGTTCCGCCTGCCCTTGGCCTCGTCGGACTTCTCGCCCGCACCCTTGCCCAGGGCGTTCTTCTTGAGCCGGAGTTCGCAGTGGTATCCGCCTTCGCCGATCACGTGGCGGACGGAATGGCAGTAGTAGACGCCGGAGAACTTCCGCCCGACGCCCTTGACCTCCACGTTCTGCTTGGCCCGCAGCGTGGGGATGCCGATGGTGACCGCAACGGCCTCCACCTGGCGGAGCTCGGCCTCCTTGAACCTGCCCTCGGCGAGGTCCTGGGCCGGTTCCTGCCGCGGCTCCTCGTGGAAGCCTTCGGACCGTTCGAAGCTCGGGACGATCTGCCCCGACTCCTGCTCCTTGTAGCGGGCCTCTCCGGTGTTGCCGTCCACCAGGTAGGTGCGCCTGCCCAGCGAGGTGCGCTCCGGCGTGGTGTCGTTGCTCGCCTTGTGCTCGACCGGTTCCTTCTTGCGCGGGTCGACGCCCACGGCCTTGGTCTCGACACCGGGGCCCTTGGCGCCCTGGGATTGGGTGGAGGGCCGGAAAGAGCGCAGGACCCCCTTCCGGTCGGTGAAGTACTCCAGGACCACCGCCGGTTTCTGCTCGAGCTCCCGCGGGTGGAAGTGCAGCTCGTCGTCCTGGATGTAGAAGACGTAGCCGGTGACCCCGTCGCCGTCCCGGTCGCGGGCCTTGGCCGCGAGCTCCTTGAGGAACTGGGCGTCCGAGACGTTGCTCTGCACGACCCGCAGGTGGCGTCCCTTGGTGGGGGTCACCACCGGGGTGAGCCCGTTGGCGGCGGCGATCTCCTCGGCGATCTCGGAGTAGAGGATGCCGGGCGGCGGCTTCTTCCAGACCTTCTGGTTCTCCTTGCCGGCCAGCTTGAAGCCCTTGTCGTAGGCCTTGATGCGGATCGTGGGATCGCCGTTCTCGGGAAAGTCGTAATCGATGTCCTTGATGACCGCCTTCTTGCGCGGCGAGAGGTCGCCCACGTACCCGAAGCGGGCCACGATCTCGTTGCCCTCCTGGAAGAGCGGATCGTCCACGAACTGGAGGTTGCGGTCCGTGACGGACAGCTCCAGCACGTCCAGCTCCTCCTCGTTGTCCTCGAAGACGAACGAGGTGATCTCCTGCGTGATGTCCGCGGACAGGGTCCGCCCCTCGATCTGGATCAGGAACGTCGGTTTGAAGGTATCGAGATCCATGCGCCGTACTCCGGTCGAGCCGCCGTCAGGCGGCACCCACCGGATACTTACCGGCGCACGGACGAAGGTGTCGGGACGGGTGGATGGTGAGGAAGTTCAGCCCGGTCGAGGAATGCGGTCGCCAAGGGTCGCGCCCTACGCCAGGAGGCGCATGTAGACGTGGTCCGTGGAAGGGATGCGCAGCACCGTCCCGGGCTCGAGCTTCAGGGGGAAGAAGATGTCGTTGTAGTCGCAGATGACCCACCACAGGTCGGCCCGTCCCAGGTAACGGTGGGCGAGCAGGTCCACCCGGTCGCCTTCCACCACCGTGTGGAACCGGTCGTCCGGCCTCGGGGCGGCGTCGATGGGAGGCCGCGTTCCCAGGAACTCCTCCCTGCCGTCGGTGTAGAGGATGCAGGCGGCGTATCGCGAGGAGCGTCCGATCATCCCCGCACCTCCGAGTAGTCCACGGATTCGTCGATGTATTCCTCCAGCACCAGGTCCACCTCGGCGTGCTGGGGCAGGAGGCTGTCCCGGTCGAACATGTGGAAGAACCGGGCCTTCACCTGCCGCACCACGCAGAGAACGCCCGGGTAGAGGTCCCCGAACAGGAGCAGCACCCGGTGCGGCGCGTTCTTCAGCATGGTGCCGGCATGCTCGGGATAGAGGAGCGAGCGGAGCCAGTCCACGGACTCCTTCACCGGCCCCTTGAAAAAGACGAGCTTGAAAGTGATCTTGCGCGGACCGCCGGCCACGTACTGGTAACGGGGATGGCTCATGCCCGGGATCTTGATGGCCGCGTAGGCGGTGCTCTTGTCGTCGAGGATGTCGTCCGGGTTGTACTGGAAGTCCAGGTAGTCCCCGGTCTCGATGTCGACGAGGTAGGCGGTGATCTCCCTGCGGTCCCAGGCCATGGTCAGAGCTCCTCGATCTCGACGACCGGCTTGCCGAGCTCGAGGGCGCGCGCCGTCTCGCGGCGCATCCCGTCGGAGATCCCGTCCCCGACGTAGACCCAGACCTCGTCGCAGGCCTCCATGAAGGCCAACCCGCAGGCGATGCCCCGGTCGCGCTCCTCCCGGCGGCGGTCATCCAGGAAACGCGGGTAGAGCAGGTGCGGCGCGAAGGGGACGTGGCCCGCCTCGACCGCCTTCCGGCACAGCCGTTCGGCCACGGCCTCGTTGCGGGCCGTGTCCCCGGCGTACCGGCTGCAAATGAATATCCGTTTCATGTCTCACCTCAGAGCGTCTCGTAGTTCTTGATCTTGCGCTCGCGCAGGTCGCGGTAGACGGACTGCGCGATCTGGCGGCCGTCGAGCTGCGTGGTGACCGCGATGTCGATGGGCCGCTCGGCGAGCGCGTCCAGCTTGGCGAGGATCGCCTCGAGCAAGGGACGCAGCTCCTCGGCCCGCACTCCAGGCCCGCCCGGGATCATCGGGCCGGGGACCGGCGCGCCGCGCGTCTCCCCCGGGAGCAGGGACCGCTCCGGCGGCGCCTCCGGCGAGGGGGCGGGAGCCGTGGTCTCCCTCACGACCGGCATCGGGCCGCCCACGCGGGGCACTTCGGCCGCCAGAACGGGGGTCAAGGCGAGCGTGCCGGCGAGCATCGCGGGTGCGGCCACGCGCCTGCCCAGGTCGCCCATGAAGCCGAACACCCGCTCCAGCGCCTTGGCGGGAGCCTCGGCGGCCCGGGCTATCCCTCCGCCGAGCGTCTCGAGCAGGGCCATGCCGCTTCGCGTGAGATCGGCCAGCGGGCCTTCCTTGGCGTCCGAGAAGGGCAGCAGGTCACGCACGAAGGAGAGCGCCGACCTGGCCGCCTCGTAGGGTGCCGACACCGCGGCCTTGATGCCTTCGCCCACGGTGGTGAGGATCGCCTTGCCGCTCTCGAAGGCGGAACCGGCCAGGTCCGCCACGGCGGTGGTCACCGATTCCCACGCGCCGGCTGCAGCGGTCTTGACCGTCTCCCAGGCCGAGGACGCGACCGAGGCGAGTCCCTCGAAGGGCGCCTTGATCCATTCCCACGCCGCCCCGGCCATGGACTTGAGCCCTTCCCATGCGGCGGAAGCGGCGCCGGTGATCCGGCTCCAGGCGGCCGTAGCCGCGTCCGCCACCCATGAGAACGGCGCACTCACGGCGGACCAGGCCGATTGAGCGAGGCTGCCGAGACCGCTCCAGAGTCCCGCCGCGGAGGTCCTGATCCATTCCCAGGCGCCCGCGGCCGTCTCGGCGACCCGGCGGAACGGTGTGGCCACGGCGTCGAAGGCCGCACCACCGAGAGACTCGATCCCTTTCCATGCCGATGCGACCGCCCCGGTGACGCCCCGCCACACCCGGGCCACCGCCTCCACGCCTTTTCGGAACGGCCAGGTCAGCACGGAGAGGAGGCCCGCGCCGAGGTTCTTGAGCCCGTCCCAGACCCAGCGCGCCGCGGCGAGTATGCCCCTGAGCGCCATGCCGAGGACCTTGCCCGGGAGGGTGAGCACGCCCAGCATCCCCTTGGCCAGCGTCTTCAGGACCGCGGCACCGGAGGCGGTGAGGTCGGACAAGGGGCCCGTCTCGGCGTCGGAGAACGGCAGCAGCCTGCGCAGCCACCCGAGGGCCTTCTTGAGCAGCTCGAAGGGATAGGTGACAGCCGACCAGATGCCTTTCCCGAGCGCGACCAGGATGTGCTTGCCTGCCTCGAAGAAGGTGGTGTCGCCTGAGAGAAAGCTGCGGACCGCCCCGAACACCTCCGCCAGGGTCCGCACGAGCGGCAGGTCCATGAACGCTCCGACCACGGCGGCCGCCGCGGAGGCGAAGAACCGGCCCACGGCCGAGAAGATCCCCTTGATGAAGTCCCACACGCCCGCGATCACGTCCCGGACCCACCGGAACGGCGTGGCCAGGAAGTCGAACACGGCGGCACCGACGGCCTTCAAGCCGTCGAGCACGGAGACCTCGCCGGTGAGCACCTGCCAGAGCGCGTAGACGACCCGGCCGACCATACGGAAGGCCTGTACCAGGAGGCGGACGGGGAGGAAGAACTTGTAGACGAACCTGGCTGCCCCGACGAAAGCGGTGACGATCACCTTGCCCATCCAGGCCGCGGCCCGGACCACCCAGGCGACCGCCTTGACCACGGCCGCAAGGTTGTAGATCACGAACTCGAGCAGGTAGGCCCCCACCTTGGCGATGACGCCGAGCACCATGCCGAGCGTCTCCCCGAGGCCGCGGAAGGCGGATGCGTCCGCCGAGGTCGCGGCCAGACCGAAGATCTCCAGGACGGAGGCGACCGCCCGGTAGAGCGCCCCCCAGGCCTGCATGAGCGCGCGCACCGCGGGCTCGACAATCGCCCGGATCCGGGTGAAGGCCCCCGCGAACGCCCGCCAGAGGCCGGACAGGAACTCCCGCACCCGGTAGTAGATGCGGAAGACCGTGACCACCAGCCCCATCAGCCCGGCCTCCTCGAGCTTCCGCGCCAGCTCCGCCGACATCCGCCCCGTGCCGCCGCTGAGCGAGGTGATCAGCGCCTTGATCCCCTGGAAGACGAGCTTCACCTTCTCCCAGGCCCCGAGGACGGTGTCCCGGATACCGGCGAAGTTGGTCTCCCAGGCCCGCTTGAGCAGGTAGACCGCCAGCACCACCCCGCCGATGATCGCCGTCACCGGCAGGAAGTAGGTGGCGAACGCCGAACCCACGCCCGCGACGGCGGCGCCCATGGCCGCGAGTCCTGCTTTGATGGCCGGGAGCATCAGCCCGATGGTCCCGGCCGCGGCGATGACGCCGCCCACGACGACGAGCACCGCGCCGAAAGCCATGCTCAATGTCAGGAGCACGCGGGTGAGCCCCGGCATGGAGCGGGCGAGTTTCTGGAAGAACAGGACCGCCCTGGAGATCCCCTGGATCACGGGTGTCACCACCGGCAGGAGGGTCCGGCCGAGGATCTCGAAGAGGTTGCCGAGCTGCTGGCGGAGCAGCGTGAACTGCGAACCGATGTCCATATTCATGGCCCGGGCCATCTCCTCGGTGACCGCCGTGCCGCCCTTCATGGCCCGCTCGATGGCGCGGATGTTGCCCTCCAGGGCCTCCATGCCCTGGGACATCTGCAGCAGGAACTTGACCGCCTCGTCGGAGCCGAAGGCCTTCTTGATCTCCACCTGGGCGGCGGCCTGGGACAGGTCGGGGAAGCGTGCCTTGATCTCCTGGAGGATGGGCACGATCCCCTTCAGGCTGCCGGTGGAGTCCACGAAGGATAGCCCCAGCTTCTCGCCCGCCTCGGCGGCCTTCATGATGAAGGCCTTGTACAGGGTGCCGGCCTCGGAGCCGGGCATGGTGGTCTGGAGCTGGCCGAGGATGGCGAGCTGCTCCTGGAGCGGGACGTTGGAGGATGCGGCCACGGCGCCGATGTTCTTGATGGCGTCGGCCATCTGCCGCCCCGTGGTCTTGAACGAGGCCACGGTCTGGGCCATGGCGCCGGCGAAGGCGCGCGACCACTCCACGTCGGAGAACTCCGACATGATGGGCTTGAAGATGCCGTAGGCCGTGGTGAAGGTCCCCACCATCTCCTCGGTGGTGGCCTTGGTGGCCTTCGCGGTCAGCGCGGCCATCGCGGTGAAGGTGCCTACCGCTTCGTCGCTCAGGCCCGCGAGCGCCGAGCGCACGTCGTAGGCCGCGGTGATGAACTCGGCCTTGGTGGACCCGGCCCAGGTGTTGGTGAAGGACTCGGCGGCGTCCTCGATGGCCTGCAGGTCCTTGACGCCCAGCGAGGCCAGTTCCCCCAGCGCCTTCTGGGTCGCCGCGGTGGAGGCCACCAGCCCCGCCGGAACGGCCAGCAGCGCCAGCCCGGCCCCGATCATCATCGTTCCCTTCTGGATGCGGTCGAGGTTGCGGGTCATGCGCTCGCTGGCCGCGGCGACCGTGGCGTCCAGCGACTGCATGGACGACTCGATGCGGGCCGCGTTCCGCGAGAACGCGTCCTTCATCGATACGACGATGCCGAGTCCCAGGTCGCCGTTCATCTCTGCCTGCGCTCCATTTCCTCCCGCTCAAATGCAAGCTGCCGCTCCAGGGCCTCCACGAACTCGCGGCGGACCCGGAGCGGCAGCGCTTTCGTCTCGGCGTATCCCCAGTGGAGTCCGCCGTAGGCCAGGAAGAAGGCGTCCCTTACAAGCGAACTCCGGGGAACAAAAAACCCGGCTCGGCCTCCAGGCGGGTCCGGATGCGGGCGCCGCAGCTGTCGCACTCGGTCTCCACGGTGGTGTCGATGCCCGCGTCCACCCGGAGCATCTCCTGCCGCAGGGCGCTGCGGTCGCGCATGGACATCTCGGCCATGAGCTTCTTGTTGGGCGGCTTGCCGTCGATGTCGATGATGCGGATCAGCATGGCGGACGAGATGGACGGCTCCTTCAGCGCGGCCAGCCGTTTCTCCTTGTGGCCGTCCAGGTAGCCGAAGCGCACGGTGCGCTTCGAGCCGGGCAGCTCGAAGGAGAACTCCCGCTCCGGGCCGTAGGGGGTGACCTCCAGGTCCTCGAGGTCGACGGCCACGTGGTTCGTCGCGCGGCAGGCGGCGTTGGGGCAGACCAGCTCCAGCTCCACCTCGTCGCCCAGGGAGACCTGGCGAAGCTTGACCAGGATGAAGAGCCGGTCGCCGGAGAGCAGGTCGAGGACGTCCTTCATGGACGGCTCGTCGTTGTCCCCCAGGCGGACGATGCAGTTCTTGAGGACCTGGTTGACCGCGTCGCCGGTCCGGATGAGCCGCTGGTTGGTGAGCAGCTCTTCCTCGGCCCCGGTCATCTCCCGGAGTTCCACCTCGGTTCCGCTGGGAAGCTCGAACGTGTACACGGTTCACCTCCGCCCGTCAGGTCCAGTACTGGTAGCTGATGGTGATCTTCTCGATGGTGTTCTCGGTGTTGGCGCCTTCGAGTTCGTCGTACTCGAGCACCTTCACCCACGCTCCGTGCAGGGTCCATCGACGGGTCTCGTTGCCGGCCCGGTCGTAGCGGACGATGTCGATGTCGCGCATGTAGTCGTTGGGCAGCCCGCCGACCACGGCGTTGACGTCCACCTGTTTCTTGACCCATTCCCTGGCGGCCTCGTCCGAGCCGTCCTGGAGAATGCCCTTCTCCAGGGTGATGTCCTCGAACTTCACGCGCCCGGCCACCTTCTGGTCGAACATCGAGCCCGCGGGGGCGAAGGCCACCTCCTCGAACTCGGTCTTGGGCTCCTGGCCCTTCTTGAAGAGCGCCACGTCGAACCCGTTCACCTCGATAGCGAACTGCCAGTTCTGGTAGAGGCTCTTGGGCATGTTCCCGCTGCGCATGGGCTACCTCCTCACGTGGTCTTGAAGATTTCCTTGAAGTCCGCGCCGGTGGCGGTGAGCACGAAGTTGAGCTCGATGAACTCCGCGGTCTTCGTGGGCTTCACGAACACCCGCGCCACCAGCTCGTTGCGGTCGATCACCGCCGGCGTGTTGGCCTCCTCGTCGCACTGCACGGCGAAGTCGTAGAGACCGCCCTTGTCCTTGATGTCCTGCAGGAAGGGGTTGATGAGCCGCAGCAGCGCCCGCCAGGTCTGCGGGTTGTTCGGCTCGAAGACCACGAACCGGGAGGACTCGGCGATGGCTTCCTCGATGTACATCATTGAGGTGGTCCCACTTTTTGGACAATAGCAATTGATCGCTTTCACTATCTGAACAGTGAGATATTATTCAAAAATTTTAGAAGACAGATGGTGAAAGGAGAAAAGGAAATGTCGCAGAAGAAGTACA
>Ga0256833_1000975_pt1 | contig 21568 bp, 22 predicted proteins | sample 356284metaG_FD_190535 | JGI IMG/M metagenome (GOLD analysis project Ga0256833, IMG submission 190535) | Hydrothermal vent microbial communities from Mid Atlantic Ridge, Atlantic Ocean - 356-284 | ecosystem: Environmental > Aquatic > Marine > Hydrothermal vents | place: Atlantic Ocean: Mid... | reverse complement strand
ATTGTGCTTTTCGTCCACGATGAAGTAGAGCTGTCCATCGTAATCCCTGAGTTTCTTCTCTTTAAGGAGCTTCAATTCGATCTTATCCACAGCCCTGAGGAGTCCGGGCTCCTGCAGTAGTTTAAAGAGCCTCTTGTTCTTCGGATCCCCCCTCCTGACCTGCAGTAATCTGAGGGCGGCCTTTTCGATTTCTCCCTTCGCCAGGTGCTCTTCAGCCTCTTTGAGGAACTGCCTTATGAGCTCCTTCTGCTTTGCCACCATCTGGGCGACTGCGGGCTTCACTTCGTAGAAGTGCTCCACGCTGGAGTGCTCCACGGGTCCGGATATGATGAGGGGGGTTCTGGCTTCGTCTATGAGGATGGAGTCCACTTCGTCCACTATTGCGTAGTAGTGGGCCCTCTGCACCATCTCGGCCTCCGAGAAGGCCATGTGGTCCCTCAGGTAATCGAATCCGAATTCGTTGTTGGTTCCATAAGTTATGTCGGCATTATAAACATCCTTTCTGTTGTTGGTTATCACTATCTGGGGCCTGCCTTCTTCGTTCATCACAATAAGCTGGTCATTCCTGTCGCTCTGTATGGCACCCACCGTAAGGCCCAGCCTCAGGTATATGGGGGCCATCCACTGGGCATCCCTGCGGGCAAGGTAGTCGTTTACAGTGACGATGTGGACGCTTCCGCGGGGCTGTCCGTTTACGATGAATCTGCTGTTCCCTTTGAGCCCTCTGGCTCTGGAGATGAGGGCGTGCATGTAGGCGGGGAGGGTGGCGACCAGGGTTTTACCCTCTCCTGTCTTCATCTCGGCGATTTTCCCCTGATACAGGACGATTCCCCCTATGAGCTGGACATCGTAGTGGACCATGTCCCATACGGTCTTATTGCCTGTAACAGTATATTCGTATTTTTCTTCCGCAAGCCGGCGGGCCACCTCTTTGACCAGGGCGAAGGCCTCCGGCAGGATGCTGTCCGGAGATTCTCCATCGGCGAGGCGCTTTACGAATTCCTCCGTCTTTCTGGGTATATCTTCGTCCTTAAGCGAGCGGTAAGACTCGTAGATTCTGTTTATTTTCTCCACGAGGGGCCACAGTTTCTTCAGCTCCCTCTCGTTCCTGCTCCCTATAATCCTGTCCGTGATGAATTTCAGCATAGATGTTTACTAAGTTTAATGCTTTTTAATGCGGCGATTTGGTGAGGACCCACACAAATGGGGAATCCGTTGTGGTACATGGGAGGTTCGAAATGCCTGTACGATGGCATCTCTCTTCTGCCGATTCGCCCGGCGCCTAAGGAATCTGATAAATTGAGGCAGGAACCTTTTCCGATTCCCTCTATCCCCCTATTCCATCCGACATGGTCTTTCAAATTGGATTTCAGTTTCTTATCCGGAGGGCGTTCTTCCCATGGGCCCGCGGTGCGGATTTTTCGATAAACTTCTTTCGCAAACAGGAGGATGAAATATGAGACCCCTCATCGTAAAGGTGAACGACGAGAGGTACATAACAGATGAGGAGAGGGGATATGTGTTCCTCTCCCCCGCTGAGGCCAGGTACGACCCCTCCAGGCAGATGGTGGAGGAACTGTCCCGCGTCAGTGCTATGGGAACTCCCAGGGCCACATCTACCCTTTCGACCCATAAAGGAATATGGAGCGATAACGACGGAGATGATACTGACATGTGAGATGACTCCGGGGCTCTGTCCCCGGCTGTGGTGGAGGATATGCTCCTCGTAATAACCAATAAGTACGACCCCCATGTGGATCTCGTAATGGCCCGCATGTACGATGAGGGGCTGGGGGACAGGGTGGTCCGCCTGAATACCGAGGATTTCATTTTCAAAACCCGTTATGCTTTCGATGGAAGGGAGTTCTGCGTGAGCATACTGGATTCGGGGAGGCATTTGTGCAGCAGTCAGGTGAGGGCAGTGTGGTACAGGCGTCCGGTTCCCATCCTGTACAGAAAGCCTCCGGATGAGGGGGTCGATGAGTATATAAGGAAGGAGCTGGAAACCGTCCTGTGGGGCATGTACTACACCATGAGGGATGCCCTGTGGATCAACGACCCCGTTAAGAACAGGATTGCTTCCAACAAGATTCTCCAGATGAGGGTGGCGAAGGAGATCGGATTCCGGGTGCCCCGCACCCTGATAACCAACGATCCCCGCGCAGTCGAAAGGCACTTCTCCCGCAATTCCCCCCTTGCCCTCAAGTCCATATCGACGGCATCCCTGTACGACTCCAGAAGGAAGGACTATATTCCCCTCTTCACCCGCAGGGTTTCGAGGGAATATGTGCTCGATAATGGGGAGTCGGTCAGCAATTACGGGATTTTTCTGCAGGAATTTGTAGAGAAGGAGTACGATATCAGGGTGGTGGTGCTGGGGAGGGAGGTTTTTGCTTTTGCCATCTATTCCGCAGAGAGAGAGGAGACCAGAGAGGATTTCAGGGTCCTCAATCCCTCCATTCTGAAGCACGAATTGATTCAACTACCCCCCGGGGTGGAGGAGAAGGTCAGGAGGTTCGTCGGAGCCTTCGAACTGATATTTTCTTCCATGGACCTGATTCTGTCGGTGGATGGGGAGTACTACTTCATAGAGAACAACCCCAATGGCCAGTGGCTGTGGCTTCAGGAGTTGACGGGTGTGGACCTCATCGGTCCATTCCTCAATCTGTTCCGGAATGTAATCTGATGTCCCCTGCGTCCATCCAGGGCTCATCGGTGGGGTGCGCGAGAATCTTCCTGCCTTCTCCTATTGCCCTCCTCACCCCCTCCACCAGGCTTCCCCTTTCGGGCAGGTACTTCAAGAACTGTTTCCTGAAGACGCTTATCCCCGTGTAGGTGAGTCCCTTACCCTTTTCGAATCCGCAGATGCTGTCCCCCTTTACGAGGACACTGTTGGCATGTCCGTCCACCAGAATCATCAGTCCCAGGGCATCGCTGTCCATGAGTTTTCTCACGGCTCCGGATATGTTTATCCGGTGGACTATGTCGCTGTTGTGGACGATGAACACAGGGCCCACCATCTCCCCGAACTGCTTTATGCCCCCTCCCGTCCCGAGAAGGACCCTTTCCCTCGAAAGGACTACTTCCATCCCGAATGTCCCCTCCAGGAAGGATTTGATCCTGTCCGAAAGCCAGAAGGCGTTTATCAGAAATCTGCTTACTCCGGCTGCCATGAGGACCTCCATTGCGTGGAGTATGAGGGGCTTTCCCCCGAATCTTATGAGGGGTTTCGGCCTCCTCAGGGTGAGGGGCCTCAGGCGGCGCCCGTATCCCGCCGCAAGGATAATAGCGTCCAGCTTCTTCATCCTTTGAATTCCACTTTGGTCTCTAAATTGCCCAGGGGTGATTCCATAAGTATCCTGCTTCCCGGATGCAGGACTATACTCCAGTCCATGTCCACGCTTACGAAGTCCTGGGGGTAGAGGAGGAAGTACTTCCCTACCCTTCTGTGGATCGCAGGTGGATCGAGGGGGAGGGTCCTGGAATCTATGATGTCGAACCTGCCTTCCTCTTCTATCGTTATCCGGTAGGAAATGGGTTCGTAGGGGTCTGTATTCATGAATTCCGTCATGATGTAGAAGGTGTCCATGGCGAAGTCCCTGACATCTCTGTAGTGCCTCAGGGTTATGTTCAGCGCCAGCCCCCATGCGAATACGGGTTTCTCCTCATCCCCCGCAACGATGTAGATGGACGGTGTTGCGATTAACTCCTTTATCCCTTTCTCGGGAATCAGGATGGGAGCGTAGGGATTTATGGTGGATGTGGTGGGTTTGATGTATCGGAAATCGTGAGATATGATCTTCCCCGGCTTAAGGGGGGCGAGCATGAAATCCCTTTTGTACATGATGAGCCTGTCGGTGGGCCTCATGTGCAATACAGAGGAGCCATCCACTATGCGCAGGAATCCGGCGTCCTCTTCCTCCCTGAAGACGAACTTCCAGTCCCGCCTGTATTTGATCCTTCCTACGAGCACGGCGAAAGTTTAATCTTCAGGATTTCTTCAATGTTTTCAGAAATTCCAGAAGCTCGTAGGGAAAGACGAATTTCGTGGAATCGGAAGAGGCGATCTTTTCGAGGGACTCTATGTATAGTACCGTAAGAGCATTATCTTCCAGACTTCTGGCTGCTTCCCGGAGTTTCTCCAGGTATATTGCATACCCTTCTGCTTTTCGGATCATAGCTTCTTTTTCTCCCTCTGCCCGGAGAATGGCGGCCTGCTTTTCCCCCTCAGCTTCTGCAATCATTGCTCTGCGCTCTCTCTCCGCGGCCATCTGCATGGTCATGGCATCCAGGACATTTTTCGGTGGAGTGATTTCCCGTATTTCTACGGAAGACACTTTTACTCCCCACCTTTCCGTCACCTCATCGAGTTTTGCCTGCAATGTAGCGTTTATCTCTTCCCTTTTGGACAGCACATCGTCCAGGGTTATATTTCCTATTACAGCCCTCAGGGTAGTTGTGGCCAGGTTTATGGTAGCCTGTTCGTAGTCGTTGACATTCACCACCGCGGATATGGGGTCTATGACCCTGTAATAAACGATGAAATCAATATCTATAGGGGCGTTATCCTTGGTTATGCAGGTCTGCCTGGGGATCTCCAGTAATTTTTCCCTTATGTCTATCCATATAGGTCTGTCTATGATGGGTATGATGAATACCACTCCGGGGCCTTTGGTTCTCTTCAGGGCTTTCCCCAGCCTTAGAACCACTATCCTCTTATACTCCGGCACTATTTTTATACCCTTGTAAATCAAAAATACGACCGCTATGGTAAGCAGCAGTATGGATATGCTCATGATTTACCTCCTTTTATTTCACCTCCTGACCTGTGCCGAAGTCCAGGTATTCCTGCAGAATGATGCCTGCCGAATAGTGATCTATTGGTCCATCCCTCCCGAATCGCTCCTCCACCAATTTGCTCGTGAATCTTTCGTCCTTCAGTATCACTTTCACGCCGAACCTTTCCTTTACGATGCGGGCCACTTTTCTTATTTCGTCTGCCATCTCCAGCTCCTTCCCCGAGAGGGATATGGGCAGTCCGAAGACCACCGTATCCACCCCCTTTTCCCTTATGAGTTTTTCCACCTCTTCCATGAACTTCTGCCTCTTTACCACCGCGTGGGGAAGGGCTATCTTCCTCCGGCTGTCGCTTATGGCCAGCCCCACCCTCTTCCTGCCGAAATCCACGCCCAGAGCCCTGCCCATCGGAGAAAGTATAAAGCGGAATGGCAATAAAATTTATCAGTTGCGCAGGATCCTGAATGCTCTGGAGGAGTGCGGAATCAGGTATGTGGTTGTGGGGGGAGTGGCAATGGTATTGCACGGGATTCCGAGAACCACAGTTGACCTGGACCTGATGCTGGATCTCAATGAGGAAAACCTCAGGAAATTTCTCCGGTGTATGATTGCCCTGGGCCTGGAGTTTAAACAGCCTGTAAGGGAAGAGGATGTTCTGGATTTGCGCTGGAGGGAGCAGGTCGTAAGGGAGAAGAAGGCTCTGGTTCTGACCCTCTACAATCCGGAGAATCCTCTGGAGGAAGTGGATTTCTTTATAAAAAACCCTCTGGACTTCGAGGGGGTCTATAAACGGAGCAAGGTTATGAAGGGCGAAGATCTGAAGGTCAGGGTTGCACATCCACAGGACCTTATAAAAATGAAGGAGATGGCCGGAAGGGAAGGGGACCTGGCGGATATCGAAATCCTCAGGAGGATGATGGATGAAGGAAAGATTTAAAGGAAAGAGACCTGTGTGGGGTTTTTCGGAGGAGGGGCTGGAGAGGTTCAGGAAACTTCCTCTGAGCCAGAGGATTGGGTTCGTGGAGGAAATCATCCTGCTCAAGCACGAACTGGGTATCCTGGAGAGGGAGAGGGAAAATAAAAGCAGATGGTGGATGAGAAATCGCAGTGGGGATTAATCCTCTGCCCCGAACTCTTTCAGGATTTTACAGATCTCCACCAGTTTCCTCTCGCACGCCCACTGGCCCGGGCTCAGGCCATACCAGTCTTTGATGTGGGGGTCTGCACCGAATTCGAGCAGTATTTTCACAGTTTTCAGACTTCCCGAGGAGACTGCCAGATGCAGGGGTGTGACCCTGTTGTCGGCCCGGGCGTTGGGGTCTGCCCCTGCCTTCAGGAGTTCCATTACCACGCCGTGAAAGCCTCTGTCGGCGGCGAAGTGGAGGGGGGTGTATCCGTGCAGATTGGCCGCATCGGGCGAGGCTCCATGCTCCAGCAGAAATTTCACCATCCCGATGTGCCCGTGCCACGAGGCCAGATGAAGGGGGGTTTCTCTCCTGTAGTCCCTGATGTCCACTTTTGCCCCGTACTTCACCAGGAGGCGCGCAATCCTTAAGTTTCCTGAAATGGCCGCATAGTGCAGGGCCCTGCGGGTGGTCCGGTCCCGGCTGTTGGGATTGTAGCCCCTCCTGAGCAATCTTTCCACCTTTGCCGCATCCCCCCTTATGACAGCATCTATCAGGGGATTGGAGAGGAGAATCAGCGCAACCATTCGCTCTTTATCAGGGGGCTGGTGGCCAGAATCGTACCCGTGCTGTCCTTCACCTGAAAGTAAAGGAGTCCATCTTTCTCCAGAAGTTCCACCCTTCGGGGCCGGTCATCTCCCCTCCAGAGGGCTGTGAAGTTCCTGCGGAACTGGCCGTTGTTCCTGCCGTTCAGATTGATGAGCACCACTGTATTTACGGGCTCATTCATCCAGGGCCATCTTTCCCTTATGTATGCGAAGCCCAGATTCTTCCCGTGGATTTCGCTTATCTTTACATCCCAGTTGTGGAACTGGAGCCCCTCCACCTTCAGGGGCGAGAACCAGGACTTTATAAGCCATCCCCCGTTCATAAGCCGGGCATCCATAACCGTTCTGTATATGCGGAGCTGGAAGTCCAGCAGACCGGGCCCGTCGTAGTTGATTAGATTCGTATCCCGGCTGTATTCCCCGAACATGTCGGCGGAGAATGCGGGAAATATGGAATCTGCCACCCCTATGACCTCGAACCCATCTGGATCGCTCTGCGGCAGGTCCTCTTTCCACCTCCTGTTGGCGAGCAGGGTGGAGTCTATCTTCGGCATCCAGAACATGTACTTCTGTATTCCGAGGTCGTACATGGAGTTGAGCTGTTCGGTGATGTACCTGACTATGCCCATGGAGTCGGGAACCTTCCATCCGAATGCCTGAAGCCACACTCTGGTCCTCTCTTCGGGTACCCCGAAGGACAGCATATTGAGCATGGTCTGATACGGGGCCTGATACGGATCGTAGAGGATTCCCCAGTAGTGGGAGGGGTATGCCATGGGGGAGAGAATATCGGCGATTTTCAGGAGTTCGTAGATGTCCTGTCCTATGATGTCGTTCCACCCCTTTATGCGCATGGGAATCCTGCCGAATATGTCCAGGGACACGGGAATGGAATCGGGGACCACCGCCACTATGTTCCTCAGAGACCGCAGGAGCCTCTTTCTCCTCTGACTTATTGACACCCCAACGGAGGCATCTTCCCACCTGACATAATCCAGCTGGACTTCATCCACATGGGGCACAATGGCCCTTATTACCGACCTGTTGTACTCTTCCACAGTTTCATTTCCCGGGAAGACCCAGACCTCGTATCCCTCCCCGATGACTTCTTTGAGAGGAGGGTCTTTGAATATCACCACCCTTCCGATTACATAGAGCCCCTGACTTCTGAAGTAGTCGGCAAGGGGCCTGAGGTCGTATTTGAATGCATGGGTCTTTCTGGCCAGCGGATGGTCGAAGGGGGTTCCCACTTCCCCATAGACGGTTTTGAAGTCCAGTATAACGCAATCGAAACCGGAGTCCTTCAGCTTATTTGCCATCTGCCTGTATGTCCCATTCCTGTGCATCTCTATGGAGCGGGAAAATCCTATGTGGAAACCGCTGTGGCATCCATAGGAAGACACTATTAAAAACAGCATGGGGAAATTTTATGGGAGCGGCATTATGTTAAATTTAACAGCCAGATCGAACCGGGAGTTTATACCAGACCCTTGGAATAACCCTCCGGGGGGCCTTTAAAATTCTGTTAAAGTTTGAGTGAACCTTAACAGGAGGTTGAGATATGATAGCATTGCTGTGGATAGTGAGTGCCCAGAGCGATACCTCCATGACCATTTATCTCAAAGAAGTGGAGGTGAGCGCCAAAGCCCTTCCGCTTTCCCAGAGCGTAAACCTCACCCGCATTGAGAAGAATGCTCTGGATGTGGGAAACCTTTCTCTGATTAAGAAGGGACCTTTCTCCCCCGACCTGTACTATGAGGGTTTCAAGAAGTTCGATATACAGGTTTCGGTGGAGGGAGAGAGGGTCTATAACACATGTCCCAATCGTATGGACGGCGGTGTCATGAGGTACTTCTCCCTGCACTACAACAACCTCATCGTATCCGGTTCCGCCGCCAACCTCCAGGCCGGAATTGGCGGCATCGCCTATGTTACCAGAAAGCCCCCCACCGGGGACTTCACATTCGAGGCTCTGGAGAATCTCGGAATTCAGAGCAGTAATCCCAATGGCCTGTCCAATCAGACATCCTTCACCCTTTCCGCAAAGAATCAGAGGCTGTCTTTTACATATCTGCATCAGAACGACTACACCTTTGGAGCCAATACCGATGACCTTCCGGACAACTTCCTGGATAGATACAACTACCTTTACGACACGACTCTAACGGAGAAGGGCCTGGGCAAGGATATAAACCTGGGGAAAACCCTCTCGAAGTATATGCTCCTTTCCTATACGGGAGAATTTGGAAAGTATCAGTTCAATGTGGATCTGACCAATGCCGGTCCCGTCCTCTTCCCCTATCTGATGATGGATGAGATCTTTACGAAGGGATTCGATGCCTCCCTCAAGCATGCGGATTTTGGAAAGGTCTATTTCACCTATACCCATCACTACATGAGCAACATCTTCAGGGGCAAGCCCATGTACATGGCCACGGACGCCAAGAAGAAGGTTCTGGGTTATGTGGCATCTTTAGAGGGTCTCGACATCGATTTCGTTTACAGGAACTGGGACACCAAGACCAGAACGATAATGGGAACCATGGTCGATACGACGGTGAACACCATAGACAATTACAACAACCTGCGCCTTACCGGTGCATATAGGACCGACCTCGGCTTTGCCAGATTCAACACCAAGATAGGGGTGAGCCTCGAGAAGGCCGGACACAACGGCATCCCTGTTCAGAATCTGGATTATGTGGCAGGTCTCGATATAAGCAGGCCGCTGAACACCCCTCTGGGTATTGTGAGCGTATTTGCCGAGCTGGCCACCGACATACCCGATCCCAAGTACAGGTACTTCTATCTGGAGACCCCCTGGATGAGGAAGAACGACACCCTCTTCTGCAAGAAGATTATAACAGGCAATCCCAACCTGAAGTCCCAGAAGAGGATAGTGCTGGGAGCCACCGGTGCCCTCTTCGACCTCAAGCTGAACTATGTGGCCGACTATCCTTATTACTACGGGTACATGACCGTAGAGAATATAAGCGGAAATACCTACATGACCAAGTACTATGAGTACAGGAACATCAATGCTTTTATCGGAACCTTCTCCCTCAAGTATGACTACAGGAACCTGCTGGGCTTCAGGCTCGCCTACTCCTACGGATGGAACACCACAAATAAGAAACCTCTACCCGAAATCATGCCCCTGAGGGTTCAGCTGTATGCTAAAACCCCTGAGTGGAATCACCTGAGCGCCAAAATCTCCTATCTATACACCATGGGCAAGGATTCCACCATGATAGACCCCGCTCTGGAAATTACCAGCCCCTCCTACAACAAGGTGGACTTCGAGATCAAGTACACTAAGGAGAAGTTCGATGTGGCCCTCGGAGTGGAGAACCTCCTGAATGTCTTCTACTATGAGCCCTTAAACTATGTAAGGGATCCCTTCATGGCTCCCAAGAACAAGATTGTTCCTGTCTATGAGAAGGGCAGGAACTTCTATCTGAACTTCTATTACAAGAGCTTCTGATGGGTATCTGGGGGGGCTTCGCCCCCTTTAAAATTTTTTCAAATTCGTGAAGCGGATTGGTGATCGCATCTTCAAATCGGTGGCTTTCCTGTCCGCTCTTCTTGTCGTCCTGCTGGTTGTAATCATAGGTGTTCTGCTGTATATGGAGTCCAGGGCCGCAATGGACCGCTTCGGATTCCTCGGATTCATCTTTCGGGATGTATGGAATCCGGTGGAGGATGAGTTTGGCGGTCTGTTTGCAGTGGTGGGCACCCTCCTGTCCTCTGCAATAGCCATCGTTATAGCTACACCGGTGAGCATCGGTGTGGCCATATTCATAACCGAACTGTCGCCTTCCTCCCTAAGGGGTCTTTTATCGGCCATTATAGAGCTCCTCGCGGCCATACCCAGCATTATATACGGAATGTGGGGGCTGTTCGTTCTGGCCCCCATACTCAGACACAGCGTGGAGCCCTGGATGATAGAGCACTTTGGTTTCATACCATTTCTGGGGGGAAAGCCGTACGGTATAGGCCTTCTAAACGCCGGGATAGTCCTTTCGATCATGATTATCCCCTACATTTCCTCCATAGTGAGGGAGGTCTTTTCCCTGGTCCCCGATGTTATGAAGGAGGCCGCCTATGCTGTGGGAGCGACGAGGTGGGAGGTGGTCCGCAATGTGGTCATACCGTACACAAGGTCGGGGATTATGGCGGGAGTGATACTTGGACTGGGAAGGGCCCTCGGTGAGACCATGGCCGTGACCTTCGTGATAGGAAATGCATACAGGATACCCTCCACCATATACGAGCCCTCCATAACCATTGCCTCCTCGCTGGCCAATGAGTTCACCGAAGCCACCAGTACCCTGCACCTTTCGAGCCTGTTTTTCCTCGCCTTCGTTCTGTTTCTCATTACTTTCGTGGTCATGAGCCTCGGAAGGCTCATAATAATGAGGATGCAGAGGCATGGGGTATAGAAAGTTTAAAAATGCTGTAATGATGACCCTTTCTTCTATGTCAGCCCTCGTAAGCATCTTCTTTCTCCTCTGGATACTGAAGGACCTTGTGGTCCGGGGAATTGCAGCCATCAACTGGGATTTCTTCACCCATCTTCCCGCTCCTCCGGGAGAGGAGGGGGGAGGTATAAGGCATGCCATATACGGAACTCTCGTTATCACTGCTATGGCTTCCGCCATTGCCATACCCGTAGGACTGCTTGCCGGTACATACCTGAGCGAATATGCCCGGCACGGCAGATTCGGGCTCGTGGTCAGGTTCCTGTCCGATATTCTGCTCTCTGTTCCCTCCATCATCGTCGGTACCTTTGTCTATGCCATCATGGTCAGACCAATGGGAACCTTTTCCGCTCTCTCCGGTGCTGTAGCCCTTGCCATAATCATGATTCCCGTAATACTCAAGACAACGGATGAGGTCCTCCGGCTCGTTCCGGATGTGGTCAGGGAGGCCGCCTATGCCCTTGGGGCTCCCAGATGGGTTGTAATAACGAAAGTGGTTTACAGGGGAGCTATAACGGGCATCATGACCGGAATAATTCTCGCAGTTGCCCGGATCATAGGGGAAACTGCTCCTCTCCTGTTCACATCCTTTTCCAACAACTTCTGGGAAACGAATATACTCAGGCCCATGGCCACCATGACGGTGGTCATATTCAACTATGCCATGAGCCCCTATGAGAACTGGCAGAGTATAGCATGGGGAGCCAGCTTCGTTCTGACGGTTTTCGTTCTGGTTCTGAACCTTCTTGGCAGATTCCTTTTCAGGGGGAGAAAATATGGATAAGTATATCGCCAGGGTGATGGATCCGGTAAAGGTGGAAATCCGTCATCTCAATTTTTATTACGGGAAGTTTCATGCCCTCAAAGACATAAATTTACAGATAGCGGAGAAGAGGGTGACTGCCCTCATTGGACCTTCTGGATGCGGTAAGACCACCCTACTGCGGACCATAAACAGGATGCACGATCTGTATCCGGGAAACAGGTACGAAGGGGAGATACTTCTGGATGGGAAGAATATTCTGGACCGGAAAACCGATCTTATGGAGCTCAGGCAGAGGGTGGGGATGGTCTTTCAGAAGCCGACCCCCTTCAATGCCTCCATATTCGACAATGTAGCGTTTGGATTGCGCCTGAAGGGCATAAGGGACAGGAGAGAGCTGGAAGCGAGGGTGGAGAGGGCTCTGCGGGATGCGGCCCTCTGGGACGAAGTAAAGGATAAACTTAAAGAAAATGCTTTATCACTCTCCGGCGGACAGCAGCAGCGCCTTTCCATCGCCCGTGCCATAGCTGTGGAGCCGGAGGTCCTTCTGTTCGATGAGCCCACATCTGCTCTGGACCCGGTTTCCACTGCAAAAATAGAGGAACTGATAAGGAGCCTTGGACGGACCATGACAGTGGTCATCGTAACCCACAATATGCAGCAGGCCGCAAGGGTTTCCGATTATACGGCTTTTATGTACTTCGGGGAGATTATAGAGTTCAACTCAACCGATATAATTTTCACCAGACCGAAGATTAAGCTGACGGAGGATTACATAACCGGGAGGTTCGGATGACCAGAAGAAGTCTGGAGGAGGAGCTGAAAGCCCTGATGGGAGAAATAGAGAAGGAATTCTCCATCGTTCTGGAGATGCTGGACAGGGCGAGGGACCTGATCGAAAATCACACAGATGAGGCTTACGAAGTGATCATGGATATGGAGGATACCATAAACAGGATGGAGGTGGACATCGAATCCCATGCTGTAAAACTCCTTGCTCTCTATCAGCCTGAGGCGGGGGACCTCAGGACCATAATCACTGCAATAAAGGTCAATAACGATCTGGAGAGGGCGGCGGACCATGTGGAGAACATAGCCCGGGATGTTCATCTCATGAAGAGGGATGGAGGAAACATGATAGTGGATGTTTCGGAAATTTACGAAAAGACCAGAAAGAATTTTCAGGATGCCATAGATGCTTTCCTGCGCAGGGATACTCAGGAGGCGAGGGAAATTATCATGAAGGACAGCGAGATAGACCGCATCAGGGATAGGTTAATCGAGGAAATCGTGGGGGAAATTACTCTCAAACCCGAGATTGCCCCAGTTGCCCTGAAGGCCCTGAATATCGTTCAGAATTTCGAAAGGATAGCGGACCTGGCCACGAATATTGCCGAGGACACGATTTTCTGGGTCGAGGGTATAATCTTCAGACACGGAATTGAGCGTTGAAGGGGGAGAATTCCCCCCATTATCTTACCACGGTCTTTTTTATGATGGTTTCAGAGGATTTTCTGAGCCTTACTATGTAGATGCCCGGGGATAGGCGGACCCTGAGCCTGCTCTTCGGGGAGCTGGATTCGAATACCATCCTTCCTGATGCATCGAATATCTGAAGTATGCGGGCATCCTGCGGGAGGGAGATGAGGAGACTGTGGTTCGCGAGGGGAATGATTCTGAATGCTGGAGAATTTTCGTCTCTGGCTACAGAGGGAATCAGCCGGAAGGAGAGGGTGTCCGATGTGGTGATATTGCCCCATGGGTCCGAAGCCTGAACGAAGTACAGGATCTGGCTCGTATCCTGGGGAAGCGGTTGGGTGGGTATGGTGTCTGTCCACCATCCCGCACCTGCATCCATCATGGTGCTTACATTGAAGGATGTATCCGACTGGAATTTCCAGAAGAACCGGACCTCGTTTATGCGGTGGTTGTCTATGGCGAACACCTGCACAGGATAGGGGCCGTATGGATAAGTGCTGTCGTCCTCCAGAGTGGTGAGCGAGTCGATGTATGGGAAAATCAAGTCCCTATAATATACAGACATCGACATCAACTCTTTGCGATGAATGGGATCATAAACATATCCTGCCAGGTAGGCCCGATCCCCAAGGATGGTTCCGCTGTAGAACCATGAGCTGTCCTGGTAGGTTCTGAACCATACGGAGTCCCCGGTGAGGGTATTGAGGGCCATTGCCCATCCGTGGTAGTTCGTATTGGAGAAGTTCCTGGTAAACCCGGTGGCCAGTGCATGGTTATCCGAGCGATTGCAGGATATGGAATATGCCCTCTCGTTTCCTCCCAGATGGTATTCCCTGGACCACAACTGGTTCCCGTTATCGGGGGCGAGGGCCATGAACCATAGATTGTCTTCCGTTCCGCTGGAATACTTCTTGCCCGCGGCGATGTAATTGCCGTTTTCGTCCACACAGATGGAATAACCTGTCTCCCCCTGAAGGGTTCCATACAGTTTCTCCCATATTACATCCCCGGTTTCGTTATCTATCTTCAGTATCCAGAAATCATCGTATCCCTGACTGTTTACATAGCTGTAGCCTATGACCACATAGTTGCTGTCTGTAGGATCCTGTGTTATATCCATAAAGGCATTCCTGTCATCCCTTGAATCGTATCCACCATAGGTGCGTAGCCAGAGGGAATCCCTCGTCTGTGGATCCAGTTTCAGTATGAAACCTTCCATTCCGGAATCTCCGGGAACTTCGTAATATCCCACTATCACATAATAGCCTTCGTTGTCCACTATTACGCTTTGAGCACCTTGATTCAAGTAATCTCCGTAAACATTTTCCCAGAGATATCCAAGTGCTGAGTCGAATACCGCGACAGCTATGTTAGTATTACTACCGGCTAAGTCTTTTCCAACTACTATGATTTTCCCGGAACTATCTATCGCAACTCCGTACCCGTATGTTTCTGTGAGAAGTGTAAATCTACCGGACTCCGCATCTGTATCAAGCCAGATCAGTACCATATAGGTATCCTGTACGAAGTTCGAAACCATGAATAATCCCAATGCTCTATTTACTGCAACCGCCCTGTATTCATGATCCAGGGTATCATCTATTTGAATTCTGTGTACCCATATCGTATCGCCCGGTACCTGTGCCCACATGGCCGGTGCAGTGAGCATGAGGATACCGGAGGCCATCCATATCTTCTTCATCATACTCATGTGCCACCTCCTTTGTGGTATGTTCCGATTTTTTACATTTGAACATCGAGAACATATTTTCAAAAGTATAAAGATTAATTACTTATGTTTCAACATACAAATTAAGTCAGTAATATCAATAGTTTATAACGATTTTGTGTAATGTTTTTCGAAATAATTTGGCTGAAATTTTCAGTTTTTCGTAGATCCGGGTTATATGGCTGAATTAAAAGGGGTTAGAACATAGTGCTTTTACGAGTTCGGTCGATGGTCAGGACAGGATGTCCGCCGTGACCGGGCGGTTTACTGATTTTCCTGCACGGGATGACCGGTGGATTTTTGATCCGGGTTCCCTAATCCTCCACACTCGAGGCCAGTCTGTAGAGCATATAGAGGAACAGGGCAAATATGGCCATGGGCGTTATGACAGCGAATGTTATGAAGTATTCGGGATTGGGAATGTCCCGGCGCTGGATGTAGTAGAAGGCCGTATTCTCCACAGTGATCAGGTAAAGGGATATTAAAATCCCCATGAGCCCCAGTATATCGAAGAATTGGGAGGCGACTCTGTTCCATTCTTTCTCTTCTATGTTCCTGGCGGGCAGGAAGAAAATGAGTCCCGGAAACCTCCGGATTATGCGCTTTTCGAAGGCAAGGAGCCCGACGAATATAAGGGGAAGCAGGGAGAATACGATGGTCGTCAGAAGGTAGCCCGCGTCCACATACCCCGAGGCCGAAGTGTATTTACCGAATATGCCCCACATTCCTGCGAAGCTCGTGATGAGAATCAGAATGTAGATCTTCTTCCTCATGGACCCTATTAATTTTAAACTGCTTTGCCCGGCCTGTGAAAAATCCTCTCGCTTTCCAATAAAAATTTGAGAGAGATAGGCCTTCTTAATCGTCCATTACCGGAAAAGAACTTTCCCTTCATAAGCATACCTTTAACCCATAGAGATAGGGGCAGGGAACTTTTTAAGATAAACATCTACAGCATAGCGGATATTCACATCACCGCTCAGGGCATTCATGAGCGGTATACTGTTGGTATGCTGAGGCCTTTTACAACTCATGAGAGTGGTTTTTCGCAATACAGCGGGGTCCAGTGCTTCGTATTAATATTTTGCTCCTTTAAAATTTATGCACCCTTGCCGGGGTGGCGGAACAGGCAGACGCAGGGGACTTAAAATCCCCGGGGCTATGCCCGTGCGGGTTCGAGTCCCGCCCCCGGCACTTGAGGAACAGGGGAGAAGGCATTCTGGCTATTATTATGGGTCTGGTAGTGGGGGCCGTGCTGGACTGGGCTGCGACGAATTTCCTGCCATCCCATCCTGCCAGGGACTTCTTTATTAAGAAGGTGCAGTTTGGAATTCCGGAGTTTTCGCTGGATCTGGTAATACTGTCCATGAGCGCTGGACTGGTCTTCAGGTTTTCCCTGATAATGGTTATAATGGCCATAGTCTTCTATGTGGTTTACAGGAACATCTGAATTCCTTTAAAATTTTGTTCCTGCGGGAGTGGCGGAATTGGCAGACGCGCTGGGTTCAGGACCCAGTGGGGTCAGTCCCCGTGTGGGTTCGAGTCCCACCTCCCGCATTTGCCCCATATCTGGATAGACCTGGCAAACTCTCCTCAGGTCCTATTCTTCAGGCCCATAATAGATGAACTCCGCACGCGGGGGGTGGATATAACCATAACTGTCAGAGATTTTGCCCAGACCGTTCCCCTCGCCCGCCGGATGAACCTTCGGTTTACCATTGTGGGTACCCACGATGGGAGGAGCAGGTTTCGCAAGGGTGTGGGCCTTGTCCGGAGAGCATTTCAGCTCATCAGGTTCTACAGGGAGATGAATAAAAAAGTGGATCTATCCCTGTCGCATAATTCGTATCATCACATACTGGCCAGCAGACTGCTTGGTATTCGCACGATTACGATGATGGATTTCGAGGGACAGAAAGCCAATCATCTGGCCTTCAGGCTTGCCCACCGGATCCTCCTGCCCATCCACTTCAAAAGGGAGTATATAAAAAAGTACGGGGCCGATGAGGGGAAGGTTCGATTCTTCGATGGTCTTAAGGAGGAGGTCTATCTGTGGAATTTCGAGCCCGGAGATGACTATATCGCACAACTTGGTATTCCGAGGGACAGGCCCGTGGCTGTGGTCAGAACCCCTCCCGATTATGCCCTGTACCACAGGGGGGAGGGCCCATTCCATTCGATTCTGCGGCATCTTCGAGGAAGAGCCAGTGTGATACTGCTTCCCCGGACTGCGGAGCAGAAGGTTCGGCTCTCGAGGGAATTTCCGGATTTCTTTATTCCAGAGGATGCCATAGATGGTCCAAGGGCCCTCTACTGGGCCGATTTTTCCATCAGTGGTGGAGGAACGATGAACAGGGAGAGCGCTCTTCTGGGCACTCCCGCTTACAGCACATTTCAGGGGGAGAAGTCCGGCGTCGATGAGTATCTGGAGAAACTGGGCATGCTCAGGTATGTGTCTTCTCCGGAAGAGATAGACATTCGAAGGAAAGAGGGGCACAGGATTCTGGTTCAGGGCAAGAAGGTGCTCAATCAGGTGGTGGAATATATACTGGAGGAACTCGGTGTCGTTTAGAATTTTGACCGATGCAACTGGATGCTTTATGGAAAGAAGTTCGCACAGAGGTCGATTCGTTTCTGGACGGATTCCTGCCCCCCGCTGAGTGCAGGCCCTCCATTCTCAACAGGGCAATGCGATATGCGGTCTTTCCGGGGGGGAAGAGGGTTCGTCCGTTGCTTGTTTATCTTGGTTATGAACTGGAGAGGGGTGAGTATCCATTCGGTAATGAGCAGGTGATCAGGACGGCTTCTGCCATAGAATTGATTCACACCTTTACCCTCGTTCACGATGATCTTCCCGCTCTGGATAACGATGCTTGCAGAAGGGGGAAGCCCGCAGTTCATAAAGAGTTCGGGGAGGATGTGGCGATACTGGCGGGGGATGCCCTCTTTGCCTATGCTGTGGCTCTGCTCTCCGATGTCGATGGGAAAGTTCGGAAAATCATAATAGATTCGTTAAAGGGGGTGATAGAGGGGCAGATTCTGGACTTGAGGGAGGAGATACGCACTGCCGAGGAGGTGCTCCTTGTCCACAGGTACAAAACGGGGGAGCTCATGAAAGCCAGCCTCCTTTCGGGGTATCTGATTGCGAATGGAAAAGAGGTCGATGTGGTGGAGGAGGTGGCCTACAGTTTCGGAAAGATCTTCCAGATTACCGATGATATAATGGATGCGGCCGAAGGGAAAGTGGAAAGGGCTTCCATTATCCGCTTTATGAGCATAGATGAGGCCGGGGAGCTGGTAAGGAATGAGCTTTCGAAGGCGCTGGATCTCATAGACGGGGCCTTCGGCGGAAGGGGAAAGTTGCTGAAGGAACTTTTCGAACTCGTGGCCCAGAGGGTAAAATGAACAGGGTTTTCCTGAGCGCATTTATAACTGTGATCATAGCACAGATATTGAAGATCATCTATAACTTCATCCGGGAAGGGAAGGTGGATTTCCGCATCATGACTTCCACGGGTGGCATGCCCTCCTCCCATAGTGCATCCGTTATGGCCCTTACGACCGCTGTGGGTATAGAAACCGGATGGGATTCCCCCCTTTTCGGTGTAACCCTCTTCTTCAGCCTCATAGTGATGTACGACGCCGCCGGAATAAGGAGGGCGGCGGGGCGTCAGGCAGAAATCCTCAACAGGATCATGGACGATCTCTATCGGGGTAGAACCCTCTACGAGGAAGGGGAGAAGTTGAAGGAGCTGCTCGGGCATACCCCCGTAGAGGTTATAGTGGGTGCTATTCTGGGTATTGTGGTGTCCCTCATGCTGTACAAATATGTCTGGTGAACAGCCTCTTTTCACCCCTTCTCGTTCCCTGTCCTCTGGTGCTACTTTCCCATCACTATGGGTTGCGTAATTATCCTGTCCCCCACCCGCAGTCTCATCACATAGGTGCCCGGGTTCAGGTTGATTCGAAATTCGTACTGCCCTCGGGGAAGATACCCGATGGATTTTATGTGGAGCAGTCTGCCCGTTGATGAATACACTTCCAGTCCAGCATAGGCCGGTGTGGACAGGAAGAGCTGAATTATATCGCCCTTTACCTCTATCCGGAACTCCTCTTTCTCTGGTATCATTACGGGCAGGGTGGTCGGGACGCTCAGGGCGAACACTTCGAGGCTTCCGGAGGTGTCCCCCATAACAGTAGTACCGCTCAGGAAGGATATGCTTCCATAATAGGGGCCGGTGCTCCCGCTGGCATACAGTTGACTGCCGAATACCTCCATCGCATAGGGTTCATCGTTTCCGGTGCCCCCTATTACGAGTGTCTTTATATGGGACTGAAGATCCTTCGACAGCTTTGTAAAGAAGATATTGCTCCTTTCCAGAGTCCCATACCCCTGGCGTGAGGGTGCGAGGTCGGTGCTGTAGGTGTTTCCGACGATGATCACGGTATTTCCCGATGTTATCAGGTCCATTCCCACATCGTGCTGGGAGCCGGCGATTATGGCTGTGGGCAACAGGGAAGAGAGGTCATGGCTCACACCCACCACGAAGGCATCCATATAAGTTCCGGGTGAGGGGGTGCCAAATATATTGAAAGGGGCTGGAAGAAGCGTATAATCCAGAGCAGATCCGGTAATGTAGATGGCGGAATCGCCAATGGTCATGGAACTGGCAAGGGCGGAGCCTATGAATATGGTTGAGATGGGCTGAAGGGAGGAGTCCAGTTTCGTAACGAAGGCGGCATCCGGTCCCGTTCCGTACAGGGGACCCCCGTTTGCAAATGTGGAGGAGCTGTCTGTATGCCCCACTATGTAGATCCAGCCATCGCCTCCCACCTCCAGATCCCCTGTCTCATCGTCTCCAGTGCTCGAGAGTATGGAAATCCTTTCCACTGCGGAGAGACTGCTGTCGATCCTCATGACGAATGTTTCTGCCCCTCCGCTCTGGCCGTATAGGGTTTCCGGAACACCAAATGCGGGGAAAGTATCCGTCGTTCCGGTCAGGAGTATCTTTCCGGAGGGAAGAACCTCCACATCCGAAACACTCTGGTTTCCGCTGGCCCCTATTATGAGGGATCGGATTACGGATGTGAGGTCGGAATCTATTTCGAATACCACCAGATCCACCCCGTCTATCGTTCCTGTTATGGTCGAGGGGATGCCCAGCTGAGTGGCGTCCTGTGTGGAAGATGCAAGCAGGATATTTCCATTTGGTCTGCGGGCAAGGTGGACACCCATGTATTCGCCTTCGTAGGATGCTCCTCCTATGACGAGTGTGCCCAGATGAAGGCTCAGATCCGGGGAGAGCTTCGATACGAAGAGGTCCCTGAGTCCGGGATTCCCGGCCGTATTTCTCGAAGGGGCAAATGTCGTATAGTCCGATGTGTACCCGGCTATATACACTGCTCCGCTGGTGGGATCCACTTCCATGTCGAAAGCTATATCTGTCGATGCCCCTGTGATTACGGCGGAGAATACAGGGTCTATGATCACGGGAAATCGGCTGTCGTGGTCTTCGGGTACGAATTCTATGTGGTCTTTCCCTGCCAGAACCTTTACTTTCACCTCCCTTGCTCCCTGAAATGCTCTGACTTCTTTCACGCTGACTTTCACTTCCCCTTCCGGGTCCTTCAGGAGGAGTTCCGTTCCATTAACCTCCACACTGCCATTTTTTAGGGGAAGGATAATGGCTCCAGGGTTTTCTCTGGCGGGAACTTCGAAGTGGATTTCCACCTGATTACTGCTTATGGGTACAACTACCGCATCCACACCCTCCTGAATATTCCGAATGCGCACCTGCCTGTAGGTTTTGAATTTTCTGATTTCTCTTTCCTTCACGATGGTTATGCTTCCGGATGGCATTTCCCCTTCCACGACCGGCCCTTTCAGGTTAAGTTGTATTTTACCCATGGAGATGCTTCCCCTGTGAGAGATGTAGAAAGTTCCGGAAGGAAATATGACGAACCCCTTTCCTTCCATGTGGACAAAATAAGCCATCGAGAGAACAATGACCAGCATGGGGTAATTATAAAACAACTAAACCGGGATAAAATACAGTACATCTATATGAAAATAATCTCTATTTAAATCATGCATTTTCAAAAACTAAACAAATTTGGTATGTTTTATAGTTTGTCCCGGACACCGGTACGCCGCCAGAATGCCGAAGGATTTCGGGCTTTAAAATTAGTCAAAAAGGAGGAAGTTATGTTCAAGGTATTTCTGCTGCTCTCCCTTTTATATGTTATCCTGCTTATATTCTTTGCATTGAAGGCAGTCGGGGAAACTCCAGCGGCCGATTGCGATGATACTTATGTGATAGACAGATCCACTGCAATCACTGGATATATGGAGGCAGATCTCAGGGACAGAATAGTGGAGGTACTGTCCGGGCTCCTGAAAGATGTCCATCCAGTCAGGGTTTTCGTGGGAAGGATGGGAAAGGGGGTTCTGGACAGAGGTCATGTGGCAAAGGGGCTTGGAAAGGTCTATCTGCTGTACGGGACCACGAGTGTGGATTTCGGGGAGCAGGTGATAAGGGCGGTTTCGGATTTTCTCAGGAGCAGGGGATACGATAGGGTGGAAATCC
>Ga0256833_1000974_pt1 | contig 21604 bp, 20 predicted proteins | sample 356284metaG_FD_190535 | JGI IMG/M metagenome (GOLD analysis project Ga0256833, IMG submission 190535) | Hydrothermal vent microbial communities from Mid Atlantic Ridge, Atlantic Ocean - 356-284 | ecosystem: Environmental > Aquatic > Marine > Hydrothermal vents | place: Atlantic Ocean: Mid... | reverse complement strand
CTGGCAGACATAGGTGTGAGTTACTATCTTCTCATAGATGAGTATGACAATTTTGCCAATAACATTCTGATGCAGCATGGGAGGTTGAACTACAGGGATGTAACTCATGCTGGAGGATTTTTGAGGAGTTTCTTTGCGGTGATAAAGAATGGGACGGAGAACAGGGTCATAGAGAAGCTATTTGTGACAGGTGTGAGTCCCCTCGTATTGAGTGATGTGACGAGCGGGATGAATATAGGGGATAATATTTCCACGCTTAAAATGTTTTCCACAATGGTGGGTTTGACAGAGGAGGAGGTGGAGCAACTGATTGATTACTATATTTCAGAGGGTGTGGTTGGTAAAGAGGAGAAAGAGGAACTTTTTCAGGTTATAAAGGATTACAGCAACAACTATGCCTTTTCCCGGGATCTGAGCAGGAGGGTGTACAACACAGATATTGTGATGTATATAATGAATCAAGTTTTGAAGGGAGAGGATTTCAGGGAGGATCCCGTAGATCACAATATCCGAACAGATTATGAGAAGTTGCGGTTTCTTGTCATAGAGAACAACCGTTTAAACGGTAATTTCAACATTCTTCAGGAGATAGTTGATACAGGAGAGACGAAGGGTTCTCTCATTGACTCCTTTTCCATAGAGGAGTTAGTAGATAGAGAGAAATTCAGGTCATTGCTCTACTATCTTGGGCTTATAAGCATAAAGGAAATAACCCCTGGTGGTAATTATGTTTTTGAGATACCCAATTTAACAGTTGAAACGCTTCTGTGGGATTATATCAGGAGGGCGGTGGGAGAGAGTTTTGATTTGCGGATAGATGTTGATTTTCTCAAGGTGCAGTTTGAGGAACTTGCTTTTGAGGGAGAGTGGAAGCCCCTATTTGAATATCTTCTCTCTGAATTTTACAGGATAGTATCCAGTCGAGATTTTATCTGGAAGGAGGAGGGGGTGAAAATGTTTCTGATGACATATCTGTCTGTTTCACCTCTTTACATAGTTGAGTCTGAGTATGATACGGGAGGAGGTTATTCAGACATTTATCTTCGCAAGAACTGGGCGATAACGGATTTGACGGAGTATGAGTATTTGATAGAGATAAAGCATGTGAGGAGTGGTAAGAGGGGAATAGGTAAGGAGAGGGTGAGGAAGTTGAGGGAGGAGGCGGAGGAGCAGATAAGGAGGTATGCGGAGAAACTTGAGAGGAAGTTGCCCTCCTATGTGAAGGATAAGGGTTTGCCAGAACTTAAAAAGATTGTGATAATCACCTCCTCCAAGCGGGTGGAATGGATGGGGGAGGTGGAGTAAAATTCCATAGTTCTCTATTCACATCTTTCTTTTTCATGGTAAAATAAAAGAAAACAGGAAGGAGGATAGGAGATGAAAATCATTTACCATGGTCACGCCTGTTTTGAACTTGAGGCAGATGGACACCGCATTATTATCGATCCATTTATCAATGGTAACACCCACACTAAGGTAAAGGTAGAGGATATTAAAGTTGAGGCAGTTCTCATAACTCATGCCCACGGTGACCACTTTGGTGATGCTATCCAGATAGCCAAAAACAACAATGCTCCAATTATTGGAGTTTACGAAGTTGTGAGCTATGCAATGAGTCAGGGAGTAAGTGGTAGTCCTCAGCATATAGGTGGGGCACATGAATATCCATTTGGAAGGGTGAAACTCACAATTGCACACCATGGTTCACATCTGGAGGGTGTGGGCGAGCTTGGTAATCCATGCGGCTTTCTCGTAACTATGGGTGGAAAGACCGTTTATCATGCGGGCGATACCGGTTTGTTTTACGATATGAAACTGATTGGAGAGATGAACAATATTGATGCGGCTCTTCTTCCCATAGGTGACAATTTCACAATGGGAATTGATGATGCTGTAAAGGCGGCTGAGTTCCTTCAGCCAAAGGTTGCCATTCCCATGCACTACAATACATGGGATATCATAAGCGCTGATCCCGAGGAGTTTGTGAGAAAGGTTGAGGAAAAGGGAATCAAAGGTATTGTTATTCCTGTTGATGGAGAAATAGAAATCTGAAGTGAAGGGGGTTAATATCCCCCTTTTTTTATCTCAAGGATGGGAAAAAAACTGGCACTTGTGAATGGGGATTTTTTATACTTTCTCAAAAAATATGAAACGCAAGGAGTGTCCATAAAATTTTTCTCCCTGGGAAATGATGAGGTTCTTCAGTGGAAGCTTCAGTTTTTATCTCTTGCTTATTATTCTAATTATCCAGAAACAAACAGGGAATTTTCATTTCTCACGCCCTCTCTATTTTTAAATTTTTCAGCTCCTGAAGAGATAATTTTTGAGAAATTGCATGAAAAAGGCTGGAAGGACCTGGAAGAGTTTGCTCAATCATTTCCCGGACGACTTAGGATAATTTACCAGTGGATGTTAGGGGGGATCCATCCATGGATTGATTTTCCCCACAGGGGCAGGAAAGCAGAAAGCCTCAGTTCTTCATTTTTCCGTAAGCCAAAGGTTGATGGTGAACCTTATGATAAGGTAATTCACCTCGGTCTGAGTCCAGAGATATGCGATTCTGAACTATTCTACATGACTTACTCTTTCAAATTTCTTTTCCCGGATAATCTGACGAATTACGGTATCTTCTGGGAAAATGAAGGGAATTTTGGCTGGTTTCATGCAGAAGAAAACCTTCTTGAAATAATCTCTTTCTCTGAAGAAGTACCGGAAAAGAGTTTTTTCTTTCTAAATGAGGGTACACCAGTTGAGAGAAGGAAAATCTTACTTTCAGAGAAGGGAAAGATTGTAAGAAAAGGGAGAGGATACTACTTTGTGATACCCCCTTTTGGGTCTGGAAGTGAAAAGTTCTGGAAAAGACTCGGTAAAATTGTGTGTTTACCCGCAGGAGGTAATAAAGAGGAATGCATGAAAAGATTTTATACAGAATGAAATTACCTGATGACTTTAACATACCGCCTGTTGTTATTGTCCTTCCTTTCAGAAAAATGTTTCAGGAACTTAAGTGCAGAGAAAGGAAGGATATACCTCCAGGAATAGGGGAGGCATGTTTTTTAAAAAATGTTTGTGTGATATATGATGTATTTTCCGGTCAGAAGAACTTTTTTATTGCTTCACTTCTATTTGCATCAGGGGTTGAACAGCTGATTTTCTATGGGACTGCAGGTGACCTTACCGGAAAATTTCAGATCGGGGAGATAGTTCTTCCTGAAATTGTTGCTTCAACCTTTGGTTTTATTGATTATAAACCCTACAATGAAGTCCGATTTTGTCCACCAGATGGAATGAAGAGGTTCAGTAACCTTCAATCTGGAAAGGTGCTGACTGTTTTTTCTCCTCTGGAAGAGAGTTACGAATTTATTTCTGAGAGCAGAAAGAAGGGGTTTGAACTGGTTGAAATGGAACTCTTTCCCCTTATGATTGCAGGAAAACTCTATTCCAGGCAGATTTATCCTTTTTTAATCGTTTCAGACAGATTTGAGGAAGGAAAGTGGAGGCCTTTTTTTACAGAAAAAAATTTTATTGAGAAAAAGTTTGGATTTTTCGAAGAACTGGTAAAATATGCAGAGGAACTTGTTTGACAAATTTTACAAAATCAATTAAATTGTTTTTAGTATGAGTAAAACTGTTGTTGAAGAGTTAAAAATTGGAGAAAAACTCAAGAGATTGAGAAAAAAGAGAGGAGTAACTCTAAAGGAAATTGCTAGTGCAACGGGGTTTTCTCCTGCTCTCATTTCTCAAATAGAAAACAACAATATTTCTCCACCTATTGCTACCCTGATGAAGATTTCGAAGTTTTTCAATGTCAAAATTTCATATTTCTTTGAAGAAGAGGAGTCAATCTACGAGGTTGTTAGAAAAGATGAAAGAAGGGTTGTGAAAAAGGTGATCTCGCCGGAAGGCACGGATCATGGATACATCTATGAATCTCTGGCATACAGAAAGAAGAACAGAATCATGGATCCCTTTATACTCATAGTTGAGCCCGGTATGAGGTATGAGGAGAATCTCTACAGTCACGATGGGGAGGAGTTTCTCTATGTGATGGAAGGAGAGGTGGAGATGATTGTTGGGGATGAGAGAATCATTTTAAAAGAGGGTGACGCTATTTATTTTGATTCAACGGTGAAACACAGGCTCCTTTCCCATTCAGACAAAAGGTCCAAAGTGCTCGCAGTAATTGCAAGATAAGGAGAAAGGTATGGCAAATTCAAAGGATAGAAAGATTATTGATGAAAAATTAAAGGAACTTGAGGAAAAACACAAACTTGCAGAACTTGGTGGTGGAATTGAAAGGATTGAGAATCAGCACAAACAGGGTAAATTAACGGCAAGAGAGAGAATCAATCTTCTCCTTGATGAGGGGACTTTTGTGGAAATTGACAAATTTGTCCTCAACAGGAATACAGGTTTCGGGATGGAGAAAAATAGAATCTATGGTGATGGAGTGGTAACCGGATATGGAAAGATAAGGGGGAGAACAGTTTTTGTCTTTTCTCAGGATTTTACAGTGTTTGGCGGATCCCTTGCCAGTGCCCATGCAAGGAAGATTGTTAAAATTATGGATCTTGCCTATAAAAATGGAGCCCCCATCATAGGGTTAAACGACTCTGGTGGTGCAAGAATTCAGGAGGGGGTGGAAAGCCTGGCAGGATACGCTGATATTTTCTTTCGCAATACCAGATATTCGGGTATCATTCCTCAGATTTCGGTAATTATGGGTCCCAATGCAGGCGGTGCAGTTTATTCACCTGCCCTGACCGATTTTATTTTTATGGTCAGGAAAATCAGTTACATGTTTGTCACCGGTCCCGATGTTATAAAGGCTGTAACGCATGAGGAAATAACAAAAGAAAAACTGGGTGGAGCTGAAACTCACACAAGGATAAGCGGGGTTGCTCATTTCGCCTTTGATACAGAAGAGGAAACCCTCGCCATGGTAAGAGAACTGCTGAGTTTTATACCCTCCAACTGGATGGAAGACCCCCCTGTTAAACCAACATCAGATCCTGTTGACAGAATTGATGAAGAACTGAGGTACATTGTTCCTCCCGACCCCTCCAAGCCGTACGATATGAGAGAGATCATAACGCGGATTCTTGATGATGGTTACTTCTTTGAAATTCAAAAGGATTTTGCACAGAATATTATTATTGGTTTTGGACGACTCAATGGTAGAACGGTGGGAATTGTTGCAAACCAGCCGGAACATCTGGCCGGGTGTCTGGATATTAACGCTTCAAAAAAGGCTGCAAGATTTGTTAGATTCTGTGATGCCTTTAATATTCCTCTGCTGACCTTTGAAGATGTTCCCGGTTTCCTACCCGGGTCAGATCAGGAGTATGGTGGTATCATCAAGGAAGGGGCAAAGCTTCTCTACGCTTTTGCAGAATCGACTGTACCGCGCATAACCGTGATAACGAGAAAGGCTTATGGTGGAGCCTATGATGTTATGAATAGCAAACATATTGGAGCGGATATAAATCTTGCTTTTCCAAATGCAGAAATTGCGGTGATGGGTCCCGATGGCGCCGTAAATATTATCTTCAAAAAGGAGTTGGCGGAGGCGGAGAATCCAGAAGAACTGAAGAAGAAACTTGTGGCGGATTATAGAAAAAATTTTGCCAATCCCTACAAGGCTGCTGGGCTGGGTTATATTGATGAAGTGATAGATCCAGCATATCTCAGACCGAAGCTGATATCATACTTTGAGATGTTGAGAAATAAGTCGGAATCTCTCCCGCCAAAAAAGCATGGAAATATTCCTCTGTAGGAGTAAGAGATGTTCAGGAAAGTACTGATTGCAAATAGAGGGGAAATTGCTGTAAGGGTTCTCAGAGCAGCGAAGGAACTCGGGATTCCATTTGCCACAGTTTATTCAGAAGCAGACAGAGACGCTCTTCATGTGTTGATGTCAGGAGAGAGTTATTTTATTGGTCCTTCTCCTTCCACTCAAAGTTATCTGAATATTGAGAAGATAATTTCTGTGGCGAAGGAAGCTGGTGCAGATGCAATACATCCAGGATATGGTTTTTTATCTGAAAATCCTGAATTTGCCAGAAGATGCCAGGAGGAAGGAATAACTTTCATTGGTCCACCCCCGGAAGCTATTGAAGCAATGGGTGATAAAGTAACTTCGAGGAAAATAGCCATTTCTGCCGGGGTCCCTGTGGTACCCGGTACTGAAGACTCGGTAGAATCATTTGAGGAAGCAAAATCCTTTGCAAGAGAAATAGGATATCCAATTATGCTCAAGGCCTCAGCTGGTGGTGGTGGAAAGGGTATGAGACTCGTTTTTGAAGAGTCTGAATTGAAAAACGCCTTTGATTCGGCCAGAAGAGAGGCGCGGGGAGCCTTTGGTGACGATAGAATTTACATTGAAAAGTATCTTGAAGAACCCCATCACATTGAAATCCAGATCATTGCTGATCAGAATGGAAACTACTTTCATCTGAATGAGAGGGAATGTTCCGTTCAGAGGAGACACCAGAAGGTTATTGAAGAATCTCCCTCGCCATTTATAACAGATGAGCTGAGAGAAAAAATGGCAAATAGTGCCATCAGGCTCGCTAAAAAGGTGGGCTATTTCAATGCGGGTACAGTGGAATTTCTCGTTGATAAACACAGAAATTATTACTTTCTTGAAATGAATACAAGATTACAGGTTGAGCATCCTGTAACCGAAATGGTCACGGGTATTGACCTGGTAAAGGCTCAGTTCATGGTCGCTGCCGGGGAGAAACTTAACTGGGAGCAGAATAGAATAATCCAGAGAGGACACGCCATAGAAGCAAGGATTTACGCTGAGGATCCTCTGAATAACTTTAATCCAAGTCCCGGCAGAATAATAGGATTGATAAATCCCGGTAATCCAGGCATACGCCTTGACACTGGTGTATATCAGGGTTTTACCATACCAATTTACTATGACCCGATGATAGCCAAATTAATAGCATGGGGAGAGAGCAGAGAGGACGCAATATCCCGAATACTTGTTGCCCTTGACGAGTATCGTCTGGCTGGTGTTAAAAATAACATAATTTTTCACCAGGTGGTTATAAACTCTGAGCCTTTTAGAGAAGGTAAATATGATACAACTCTTCTTGAGAAACTTGACTATGCAGCTCTTATCAGGGCAAAGAAAAAGGAGTTGATAAAAAAGGCGCTGGTGGCTGCTGTTTTTGTTTTCATTGAGGATTCATCAGCGGAAGATTCTGGAAAAGAAAGCGGTTCTGTCTCTTCATGGAAAATGCTTGGAAGGATACAACAGGGCATTATGAGAACGAGACCTTTTAAGTTATGAATGGAGCAAGAATATGAAATTACAGGTTGTGATAGATGGTGAAACCTATGAAGTTGAGGTTAAAAAGAGAGATGGTGATTTGATTCTGAGATTGGGAGAAGAGGAAGAAGTCTTTCACACAAAAAAGTTTTCACCAAATGAATATACAATTTTTTCTGATGAAGAGAGGATTCATTTTTTTTATGAGAGGAAGAAAAGGGGTAACTATCTAATAGCGATAGATAATTGCAACATTTATGTTGTCGTAACTAATTCCAGAAATAGATTTATTGGCAGGGGCGAATCAGGTGATGAGAGTGTTCGTGAAGTTGTGGCACCAATGCCCGGGAAAGTGGTAAGGGTTGAAGTTAAAGAGGGTGAGGAAGTGAAAAAGGATCAGGTACTTCTTGCCATAGAGGCAATGAAGATGGAGAATCTCATAAAAAGTCCCAGAAAGGGAAAGGTAAAGAAAGTTTTTGTTAAAGAAGGCGACTCTGTTGAGGCAAGAGCAGTTCTTATCGTTTTTGAATAATTGCGTTGCATAACCCTGAATCCCTTATTATAATTGTTGTGTAATGAGAAAGTGGATCTGCACATTATTATTTTTTTCCCTGCCCCTTTTTTATGCCTCATTTTTATATGGCGGTGAATCAATTTACAATTTAGTGGTCTCAGAGTTACCTGATTATAAAAGTTACATTTTTGAAATCAGAACTTCAGCAGGAACCCGCTACATTCCACCTTCATGGTCAAGGGGGGTGGAAATATGGAGCGATTTTCAGGCTGGGATGAGTGACCAGATTTCCATGAAAATAAGTACTGGTTACAATCTTTCCTCAGGTCATTCTGGTTTTGGAGTGGGTGGAGGCTTCAGGATCTTGAAAAGCGACAGTTATGAGGTTTCACTTGCTCTGGAACTTCTTAGAGAAACAGAGGGTGTATTTACCTTTCATACAGGTTTTCTGGCCACCTATAGAATTGGTCTTTTTGAATTTTCCTTGAACAACTACCTTGATAAATCCTTTTCCAAATTCAGGGATCCCTTTGACTGGCATTTAACCCTTGCATTTTCAGGCAGGAAAAAATTTTTAATTTACGGGTTTGAATATCTTGGCGAGGATCTGGAAGATCTCTGGGAAAGAGAAGAGGCTGAGGGTGGTGCAAATAATTTTGTTGGCTTGATAGTGGGAATTGATCTTGGCAATTATGGAATTGCTGTTACCCCTGGCTATTCCCTTGGTCCAAGAAAGAATTACAGAGGAGCCTTCCTCTTTCTTGGTAAAATCTGGTTTACGATTTAGTCTTCTGCGATTTTTCTTCTTCTATTCTTCTCAGAGTTCCAATTCCACCAATCACTCCCTGTGCTCTGTATCCATGAGCAAGCATCATGTTGAGGATTACTGAAGTTTTCATTCCAGCATAACATACAATAAGATAGTTCTTCTCTCTGGGTAATTCTTCAGAGGAAACTTTTTTAATCATTTCCTCAAAGGGAATATTGATTGACCCGGGATAATGATACTCTTTGAAGGAGTCAGGGTCACGGATGTCTATTATTGTTGCGTCTTCAGGAATCCTGTCCGTCCACATTTTCTCCTCCCTACCACGTTTACTTAATATTTTCTACCGATTGAGAAATTATGCAAGTCAGAGGAACAGCTGTATTCCTTGACAGAAAAAGGGTTATAACTTATTATTTAGTTCAAAAGCGGGTGTACAGATGAAGAAGTGGAAGAATTTTTTTGTACTCTTTTCCTTGCCAATTTTGTTTGCTTGTTCTACGATTAATAAAAGGGATAAGATGGAAGATCTTGAATTGCAATTGAGGGAGATACAGAGGACAAACGCACTTCTTCAGACGAGAGTTGAGGAACTGGAAAGAAAGATGTATCTCTTAAATCTCATGCAGGATAAGATTGAATCGCTTTCTCTAAAAGTTGATGAATTATCTCAGAGACTAAAGAATCATCCTCAGCAGAATTATGTGAACATTCCCCGTAAAAATTTGAGGGTTTCCCCATCAGTGGAATCTGCAACAACATCAGTCAGCAGAGAAACTGAAGTTGCAGTTTCAGGTGGTTATGGTACCTCATCTGGTGCGGAGGAAAATGAAGAACCTCAACCTGTGAATCCCAGAGCAGATCTGAGGGGAGTTGATCCCTCAAGCCCGGAGAATATATACAGAAAGGCGATGTCGTATCTTAAAGCAGGTGATTACGACAGAGCTTCTGGTTTGTTTCTCTATCTTGTTCAGAGTTTTCCGGACAGTGATCTTGCCGATAACGCCCTTTACTGGACAGGTGAATGCTATTATGCCACCCATAACTACAGTGACGCAATTGAGTATTTCAATAAAGTTCTTTCTCAGTATCCCGATGGCAACAAGGTGCCTGATGCAATTTTAAAGATAGGATTTTCATACCTGAAGATGGGCAATGTTGAGAAGGGCAGGGAGTATTTAAAAATGGTTATCAATAATTATCCCTGGAGCAATCCTGCAAAAATTGCAAGATCCAAATTAAAGGAAATAAATGGGGGTGGCGAATGAAAAAGGCTCTTTTAATTGCTGTAATTGTTTTTCTTACTCTTCCTTTATTTGCTCAGGATGCAAATAATGGTGGAGAGGTCTATATTGTTCAGTCAGGTGACACTCTATGGGGACTTGCTCAGCAATTTTATCATAATCCATGGCTCTGGCCAAGAATCTGGGAGGCCAATCCATACATAGATGATCCAAATCTGATTTATCCTGGAAAGCCTCTGGCCATCCCGAAAATTTTGAGTGGACCTCCACCACAGAATCTTGCTTCAGCCACCGCAGTAACGGGGACCCGGGTACCTCAGCCCATAAAACCCGTTACCGGTGTGAGTGTTCCGCCTCCCGTGGAAAGTTTGAAGGCTCCTCCAGTTACTCCTTCAGTACAGCAGGCTCCTGCTGCTGTAGCCACTCCTCTGCCATCTGAGAATCTGCCTCCAGCTCCAACCTCTCCCCAGGTTTCTGCAGGTAATGTACCAGCACCTCAGGAAGTTGCAACGATGCCGGAGGAAATAGAGGAGCCAACTGTCCAGACCATAGTTATTCCTCAGCCACCACCCATCCACTACTTCATAAGGGTTGGATATGAAGGATTTATTTCAAAATATGAGTTGAAATCCTATGGAAGAATAGTTGCATCAGATTCGGAAAAGGTACTTTACTCTCAGGGGGACTACCTTTACATAAATATGGGTGAGAGTGCAGGAATAATACCGGGTGATAAATTTGTTGTTTTTGAAATGCAGGAACCAGTATTTTCACCAAGATACAGGAGAAAAATAGGTTATCTGGTAAGGATAAAGGGTGTACTTGAGGTAAAGGAGGTTTTCAAAGATACTGCCAAAGTGTATGTTACAAAATCTTACGATGCAATAATGATTGGAGATTCAATAAAGCCATTTGAGAAATTTCCACATCATATTGAGATAAAAAAGTCTGAGGCAAACGTGGATGGATACATAATAGCCACCATAGACAACAGAAACGCTGTGGGTGAGGGAGATGTGGTATATCTGGATATTGGTAAAAGGGACAATGTGGAGATTGGAAATGTGGTTGAAATTTATCAACCGGCGAGGAAAGTTTATGATCCTATCAAATCCAGGTATGAGCACATTCCCCCGCTTCTTGTGGGTAAGGCGATAATTCTAAGTGTCCAGGACAGAACATCAGTTGCTCTGATTTTCAGGAGTTATAAAGAAATTTACAGGAATTACAAAGTAAGAATGGTGGCACAGTATTAAAGAGCGGGAGGAGTACCTCCAGCTCTTCAATAGTGTAAATAAACTTCATTTTAAAAGATTATCTCTCTTATTCGGTGAAGAATCTAAAAATTCCTTTACTGAGAATGGCTGGAATGTTTTGCATACTGTTAATCTATCAGCCCATAATTTCTCATAACTCTCATTAGTTCCAGCTTGTGGTCAGAAGTCATTTCATATAGAGGAAGGCGGTATTCAAGTTTGATTTTATCCATCAGAACCAGCGCCTGCTTAACAGGTATTGGATTGGTTTCAATGAAAATAGCCTTAATGAGAGGGAAAAGTTTCTGATGAAGTTTTCTTGCCGTAGCAAGATCATTGTTTTCCACAGCCCTGACAAGTGCAACCATATCTTCTGGAACTATGTTTGCAACTGCTGAAATTACTCCGTGGCCACCAACAGCCATAATGGGTAGTGTAAGACTGTCATCACCGGAGAGAATAACGAAATCTTCAGGACAGTTAAGCACCAGAGAAGTTGCCATGTCAAGGGAACCCGTTGCTTCCTTTATCCCCACGATATTCTTTATTTCAGCTAACTTACAGATTGTATCCAGCTCAAGTTTCACTGCTGTCCTTCCAGGTATGTTATAGAGTATCAGGGGAAGGGAGGTGGATTCTGCTATTGCTTTGAAATGTTGATAGAGCCCTCTCTGGGTGGGTTTGTTGTAATATGGAGTTATAAGTAAGGCTCCATCTGCTCCGGCTTTTTCTGCTTCAGTTGTTAATTCTATTGCTTCTCTTGTGGAATTGGAACCTGTCCCGGCAATAACCTTTATTTTGCCTTCAGCAAATTCAACGCTTCTTTTAATGAGGTCAATGTGTTCCTGGTAGGTCAGTGTGGCTGACTCTCCTGTGGTACCGCATGGAACAATACCATCCACTCCGGCCTTCTTCTGATCCTCAACGAGATTTTTATATGCTTCCCAGTCAATCTGACCATTCCTGAACGGAGTTACTATTGCGGTGTAAACACCCTTAAACATTTTCTTCCTCCTTCAGAAATTTTTCTATTTGAAAAAATCCATGATATACTTCTTCGGCAGGTCCATATAGAAAGACATGGTTACTTTCACGGTTCCATTCAACTTCCAGATCTCCTCCCTTTAAGTGCAGTTTGACTCTGGGACCTCTGACCCAACCATTTAAGATTGCAGCAACGGTGGAAGCGCTTGCTCCTGTTCCACATGCGAGGGTTTCCCCTGCACCTCTTTCCCATACCCTCATTTTAAGTTCATTCTCCCCGAGGACCTGAATAAATTCAGTGTTGACTCTGTTTGGAAAGAAGGGATGATGCTCAAATTGTGGACCAATTTTCTCAAGTTCAAGTTCATCCACATCTTCAACCTTTACTACTGCATGGGGATTACCCATTGAAACTGCTGTTATTTTCCACTTTCGACCCGCCACCTCAAGGGGGTATTCTCTTATTATACCACTGGCTCTAACAGGAATTTTTCCCCCTTCAAGTTCAGGTTCTCCCATGTCAACTTTGACCAGAGTCCCTGTTATTTCCGGAACAACGATTCCAGCAAGAGTTTCCACATAAAGCTTTTTCTTGTCCTCAACATACTTTTCCACATACTTTGCAAAACATCTTATACCATTTCCGCACATTTCCACTTCTGAGCCGTCAGCATTGAAAATCCTCATTCTGTAATCTGCGTTTTCCAGTGATGTATCTTCAAGAAGCAGTAATTGATCAGCACCTATTCCAAAATGCCTGTCACAGAGGGCGGGAGCAACCTTTCCCCAATTTATGCCTGGATATTTCCTCGCATCAATGACTATGAAGTCATTTCCTGTGCCATGCATTTTTACAAATTTCACTTCCATGATTCACCTCAAAAATGATGGTATTTTTTCATTCCAGACCAGTTCAGGATATGTTTCTCTCTGCCTGATAATGGCATACTCACTGCCTTTTACCATCACTTCAGCAACCCTTGGCCTTGAATTGTAGTTGGAGGCCATTGAGAAGCCATAAGCTCCGGCACTGAAAATTGCGAGAAAGTCACCTCTCCCCACTTTCTCAATTTCCCTCTCCCTGGCAAAGAAATCGTCACTTTCACAGATCGGTCCAACTATGTCCGCTATTATTTTCCCTCTCTTCTGATCAAGAACAACAGGTGATATTTCGTGATGTGCACCATAGAGGGCTGGTCTTATGAGATCATTCATAGCTCCATCCACAATTATAAAGTTTTTAAGTGGAGTTTTCTTGGTATAGAGCACCTTTGTCACAAAAATTCCGGCGTTTCCAACAATTACCCTGCCCGGTTCGAAGATCATCTTTATCTTTCTGTCACCAAGAAGTTTTTTTATTTCGGAGGCATATTCCTCCGGGTGGGGAGGATTTTCGTCCCTGTATCTTATACCCAGGCCGCCTCCTATGTCAAAGTATTTTATACTGACTCCAAGTTTCTCAATCTTTTCAATGAGTCTCAGCAACTTTTCCATTGCTTCAATGAATGGTGAAACCTGCGTTAGCTGGGACCCGATATGTGCATCAATACCAACAACCTCAATATTTTTGAGTTTTAAAGCTTTTTCGTAAATTTCCAGAGCATAATCTGAGGGGATGCCAAATTTGTTTTTGCTTAGCCCGGTTGAAATATAGGGATGAGTTTTGGGGTCAACATCAGGGTTTATTCTGAATGATACTGGTGCCTTTTTCCCCAATTTCCCCGCTATCTGATCAATTACTTCCAGTTCCTCCTCAGATTCGACATTGAACATCAAAATGTCGTTTTCCAGTGCGAATTCTATTTCATCATCAGATTTACCCACACCAGAAAAAACAACTTTATGTGGATCTCCACCTGCAAGAAGTACCCTGTACAGTTCTCCACCTGACACAATGTCAAAACCACTTCCAAGTTTTGCAAGGGTTCTGAGAACCGCTATGTTTGAATTGGCTTTAACTGAGTAACAAACAAGGTGATCAATATCTGAAAGGGCTCCATCAAATACATTGTAATGTCTGGTTAGTGTTGCATGGCTGTAAATGTAGAGGGGAGTTCCCACTTCCCCTGCGATCTCCCTGACCGGGACCTCTTCTGCGAAGAGCTCATTTCCCCTGTAAGTGAAATGGTTCATTTTCACCTCCAGTTACGGCAATATTTGAAAATCCGCTTTCATTTCCATCTGTATCAATTGCAGTTATAGTATAATAACATTTTTTCTCTTTCCCACAACCGCTGTCAACAAATCGGTTATTTCTGGTCTTTCCAATAATTTTCCACTTCGCATGCAGATTGCTCTTTCTGTAAATTCTGTATTCCTTCAAATCTCCTGCATTTACCTGTGTCCAGAAAAGATAGATTTTGCCATTTTTTGATATCAGATTTAAATCTGATGGTGAGGGTGGTGGAATGATATCCTTTGTATAGATGGTTGCCTCCTCTGATAGAGGGGAGAGGCAGAGAAAGTTTTTTTCGCAGGTTATTGCTCCCTGAATAACTATGTGGAAGAATCTGTGAAGTGGAAGGGAGGTAATTGCAGGTCTTTTATCTTTAATCGGCTGTATGTTAAAAAGGTTCAGTGGTCCCTTTTCCCTTCCAATGTAGATGATAATTCCCTCAACTTTCTCGCTGGTATGCCATGAGAACTGAACTCCATTTTCAATAAGTTTGATGGAACTTATAATCGGCTTCTTTTTCAGTGGATTTTCAGGTATGTAAAACCACCTGGTAAATTTGCCAGCTCCATATTCTGACCATGGTCTCAGCCTGAAATATTCAAAATTGCCGGTTACTGTGAGGGCGTAAAGATTTTTGAAACGCTGTAGAATGTTTACAGGAAATACTTTTTTCCATTTCGTACATTCAAATTCAATGCTTCTGACTCTGATCTTTTCATGCTGGATCTTTCTTGGTGGTACCCTGAAAAAAATGGTTATTCTACCGTCGTCCACAAAGATTTTTTTTATTCTGGGTCTGTAAGGAACAAGTTCATTTCTTGGAATAAGGGTACCTCTTTTCCCACAGGAAACAATCAGAATAAGAACTATCAATAGGGTTGAAAGTGTTTTTTGATGAATTCTGCCCTCCATTCCACTTCCTGTTTCGCTTTTTTCAGTAATTCCCTGACATAATCTGGTGAAGTTCCTCCAGTAACTTTTCTCTGTTTCACAGAAGTTTCAGGCATAATTGCTTCAAAGACATCGTTCTCTATAAGGGAGGAGAATCTTTTTAATTCTTCCAGTTCAAGTTCATACAGTTCTTTCCCCTTTTTTTCTGCGTATGCCACGATCTCTCCTGTTATCCTGTGTGCGTCTCTGAATGGTACGCCTTTTTTCACTAAATATTCTGCAAGATCAGTGGCGGTAATGAACCCTCCTTTTAGCATCTCTTTAGCTCTTTCTTTATCAACTTTAATTGTTGCAATCATTTTACTCATTGCTCTGAGCGAGAGTGAGAGTTGTTTTACAGTGTCAAAAAGGGGCTCCTTATCCTCCTGAAGATCTTTGTTATATGCAAGTGGCAGACCTTTTAAGACAGTGAAAAGTGTCAGAAGATTTCCATAAATTCTCCCTGTTTTTCCCCTTACAAGTTCAGCAAGATCAGGGTTTCTTTTCTGTGGCATTATGCTGCTTCCAGTGGTGTATCTTTCATCAATCTGAATAAGAGAAAATTCGGCTGTGCTCCAGATTATAAGTTCCTCTGCAAGTCTTGAAAGATGCATTATTGTCACTGCAGAAGAATAGAGGAAATCCAGTATGAAATCCCTGTCGGAAACTGCATCCAGACTGTTTCTGGATAACCAGTGAAAATTCAGGAAGTTCTTAACAAAATCCCTGTCAACAGGAAATGTTGAACCTGCCAGGGCTGCGGATCCAAGTGGCATACTGTCTGCACTTCTGTAGGTCATTACAAATCTCTGGAAATCCCGTGTCAGCATTTCGTAATAGGCCAGAAGATAATGTGAAAAGAGAACGGGCTGGGCTCTCTGAAGATGAGTGTATCCGGGAATTATCACATCCAGATATTCCTCGCTTTTATCAAGAAAGCTTTTTTGCAGTTCGACGATTAACTTACCGGTTTCAAGGCATTTTTCCCGTACGAATAAGCGTGTATCGAGTGCAACCTGATCATTTCTGCTTCTTGCAGTGTGTAGTTTTTTCCCGACATCTCCAATTTTTTCTATTAATCTTTTTTCTATGTGCATGTGTATATCTTCATCTTCCATGGGGAAGTGAGTGTGATCTTCATCTATTTCATTTTTTATTTCTAAAAGTGATTGGATGATTCTGTCCGCTTCATCAACCTTAATTATTCCCTGTCTTGCAAGCATTTTAACATGTGCAATAGAACCCTGAATATCGTAAGGATAGAGTATCCAGTCGAAAGGGATTGATGCATTCATTTCGTCCACGAAGGAATCTATTTCGTGGGAGTATCTCCCTCCCCAGAGTTTTTCAGATTTTTTTTCACTCATCTTTTGCTCCCAGTTCGATACTTCTTTCATATGCGGCTCTTACAGCTTCCATAACTATTCCCCTGAACCCGCTTCTCTCAAGAACTTCAAGAGCAGCTATTGTGGTGCCAGCTGGTGATGAAACCATATTTCTTAATTTTGCAGGTTCAGGAGTATTCCTTAGAAGTGCCATACTGCCTTCACCGGTAGAAACAGCGAGTTTCAGTGCCAGATCTGCGGGGAGACCGGTTCTGATTCCAGCCATCATCAGGGCTTCAACGAATGTGAAGAAGTAGGCGGGACCACTTCCACTCAGGGCAGTGACACTGTCCATCAGCTTTTCTTCTTTAATCCAGTGGAATTCGCCTATGGAGGAAAAGATTTTTTCTATTACATTTTTATCATCCTCTGTCAGAGATGGGTTCTCAAGAATGACGGTGACACCTTTCCTCACCAGAGCGGGTGTATTGGGCATTGTTCTCACTATCTTTGCATTCCTCAGAATAGAAAACTTTTTAACAGGCACACCGGCGGCTATGGAAATAGCGATTTTATTTTTAAAATCAACATCTTTTACCTCTTCAAGAACTCTGTCGATTACCTGAGGCTTAACGGCAAAAATAATTGCATCAGATTTTTCAATTACATCAGCATTGGTTTGAAGAAGAGTTACTTTCAGGGATTGTGCTTTACCTTTCACATCAGCCGGATCATGGGCGTACAGTTCTTTAAAAAAATCTCTGTCCAGCCCCCCTGCAATGGCAGTTGCCATGTTGCCAAAGCCAATGAAACCTATTTTCATTTTAAGCCTCCTTATTGTGGTCTGGGACCAAAAATTGCAGTGCCTATTCTTACAATTGTTGCCCCTTCTTCAATGGCGACACCAAAGTCAGCGCTCATTCCCATGGAGAGATGGGGTAATTGGACCCCAAGTTTCGCCTCAATTTCTTCTTTTAGCTCTCTCATCTTTCTGAAATATGGTCTCACTTTTTCAGGCTCAAGGGGAGGAGGGATTGTCATAAAACCCTGCATCTGGATGTATGGTAGTTCCATTGCAATCTTTGTGAGAATTTCTGCCTCAGAGGGGGAGATGCCCCCTTTGGTTTCTTCTCCACCAATATTTATCTCCAGGAGAATTGCCTGTTTATTGCCTCCGCACCTTTTTTCGCACTGATTATTCAGAGTTAACAGAACTTTTTCCGAATCAACTCCATGGATCAAAATAAATTTTCCAACCACATACTTTGCTTTATTTCTCTGCAGTCTCCCAATAAAATGCCAATTGATATCCAGATCTTTCAATTCCTTCATCTTTGCAAGGGCTTCCTGAACATAGTTTTCTCCAATATCTTTGAGACCTGCTTTGTAAGCTTCTCTTATTTTTGTGGCGGGATGTTTTTTTGATACTCCTACCAGGAGTATTTCATCAGGGTTTCTGCCAGCTTTCTGGGCGTGGAATGCAATTTTTTCCTTTATTATTTTCAGATTTTCCTTTATCTCGTTCATGGTAATCCTCTTTATCTGTCTTGCTAATAATTTTATTGGATAGAAAAAATTGTGGCAAGAAATGGCTAAAACTAATTGTAATTTGATTCAATTGGATTTTTTGTAATGAAACAATTTTGTGTTTTTTTGCTCCGTGTGTTATCCTGAAAAAATCAAAAAAATTGAAAGTGAGGTAGTTTTGTGAAAAGTTTTGAAGAGATGGAGTTATCCCGCGAAATGGTTGAAGCGATTAAAGAGAAAGGTTTTAAAAATCCCACACCCATACAGGAGAAAGCTATTCCAGTTTTAATGAATACTGATTATGATCTGGTTGGACAGGCAAAAACTGGTACAGGAAAGACTGCAGCATTTGGTATACCACTGCTTGAAAAAATCACACCTGGCTCAGGAGTCATTCATGCTTTAATTCTGACTCCTACAAGAGAACTTGCACTTCAGGTAGCAGGTGAAATAAAAAGTCTTACAGGTAAAAGAAAATTCAGGGTTATTGCAGTGTATGGTGGACAGTCAATTGGCAGACAGATAGGTGAGATAAAAAAGGGAGCCGATATTGTTGTGGGAACACCCGGCAGAATTATTGACCTGTTAAACAGAGGTAAACTTGACTTTTCCCGGATTTCGTGGTTAGTCCTTGACGAGGCGGATGAAATGCTCAATATGGGTTTTATTGATGATGTGGAGGAAATATTGAAGTCAACTTCAGAGAATAAAAGGGTTTTACTCTTTTCAGCCACGATGCCCCCAAGGATTTTGGGGCTTGCCAGGCGTTATATGGGGAAGTACAAATTTATAAATATTTCAGATGGAAATTCTCCATCAGATCTGACTGCACAGTATTTTTACAGGGTTTATTCCAGCGAAAAACCTGAGCTGTTAAGAAGAATCATTGAAAAGGAAGAAGAGTTTTATGCTCTCATTTTCTGTAACACAAAGGTGGAAGTGGATGGTCTGAACAGGGTTCTGACAGATATGGGATATTCTTCAGAGGCGATTCATGGAGATTTTTCACAGTATCAGAGAGAAAGAGTAATGTACAAGTTTCGCCAGAAAAAGGTGAATATTTTGATAGCAACTGATGTTGCAGCCAGGGGAATTGATATACCCGATATAACTCATGTTGTTAACTACAATGTTCCTTATAATCCTGAGGTATATATTCACAGGATTGGAAGAACCGGGAGAGCTGGAAAAGGAGGTGTTTCTATAACTCTTGTGTCTCCCGAAGAAGAGGCTCATTTCAACTTTATCAGAAGAGTGGTAAAGTCAGATATTGTGGAGCTGGATGCCCCAACAGTTGAAGAAATTCAGAAAGTTAAAAAGGAAAAGTTTGAGAAAGAGCTACAGCAGGAGCTGGAAAATTTTGAAGGATCAAAGTATCTTGATTGGGCAACTGAACTGCTTATGATCTATGATCAGGAAAAGATCGTAGCTGTATTACTGGAAAAACTTCTGGGAGGATCGGACAAAGATTATGCTCCATTGAAAAAAGTGATCATTGAGAAAGGTAAAGAGGTCAGAATGTTTGCTGCGATCGGGAGGGAAAGCGGGATTAATTCCCAGGAACTTGTTGAGATGATACAGAAAAAGGTAAAAATTGGTCCGGATGAAATAAAGAATATCAGAATCTTCGACAGGTTTTCATTTTTTTCTGTTCCTTCATATTACGCGGACCCAATAATAAAGGCTTTCAAAAAGCGAGGCCGCTCCATTTTTGATAGAGCAAGGGGAAGAAGGTAAAGGCCCTTCTACTCACACTTGCTCCATCCGCAGTTTCTGCAGGTTACGCATCCCCCTTCAAATTCCAGTGCCGTTGATCCGCATTCGGGGCATACTGCAATAAAGAAACTATCTGCAGGTTTACCTCTGTTGGCTATTGATTCTGTGACCTGCTGGATCTCGTCGGGGGTTGCCTTTGCAACTTTTTTCTCAATGGCTTCAATTTCCTCTTTATCTTTCTGTTCTTTTATGATTGGTCTTGCACCAGCTTCATTGTGAACATACTTGTAAAGTGCCTTTGCCACTGCATCAGCACATGAAAGGACCATTTCCCCCTCATCCCATGCAGGAGCGGGACATCTTATTCCGCTGATCTGCTTTATGATGTAATTAGGATCCACCCCAACCCTGAGAGCAAGGGAGATCATCCTGCTCAGTCCCTCTAACTGACTTGCGGCACATCCACCAGCTTTTCCCATTGTTGCAAAGACCTCAAAAATTCCATAATCATCTTCATTAATGGTAACATATAAATTTCCGCAACCAGTCTTTATTCTCTGGGTTGAACCATAAATAACCCTTGGCCTTGAGCGTGGTTTTAATTCTCCTATTTTTGGAGCTTGCTCAGCTTCCTGTATCTTCTTTTTCTCTTCTGCTTTTTTGGTAACTGTGATAACCTGTCCCTGTCTGCTTCCATCCCGGTAAACTGTTATGCCTTTTAAGCCAAGTTCATACGCAAGCCAGTATGTTCTCTCCACATCTTCAACAGTTGCATCGTTTCTGAAGTTAACAGTCTTACTCACAGCATTATCAACATATTTCTGGAAAGCAGCCTGCATTTTAACATGCCATTCTGGATCTATATCATGGGCAGTTACAAAAATTCTCCTCCACTTTGCAGGAACTTCTTCCAGTCCCTGAACACTCCCTGTCTCTGAGATTTTTTCCATCAGCTTATCGGAATACCATCCCTCTCTTTGTGCTATCTCTTTGAAAAGAGGGTTTACTTCAATAAGTCTTGTCCCTTCAAGAACATTCCTTGCAAAGCTTATGGCAAAGAGGGGTTCTATTCCGCTACTGGTGCCAGCTATGATACTTATGGTTCCCGTTGGTGCAATTGTGGTCACTGTGGCATTTCTTACAGGCGGGTGCCCCTTTTGATCATACACACTTCCTTCAAATGCAGGGAAAGGACCTCTCTCTTTGGCAAGTTCTATGGATTTCTGACGTGCAACATCCAGTATGAATCCCATCACCTTTTCCGCAAGTTCCAGAGCCTCTTCAGAATCGTAAGGTATTCCAAGTTTAATAAGCATTTCGGCCCATCCCATAACACCAAGTCCAACCTTTCTGTTTTTCTTTGTCATTTCTTCAATCTGTGGAATGGGGAATTTGTTCATGTTAATAACATTATCGAGGAAATGAATCGCTTCTCTCACAATGTATCTCAATTTTGCAAAATTTATTTTTCCATTTTCAACCATTCTGGAGAGATTTATTGAGCCGAGATTACATGATTCATAGGGAAGGAGTGGTTGCTCTCCGCAGGGATTTGTGCTTTCAATTTCACCAAGATGGGGAGTTGGATTTGCCTCATTTATCCTGTCAAGGAAGATTATTCCGGGTTCTGCAGAGAGCCATGCATTATGAACGATTCTTCTGAATACTTCTCTCGCATTGAGTTTTCCAACAACCTCTCCATTTCTTGGATTGATCAGTTCATAATCTTCACCCTTTTTAGCCGCTTCCATGAATTTATCCGTTACAGCGACGGATATGTTAAAATTTGTAAGTTTTGTCAGGTCAAGTTTTACATCAATGAAATCAAGAATGTCGGGGTGATCAACACGAAGTATTCCCATATTTGCCCCTCGCCTTGTG
>Ga0256833_1000973_pt1 | contig 21613 bp, 24 predicted proteins | sample 356284metaG_FD_190535 | JGI IMG/M metagenome (GOLD analysis project Ga0256833, IMG submission 190535) | Hydrothermal vent microbial communities from Mid Atlantic Ridge, Atlantic Ocean - 356-284 | ecosystem: Environmental > Aquatic > Marine > Hydrothermal vents | place: Atlantic Ocean: Mid... | reverse complement strand
GTTAAGGTATTGTTAATTAGCGGCCCAGAACTCGAGAATCTTCTAATGCCTGAAGCCCTGGTGGAGGCTATCGCGGAGGCCTTCAAGAAGTTCTCTGAGGGGGCGACAGTCACGCCTCCTAGGACTGTTATGTGGGTTGAGGGTAATTGGTGGGGTGTTATGCAGTCCTACGTTCCCGGTTACGGCGTTGGGGTTAAGGTAGTTAACGTGGTGCCTGCTAACGTTGGGAGGGGCCTACCTACTATTCAAGCTCTTGTCGCGCTTTACGACCCCATTACTGGGTCTCCCTTAGCTGTCATGGAGGGATCCGTCCTTACGGCCCTCAGAACCGCGGCCGCTAGTGCTTTATCTGTGAAGTACTTAGCCCCCCGCGAGGCAGGGCCGTTAGCGATAATAGGTGCGGGGTACCAAGCAAGATATCAACTGCGCTTCGTCCTACACTACTTCAAGGCCACGGAGGTGCGTATCTACGACATCAGGCGTGAAGCTTCCGAAGCTTTCGCCAAGTATGTTGAGAGCCTCGGACTTAAGCCTGTAATCACCTCAAGCCCTGAGGAAGCGATACGTGGGGCCCGATTAGTCATTGAGGCATCAACCACTAAGGAACCAGTCGTGCTTGGTGAGGCGCTGGAGCCCCCAGTACATGTCGTTAGTATAGGGGCGCACACGCCTGACTCGCGGGCCATTGATGATGACGCAATACTCAAGGCTAAAGCAGTAGTGGTTGACAGCCGAAAGGCGGTGATGGAGGAGACGGGCGACATAATTCAGCCGGTTAGGAGCGGGCTACTTAACTTGAGCGAGGTCTGCGAGCTAGGGGAGTTAGTGGCCGGTAAATGCCCTAAGCCCGTCAAAGGAGGGGGTATCACCATATACAAGAGCGTGGGGGTCGCGATTCAGGACGCCTGCGCCGCCGGCCTAGCCTATAAGCTCGCCAAGGAACGTGGGGTGGGAAGGGAGGTAGAGCTCTAGGGATCTACTCAACCTCCTCAACATCGCCGTGAATGCTATCGAATAGGTAGGTCTTGCCAGCCATCCTTACGAGCCAGTACAGCTTGTAGGCCTCAACCGACCTAGCAACCTTAATTTCAGGCGCTAACATCACCCTCCAGTACCTAGCGACGTAGTACAGCGCGAATTTCCTAGCTAACCTAGCCGATGCCTCACCACTGACCCTAGGCTTAACTATGAAGTCCTCATCAACCTCGTCCTCGAAGGTCTCGGGAATACCGTCAGTAGCGTACGCTCTCGCCCTCGCCCTATCAACTAGGACGGGCATCCTGAACCTTATAGGCTCGCCCATAACCCTCCTAACACTGACGTCAAGCTCGAAGATCTCGTAGGGGTAGTAAAGCCTAGCAATAACCTTAGGCCCTCCCGGAACCTGCCTAAGCGGCTTTATGACGAGGATCCTTCTCAAGGAACCCATACCCACTCACCAGTCAGCCCTACCTACCTCCGTGCTTTGTACCGTTCTAGCTTAAAGCACCGTAAGCTGAGCAAGTCCCTGGGGAGGGTTGGAAGGGATAAGGAAAAAGGCGTTAGGAGCGACTAAACTTTAATCTTAGCCAGTAGGCCCGTAGCCCTTATGTAGTGCTTGACGTAGTCTACCTCGCTCAACGCGATGGGCTCGGGCTCAATAGCCTCTAGCTCGCTTGGCGTGGGCTTCTCCATTAGCTCGAATACCTTACTAACCTTCTCAGCGGGTGGTGCGGGGGTAACGTAGCTAGTAATTATGGCGACGAGCGTGGCCATCGGGAAGCTTATGAGCAGCTCGTACCACCAAGCATAGAACTTCGGGTCTATGTAGTACCTAGCATACACCCACGGAACCCACGTGAAGAGCGTTACCAAAAGTGCCGCAATAGCTGCTATTAGCCCGCGCTTACCGCTCCTCTCAATTATCGTCGAGCCTATGAGGGTGGTTATGAACACTATTATCGGGACTGACGCCGCCAGTAGGGGTAACTGCGCGTTGTAATCACCTCCGGGAGCGAATATGTACTTCTTGACGTAGCTCTTCCAAATAATCACTCCGGAAGCCCCAGCCATCATGGCGGCGAAGGCACCGCTAGCCGTCATCCTCCTCCACAGCACGGAGAGCAGCATTACCGAGCCGAAGGCGGCGCCTAGACCTCCCCACGCGAACAGCACGAAGTAGTACACTGACTTGCTGAAGAATAGTGCCCAGAGGAGCGCTATGATCCCTATAGCGAAGGTAACGATCCTGCTCCACAGGACGAGCTTCCTCTCCTCCAACCCTTTCCTGAAGGTCCTCCTGTAAATGTCCTCAACGATGGCTGATGCGGCGACGAGCAGCTGTGAGTCCGCGGTACTCATCATGAGGGCTACGGGCGCGGCAAGGACAACACCGGCTACTACGGGGTGAAGCACGCTTAACGCCAGCATAGGCATGGTGTACTCCTTGGAGCCCATATGCTGTACCTTAGCGGCTACGTTAGGCATTACCCTAGCTATCCACCCAGTGGCTTGAGCGAGGTAGTACACCACGAGCAGGAGTAGCATGGCGGTTATGGCCGCCTTCTTGAGATCCTTAGGCTTCTTAATCCCCATGAACCTAACCGTTATGTGGGGGTTGCCGGGCCAGCCGAAGCCTATCGCTATGTAAGACAGCATTATGATTAGTAGCAAAGCCCCCGTATACTCGTAGCCCCAGAAGTTATTCAGGGAGAGCAGGTTCAGCCCCTGCTTATTAACCGCCGTGGCCGCCATCCTCTGAGCCAACCCCAACGGGCCGCCAACGGCGGCTAAGCCAGCGACCACTATTATCGTGAAGCCTATGACGGCCCACCAGCCCTGCACGTAGTCAGTCCAGCACACGGCAAAGAACCCGCCTAACACTGTGTAAATTATCATGACGATGGCGCCGATGATGATCCACATTTGGAGATTAGTCGTTATGCCCGAGGTCGCCGCGATTGCGGCGAAGACCTTCCCTGAGGCGAGGAACTGGGCGCCTACATAGGCGCTTAGGAAGAACGTTATGAGTGCGGCGGACACGATCCTCAACACGCCTCTCTCCTCATCAAACCTGGCCTCAAGGTAGGTGGGTATTGTTAGCGCGCCCACGGACTCCGTGAATCGCCTAATCCTCCTAGATATTGTTGTCCAGCAAAGCAGATCCGCGTAGAAGCACCCTATAGTATTCCATGTGGAGTTAATGCCTGAGCTATAACCCTCACCAGGCAATCCTAAGCCCACCCAGCCACTCATCTCGCTAGCCCGCTCGCTGAAGGCAATTACGTAGGGGCCTAGCCTCCTACCGCCTAGGATGTAGTCTGCGAGGTTCTTAACGTACTTCTCAACTATTATACCTATTATCAGGACTATGGCGAAGTATATGGCTAGGGTGGCGAAGATAGTTTCGGCAGTGCCCCACCCAGCCATCACTCACTTCCCTCCGATGAGGTCTCCTCCCCCCTCGTGCTAAGGAGACCCATCGTCACGCCGACGGCGGCAAGGAGCATTAGAACCTGAACCACTATCTGCCCCACGAAGAATGTGGCCGGGTTTGTGTACGCTAGCGCTATCATCACTATAATGCCTATTACTATGATTAATATTGCCTTCAACTCACGCATCATTGGCGTTACCTCAGATTGTAAATATGCCCGTTTGGTATAAAAAATTTGTACTGATTAGAAGAAACATGATATTACTTTACATATTAGCTACAGGCATCATTGCTTAAACGCTAGGTTGCCCTGAGTGCCCCCTTAAAAACATTAGTTAGTACGCTATTAAGCGACGCTAGCACAGCTGAGAGGACAGTAACCCACAACACGTTACTGAATATCGTTGGAAACGAAAACGCTAAACCAACACACATGAGTAAGGGAATAACCATCGCTGCAATGATGATCGTTACTCGAAGGAAGGCCCTTGACATGGACTTAGAGATCATTAGCGAGAGCAAACGAATCGCTAGGTAAGGCAACGCTATTGCCGTAAGGGCTCTACCAAGCATTACCACCAGCCCTAAGTAAACGCCGTAGGTAATGACGGGGGCTAGGAACTGGGCCAACGCGTACACCCGCAGAATTCTAATGCCTCCAGGAACCATTGCCGCGTAAGCCCTACTGCTAAGCAACGAACCCAGCAAGTCGATAGGTATCGATGCTAGCAGAGCGCCGGCAAGCAACGCCGCACCAGCATCTGCCGTCGAGTGCAGCGTGCTTAACGTGAAGTACGTCGCGAACGGGAAAGCCGTCCCTGACGCTATCCCCACCACCTTAACCGGCAATAAGTGCTGATCCCTACTACTCACTAGGAGAACCACGTTAACCCACCCACCAAGCAACGCAGCAATAATGTTCCCAACAAGTAACGCCATGAAAGCGTAGTAGGGGCCTGAAGAACCTGCTAGCCCGAAGTACGTGGCGCCAGCAACGGCAACGAGAAGCCCCCACTTAGCGATGGTCGTGCCAGCACCCTCAAGCCACGCCGGCGCACCCACCCTCATAGCGTCCCTGACCTCACTAGCATCCCATGTCCTAGGCCCTACGCCTCTCCAAGCAGCGTACCCGATCCCCGCAGCGAGGGCAAGGAGGGAGCCAGCCAGAAACGACTCAAAGCATGGTTGCGGGCTTGCAGAACCTCTCCACATAATGTAGAGCAACGCGTACCTAACGAAGTTACTCAAAAGCACTATCCGGAAGTACGTAGCGTCGTCAAAAAGCAGTGCCGGTAACTGTGCTGGGAGGGAAGCCGTGGAGGAGAAGGCAAGCATGGATGCCCACAGGAAAATATCGATACGGGTCACGACCCAAGACACCAGTAATGCGGTGCCCACCCCGCTAGACAGTAAAGCATTCAGAGCTACGGAGGACCAGTAAAGCTTACCGAACCTAACCACTCCCTTCCTCCCTAACCCTATATATTTCCTCAGGAGGAACCTGACCCCGTGATTCGTTGGTGGCTCAGCAATAGGTCTAAGTAGGGATGCTGCCGAGACAGCAAGCACTACAGCATTAACGGATCCGGGTGTGGTGTTAGCTAATGTTAATGTAGCTACCAACCAGTACGTGGTAGTCATTAAGGTGTCAAGCACCGAAAGTACCTGCACCTTAACGTACTTGCCGGCCAACACGCCCTCCGCTGAAGACCGCAATTCCTCAAAACCAAGTACTTCATTCAGCCATGCCATTAAAATCAGTCGTTTACCATTGGCGGGGAGTGTTTTTTTGTGTCGCCAGTACATTCTACTAGGTGAACCGCTTATTGCCAGTTACGCTCCCCTCAAGGGACAGACGCGTCTGGGAGCACCCAATACTCACATTCAAGCGCGGGAGGCGGGTTAAGTTCTACTTCAACGGCAACATCGTTGAGGGTTACGAAGGAGAAAGCATTGCCGCAGCACTCTACGCCGCTGGATACGATGTCTTCAGTCGCTCCCCGTACAGGGGGAGGGCGAGAGGAGCGTTCTGCATGATAGGTAAGTGCAGCTCATGCTTCGCCATCGTGGACGGCGTGCCGAACACCAGGACATGCGTTGAGCCTGTCCGCGACGGCGTTAAGGTAGAGTTCCAGGAGGGACTCGCTGAAATACCGCCCGCTACGGGAGGGCTCGAGGGTAAGGAGGAGGAAGTCATCGAAGGCGTTGACGTTCTTGTCATCGGGGGCGGGCCGGCAGGCTTAGCGGCCGCCATAGCCGCGGCGAAGCACGGCTTAAGCGTGCTGATAATCAACGAGCACTTCAAGCTGGGTGGGCAGCTAATCAAGCAAACCCATAAGTTCTTCGGATCCAAGGACCTCTTCGGTGGGCTAAGAGGATTCCAGGTGGCTGAGGAGTTAGAGAGTAAAGTAAGGTCAATGCGTAACGTCAGGGTACTCCTCCAAGCCACCGCCTACGGGTTCTTCAGAGGCGGGTGGGTTGGGGTAGCAGGTAAGGACAGGCTATACAGGGTCAGGCCACGCTTCGTCATAGCCGCTCCTGGAGCGGCGGAAAGACACTTGGCGTTTCCTGGAAACGACTTACCAGGCGTGATGGGTGCTGGCGGGGCGCAGACCCTGATGAATGAGTACGGCATACTGCCAGGTAATGAAGTACTTGTTGTTGGGTCAGGTAATGTCGGCGTGATAGTCTCGTACCAACTCCTCCAAGCGGGGGCGAAGGTGAAGGGTATTGTGGAGATACTGCCGTACATTGGTGCGTGGTTCGTGCACGCCGCTAAGATCAGGAGATACGGTATCAAGGTCTACACAAGGCACACAATTAAGGAGGTTTGGGGAAGGGACAGAGTCGAGGGGGCAACCATCGTTAGAGTTGACGAGCACTTCAAGCCTGTGCCGGGGAGCGAGGTCGACATACCTTGCGACCTCGTCCTAATAGCCGTTGGCCTCACCCCCGACACCAGGTTACTGGCGCAGGCGGGCGCGGTAGTCACGTGGGTGCCGGAACTAGGGGGGTTAGTACCCATAAGGACTAAGTACCTAGAGACATCCGTCCCCGGGCTCTTCGTAGCTGGTGACGCGTCCGGCATAGAGGAGGCAACCACAGCAATGATTGAGGGTGAGATAGCGGGCCTCTCCACGGTAATTAAGGCCGGCGCGGATGACGTAGGCAGTGCCGCCGAGCGTAGGGAAGCCCTGCTGAAGTTCCTGTGGGACGAGTACAGGGCGTCACCGGTCGTCGCTAAGGCTAAGGCAGGTAAGCTCAAAGTAACTGTGGATGAGGACGAGATGAGGAGGATTAGGGAAAGCAACCCACCCCCCGTAAGGTTCGGTTCGTGAGGTGATGATTAATGGGTTCGGGCATACCCTCCTATAAGGAAACAGGCATAATTACTGTGGAGGAACTCAAACATTTGGGCTTGATGCCCCCTGAGGAGCGCCTGACTCGGGGCCCTGTAGCGATACCTGAGTGCCCTGAGGAAATACCGTGTAATATCTGCGTAGTTTCATGCCCCCAACACGCTATAAGCATTGAGGGCATTAAGGGCTTACCGAGGATTGACTGGGACAAGTGTGTCGGCTGCGGGGTCTGCGTCGCCAAGTGCCCTGGTCTAGCAATATTCGTTGTCGACCTCTCGAAGCCTGGAGAGCACGCATACGTTACGGTGCCGCATGAATTCCTTCCGGCCCCAAAGGTCGGAGACGTGGTCGACCTCCTAAGCAGGGAGGGCGAGGTCGTCGGTAGGGGCGAGGTCGTGAAGGTTTGGGAGTCGAACAGAACTTGGGTGGTCACGGTTCGCGTCCCTAGGGAACTCGCGATGGAGGTGAGGGGGGTATGGGTAAGGAAGGAGTGAAGGGACACCCAATAATAATATGTAGGTGTAGGGACATCACCCTAGAGGACGTACTCAGGGCGATCGACGAGGGTTGCGAGGATCTAGAGTGCGTCAAGAGGCGCTTAGGCCTCGGAATGGGGCCTTGTCAGGGCAGGACATGCATCCCCATAGTGGTAGGGATCATGGCTAGGCGCTTAGGGAAGAAACCAGACGAACTGCTGATACCCAAGCCTAGGGCGCCAGTAACCCCCATACCTATCTCACTCCTCCTAAAGTCCGTAGACGTTAAGGGTGGGGGAGGAGGCGATAAGTAATGCGTGGGGAAGCAGAGGTGGTAATAATTGGAGCCGGGATCTCCGGCCTAGCCATCGCTTACTCCCTCCAGAAAAGAGGCGTTAAGGACATACTAATCCTAGATGAGTCCTACATAGGCGCGGGCTCCACGGGGAGGTGCGCCACCGGTATTAGGGCATCCTTCACATCCAAGGAGCACGTAGTCCTCATGAAGCACAGTATCGAGCTATGGAGGAAGTATGCGGTTGGCGAGCTCGGTGCCGAGGGCCTCTACTACGATCAGTCGGGTTATGTGTGGATCGCAACACGCGATGAGAGCGCTGAGTTCTTCGAGAAGCTCGTGAAGCTACATAACTCTCTGGGAGTGAACACTAAGATCATAGGGCTAAACGAGCTCAGGGAGCTCGTCCCGCCAATGAGGATTAAGGGCGTGTCGGGCGCGATGTTTGACCCAACCGCAGGTAAGTCATATCCGTTCGACACGATCTTCGCGTTCCTGAAGCTGGTTAAGCGCGACGGCGCGGAAGTAGTGACTAGGGCTAAGGTGGTTAAGATCCTCACCTCGTCCGGCCGCGTGACTGGTGTGGAGCTTGATGGTGGGAGGGTGGTTAAGGCCCCAACAGTGGTCGTGGCGGCAGGCTCCGGGAGCAGGGATCTTCTCAAGACGGTTGGGGTTAATCTACCAATAGAAAACATACCTAGACACGCCCTAATCACGGAGCCGTATAAGGAGGCATTCAAACCCCTAGTGATAGACTGGGACACGCCCGGCGTCCCCTACATAGTTCAGTCTAAGGAGGGAGGGTTCTTCATGGGACGCGACATTGAGGAGAAACCAGAACTACCGCTCACGTCACAACGCGTAGACTTCATGCCTAAGGCAGTAAAGCCCCTGACGAAGTTCTTCCCATGGCTAAGGAACGTAAGGATCCTAAGGTATTGGGTAGGGTACTACGTGACGACACCCGACCACCACCCCATTTACGGCCCAGTCAAGAGTATTGAGGGTCTCTACGTAGCTACGGGATACAGCGGGCACGGATACATGATGGGCCCAATAACGGGGGAGTTAATGGCGGAGTGGATCCTCAAAGGAAAGCCACACATACCTGAGGCGGAAAGACTAACGCTAGAGAGGTTCGAGAAGGGCGCGCTAATAAAGGAGCTAGCGGTAATAGGGTGAAAGTAAGAAGTAAAACGAAGTCATGGGGGAACACCAGTGTCGGCTGGTGCGGCAGCAACGGCCGCCGCCTCTGCGGCGGCAGCCTCGTCAAGGGCGCATACATTAATATATGCGTTCCTAGTAATGACTCCCCAGCAGTTCATGAACGCTGTGAATAGCGTTAAGGAAAACGTAATAGTTGTTGAAGTCCTGAGGGAGGAGGGCGTAGTACATAAGAATACAGTACATTACTATGCAGCAAGTTTGCAGGGGTTAATCGCTGTGACCAAGAGCACTCAGCCACTCCCTCTCCCCTCCCATGTTAAGGTGATCTCAGCGTCGAACATAGTGCTCCCCGCAGCGGTTAGGGAAGCTCTGAACAAGGTCAAGGATTCCGGGTAACGCTGACGCAACATCAAATACATCCTATCACTTTTTATTCGCCCTTAGCACTAAACACTAATTAATGGCATATGAATGTGTTTTCCAGCATGTGTTACGCGTATTAAGGGACTATTATTTCCTTAGTTGGGTGTTGGCGGTGGGTCTCTTCAGCCGAGGACGTAAGCGCCGGGATTCCCCCGGGAAGGTTATTAAGGTTAGCGTTGATGACGAGCTAAGTGGCATGCTCAAGTACTTCATGGAGTCAGAGAACCTTTCCTCACCCTCAGAGGCTATTGCTAAGCTAGCTAAGATGGGGTACAGGTATTGGAACATGAGGTCACAGTACGGTGATAACTTAAGCGACAGGGAATTATGGGACATCAGGTTCAGGTTACTTAAGCTCGAAAGCGGGTACCTGCACTACAAGCTAATGCTTAGGGACGCTCTAGAGCAGCTCCGCACTCTAACCATGAACCTCAGCTCGGTTCTCTCACAGCTAAACACCTGCTTGGCTAGGCTTAAGGACGTGGATCCCAGCGTTAATGTTGATCTAGAGGATGCTGATAGGTACAAGCGCGTACTTGAGGAATACAGCAGGAAATTCATATTCTCAGCGAGGGAGGAGATAGAGTCCGGTCAGTGCGGGGGCGTGAGCGACGAGGAAATAATTGAGGACATTGAGAACCTGCTCCGCATGTATAAAGAGAAATTCGGTGTGGGTAGGAAGGGGTCTGACGCATCATGAGGTTCCTTAGCAAGTCACGTAGCAAGGCAAGCAGAAAGGATCTTATCCATGCTAGGCTAGAGGAGGCAATGGAGCGTATCGAATGCCCTATCTGCTCCCTACTCGCTAAGGCCGAGAGAGGACTCATCGAGGAGATCCTCTACGAGCACGTGCAGGATCCGGCTGTGAGGAAGCAACTCAGGAGTAGCTTAGGCTTATGTCCCTATCACGCGTGGCTACTTCACGACATAACGCTTTCAAGGCCGGAAATGGATGGGTTAGGGGTCACGATCATTTACGAGGACATGCTCTCAACATACCTGGAAGCCTTAACCAGCGGTGATGAGCAGGAAGCCAAAGCAGGGAGGGGTCCGTGCCTAGTGTGCGAGCATGTGAAGGAGTTCGAGATCGGGTACGTTGAGGCGTTCGCGGAAAGAATCCTCGGGTCAGGCCTCCTAGCGACTTACAGGGACTCACCGGCTATACTATGTGTGAGGCATTACAGGGCTGTTAAAGACGCCCTGAAAGCCGTGGGGGACGAAGCGTTGAGTGCCTTGGAGGAGCTGAGATCGATCCAAGTAAGGAAGCTGGAATCCCTGCTCAAGCTTATGAGGGAGTATGTGAGGAAGCAAGACTACCTTGTTAAGGAGGAGGTGACGGCTGAGGAGGCTAGGGCATGGCGGGTTGCCCTGCAGGTTCTCAAGGGCGGTAGGAACTCACCCTCCATACTCACGTACAGGATCCCAGAACCTAAGAGGGGTCTGTTCGCGAAGCTCTCGAGGAGGTTGAGGTGAGGCGTTGGTTAAGCGTTCAGCTCCGCCTCAAGCTCCTTAAGGAATTCCTTCACGAACCTAACCCTCCGCTCAGCCTCCTCCCTACCCTCGGGGGTCCACATGAGGGAAGGGAGCTTCAGTATCTTCGACTCGAAGTGCGTGATCGAGTCCTTAATGCCCCTACCTATGGTGGCGGAGTACATGAATACCCTCACAACGCCTATGGCGCCCAGTGCGTCAAGCTTATCAACGTCGCTAAGGATCTTCGCCTCAATGGACTTGGGTTCCCTGCCGGCAGAGAAGGAGTGTGCCTCAATAGCGTGAACCACTGCCTCAACCCTCTCCTTAGGGAGGCCTAAGGCCTTCAGAATCACTTCAGCTACACGTGCTGAGGCGAGGGCGTGGTCAAAGCCCTCCCTAGCGTTATTCCCCCTACCATTCCTAGCGACATCATGTAGGAGGGCGGAAAGCTCGATAACCTCCCTGTCCGCCTCCGGGTAGTTACTGGCTATCTTCAACGCGAGTCGCCTAACCCGCTCAACGTGCGGGTACCCGTGGACGGGGTCGGAACTCATAACTCCCCTCACAATCTCCTCCACAACGTCGACCGCGCCCAATAGAACCCCGGAAACCTGCTCTACGTAGTGACACCTTATAAAGCGTGACCCGCAACCCAGTGTGCTGGCTGCAGTAATACTGCGTTAGCACCTCGAACCCGGTCTTATAAGGAGTAAGGGACACCAGCTTGGAGACGGTGGTAACTAGTGTCTGGGGGCACGGCTCTAGAGTGGGTTGAGCCTCAATCAAGGCCCTTAGTTAGGGACTCAGACCTACACGAAGAGGTAGCGGGGGTCGAGCCTACCTTCAACACCGTGCTGATAGTTGACGCTAAGACCGGGGAACTCACGGACATAGGCGTCAACTCACCGACACGCCTCCCAAACCCTGAAGCATTCGCCAAAGCGCTTGCTATAGCGTCGTGCGTGGTGCAGGGCGTGGCTAAGGAGCTAGGCAGCGGTGAGGTGAAGGAACTAGACATAGTCACAGACAACGCGTTAATAGTGGTTCTGCATGACGGCAAATACCTGAGGGTGGGGATCTCCTCAACGTAAGTAATTTTCTACACAAACGTGTGGTGCTTTACGCTACTGCATCGCCGGCAACGTAAGCACGTAAAATCACGAACGTAGCTTTCTGCCTGAAGACTTTTTAGATTGCGTCAAGAGTTGAAACGATGGGTTCAGGATTGGGTGCCACACAAGCATTAACCGAGGACCCCGAGACTGACCCGCCAGAACGTCGCCCCAAGTTCCGCGTCGTCGTCATCCCAGAGCGTTGCAAGGAATGCGGCCTATGCATACATGTGTGCCCTAAGAACGTCCTTGAGAAGGGCGCTGAAGCAAACACCCGCGGGTACAGGTACCCAGTGCCCGCCAGGCCCGATGACTGCGTCGGTTGCAGGTTATGTGAGTTCAACTGCCCTGACTTCGCAATATATGTCGTGCCCGCGGGGTGAGTTGGTTTGGGTCGCTGTGAGTACATACCTGCGAACATAGCCGTCGCGGAGGGCGCGATGGCGGCGGGCCTGAACTTCTTTGCGGGATACCCAATAACGCCGGCCTCAGACCTCTTCGAGTACTTAGCGGAGAGGCTGCCGGGGCGGGGCGGGGTTGTGATTCAGTTCGAGGATGAGATAGGCTCAATAAACGCGGTTATCGGTGCTGCGTGGGCTGGAGCCAAAGCAATGACCGCGACCTCGGGGCCGGGCTTCTCCCTCATGGTTGAGGGTTTAGGGCTAGCGATAATGACTGAGACCCCCCTAGTCCTTGTGGACGTCATGCGTGCCGGCCCCTCCACAGGCGTGCCGACGAAAACAACGCAATCCGACGTTTATCAGGTAAGGTTCGCAGCACACGGCGAGTACTCGATACCGGTACTCGTTCCCTGGTCCGCGCAGGAGGCCTTTGACTTAGCGGTGAAGGCCTTCAACATAGCTGAAGCCTTACGCACCCCAGTAATACTCCTCACCGATGCCGCCCTAGCCCACACGTGGGAACGCGTTGAGATTAAGGATCCTAAGGAGATTAATATCGTCAAGAGAAGACCGCCATGCAGCCCTCCCGAGAGGTTTAAACTATATGAACCATGCGAGAACTTAGTCCCTAGGATGGCTTACTTCGGTGAAGGTTACGGAATACTGGTTGAGTCCTTAGCGCACGATGAGGAAGGTTACTACTCGCCAAACACGGAAACCTATGAACGCTTGGTGAGGAGATTAGTTGCTAAGATAGAGAGGAATTCCCACCTCATAGTCGATAATGAGGAGTACCTGACGCGGGGGGCGGAGTACGTGATCTACGCTTACGGCTCTACGGCACGCTCAGCATACGCTGTAGTCAAGGAGTTAAGGAGAGAGGGATTGAGGGTGGGGTTATTCAGGCCTAAGGCCCTATGGCCGTTCGATGCGGGGAGCCTCAGGAGGGCAACGGAGTCTGCGAGGAAAGTCTTCGTAGTTGAAAACAACCTAGGCAAGATGGTCAGGGAGGTTGAGAGGGTTCTGAGGGACAAGGAGGTCATACCAATAAACGTCATAGACCTGGAGGTCCCGCCCCCAGACAAGATAAGTGAGGAGATCAGGAGGTGGCTGTAGAGTGAGTGCGCACCCCCTAGACAAGTACCTCGTCACCAAGCGCCTCCCGCACATATGGTGCCCGGGTTGCGGCATAGGTGTTGCCTTAGCCGCAATACTCCGCGCCATTGACAGACGGGTTCGTGAGGGGGTCCTGAAGCCCGAGAACCTAGTGATGGTTACCGGGATAGGATGCGCCGCAAGGGCAGCCATATACGTGTCCTTCGACTCAGCCCACACAATACACGGGAGGGCAATACCCTTCGCGTCAGGAGCTAAGTTAGCTAACCCCAAGCTGGAGGTAATGGTGCTGGGAGGGGACGGCGACATAGCCGGGATAGGCGGTAATCACCTCCTACACGCGGCAAGACGTAACATGGACCTCACGGTATTCATGATTACGAACATGGTTTACGCAATGACGGGAGGGCAGGTAGCACCAACCACACCCACAGGAATGTACACCACGACAACGCCCAAGGGTAACCCGGAAACCCCGGTCAACGTGATTAAGCTCGTGGCGTACCAAGGCGCAAACTACGTGGCTCGGGCCTCAACAACCCACCCAGCCCTCATAGAGCGCTACACGTACAGAGCCTTAGGGATGGAGGGCTTCAGGTTCATAGAGATAATATCGCCTTGCCCAGAGATATTCGGGAGGCACATAGGGTTCAGGAATCCGGTGGAGCTCTATGAGGAAATAAAGAGGAAGTCCAAATACAAACCGAAGCCATCCCTAGAGGAATCGGATCTTGACTGGGAGAGGGGCTGGGTGCTAGGGGAATTCATTGAGAGAAACGAGCCCGGATACTTAAGGAGGATTGGGAGGGTGTGAGGCGTGAGGCGCGAAGTACTCATAGCTGGGAGGGGAGGGCAGGGAATCCTCCTTCTAGGGCACGTGCTCGGCTTAGCGGCCGCAAAGTACGCTAACCTCTACGTGACGGGTACAGAATCGTATGGGGCTGAAACACGTGGAGGCGATTCACGTGCCGACATAATTCTCTGCGAGGATGCTGAGGAGCTGGACTACGTGAAAGTCAGGCATGCAGACATAGCGCTATTCATGTATGTCGAGCAACTAAGACGTTACTCACACCTAGTTAATGATCGGGCATTGGTGTTTATCGATTCATCATTCATAACTAGGGAGGACGTTGAGGAAGTGAAGGGCGGTCGACGATGGCTCGTTAACTACAAGCCCTACACTGACATCGCTAGGGAGGAGCTAGGAACGCATAGGGTCGCAAACATGGTTGCATTAGGCCACCTAATCGGAGTAACTAAGGTTGTGCCGCCTGAGGCTGTCGAGAAAGCTATTAAAGAACTCGTAAGGCCTAAGTGGGTTGAGCTCGATATAAAGGCATTTAGACTAGGCTTAAGTTTAAGATAATCCCATCAAAGTACTCTTCCTTCAACCACCCGACGTTTTAGGGTAACAACTCTTATTATTTCCCGGACAGAAAAACACGTGAGAGAGGAGAAAACAGGAACTAAGAGCGCTATTCAGCGAACACGAAGTGACGATCCCCACCAATCCGGAGGTGACGTGCAGGAATGATATGGAGGAAAAACGGAGCACCGAAATGCCCTAGATGCGGGGGGAAGATGACGGCCTTCATGGAGGCTGAGAACGTCGACGGCGTCAAGAGAGTGCGGTACGTGCTGAGATGCAAGTCCTGTGGTTACAGGAACGTGCTGCAGGACATCACACTAAGGAAGACCCCCCAAGGGGTATCCGTTTCCATAATGCGACACCGTTTTTAGTAAGGGCCGCGCGGAACCCCGCAACGCGCGGTGGTGCGGCCTCACCATCCATTCCCTCCCTGTCATGAAAGGCCGTTGAATGGCCTTAAGCTCACACACTCTTCTTCTCTTCCTCAATTATTGAGTCAACTATATCAGCTAGTGTGAATACGTGGGGTAGCGGCATAATGAGGAATACCCCGCCGAACCTCATTGAGGATAATTCCCTAAGCACAGCTATCCCGCCTTCCCACCTGCGGATGTATTCCCTAAGGAATTCCTGGAGGAAGGCCTCGTAGGCAGTTAAGTCTGAAAGGTACGCGTAGGACGCGAAGAACACTGTCAGTGTAATGTCCCAAGCCTTGTGGGTTAAGTCATCGGTTCTAACGGATTGTTCAGCATCTATCACGTAGACATGTGTTGAGTCCTTATTAACGAGGAAGTTTGTTGGCTTGACGTCACCTAACGCCCACCCATCGCCGTGAATTAGGGCTAACGTCCTCCCAAGCGGTTCAGAATCCCGTAAGTAGTTAATCACGCTACCTTCAACGTACTCCCTGAGTATTTCTAAATTCTCCTCATCAATATGGACGGGCTTCGGGGTCCTCACGAAACCCTGCCAATCGTAGGTCATGAAGCTGAGTTCCCGCTTAAACCTCTCCCTAGGGGATAACGTGAATGGGTAACTGACGCGAAACAGTATTGTTGGCGGGATCCACTTTATGATCCCCACTTCTTTAAGGTACCTCTTCCTCACGTACTTCCTCCCGTCTATGATTACTATCTCAGACTGCGAGATTAGGCGGTCGATGAGGAGCGTCAAACCCATTAAGTCCCCGAGACCCCTCACCAGGTGGGCTAGGCGGTTCAGCGGGCTCCCCATAACGTCCCTCAACCTAACTCCTTACTGGCAGGCGGAGTAATTAATGAAACGGTTTTCATTACGGCAAGTAAGTTTATTACCTTCCCCGGAAACCCATTTAAACAAGGGTGATACCCCTTTGAACGCCCGAGTAATTCCCGCGGTACTTCTTGCCCTAGTAGTCGTGTTAGGAGTTATCGCGGCACTAGTAACCAGCCCAGCGCCGGTGAAGGCGCAAACGAAGAAGAACGCGATCTGCATCGTGTACGACATCGGCGGCAGGGGAGACCTAGGCTTCAACGATATGGCCTACCTAGGCGCACAGATAGTTCACCAGAAGTTCGGACTAAAGATCGTCTCGCTCTCCTCCATGAGCCAAGACGACTACCTACCGAACCTAAGGACCTTAGCTAAGCAAGGCAACTGCGTGATAATCGTTGGCGTGGGCTTCCTAATGACTGACGCTGTCAAGGAGGTCGCTAAGGAGTACCCGAACCAACTCTTCGCCGGTGTTGATGAGTACATACCTAATATGAAGAACGTAATAGGCATAGTGTTCAGGGAGAATGAGGGCTCAGCACTTGCCGGAGCCCTAGCCGCCCTAATAGCGATACACTACGGCGCCAGCAAAGTCGGCCTAGTGCTTGGCATGGAGATCCCGGTACTCTACAAGTTCGAGGCAGGCTATAGGTACGGCGTGTGGTGGGCGACTCACTGGTACAAGTGGAAGTTCGGCCAGCAGAAGAACATCGAGGTGCTCTACCAGTACACCGGCACATTCAAGGATCCCGCTAAGGGTAAGGAGGCTGCAATGGCTCAGCTACAGCAGGGAGCCATAGTGATATACAACGTCGCCGGCGCTACCGGCCTAGGAATATTCGACGCCGTCCAGCAGTGGGGTAAGGAGCATGGCAAGACTCACGGCCCACCCTTCGCCATAGGCGTTGACTCCGATCAAGACTGGATTAAGCCCGGATGGATAATAGCGTCAATGATGAAGCGTGTCGACATGGGCGTCTACTACGCCACTAAGAAAGCCCTTGAATACGAGGAGGGCAAGATAAAGACTTACGGAGGTATAATGTCCCTAGGAATTAAGGAGAATGGTACTGTGCTTTCGAGCATTAACGACCTGTACACCTTCATGAAAATGGGTGTTGAGGAAGGCGTCATTAAGCCAAGCCAGGAGCAGGCTATAGTACAGAAGGTTAAGGCGATTAGGGAGATGCTACCGTCATGGATATGGCAGGCAGTCAATGAACTGAAGAACGAGATCTTGACGGGTAAGGTTAAGGTACCTGCCCCAATGACGAAGGAAGGCATTGAGAAGGTTAGAGTTGAGTACTCGGTAGCCTCACCTAATGCGAAGGGCTGGTCACTACCATGGACCCCGCCAACCGCGGCAATCACCACAAGTACTACTAAAACATTAACTACTACAACAACCACAAAGACCACGACCTCAACACCTGCCTCAACCGCGACCACGACCCTCACTGTAACGAAGACTGTAACTAAGTCAGCAGTATCGACAGTCACGACTACAGTAACTAGGCAGGTTGCAACAACTAACTGGGGCATCGCTGGCGGGCTATGGGTCATAGGCCTGATCATAGGCATAATAATCGGGTGGGTAGCTAAAAGGAAATAATAAGCTCTCTTGAACCCCTAAAATTTTTCAAAAACATTTCATAAGAGAATGTTTAAATTATTTTTAACTGAATCGCCTTTAAGTATCAGTCAAGCTTATATCCTAGGCCTTAAACACCTAATATAAGGCTGATGCACTTGAGCGCGCCACTGGTACGCGTCGAGGACATCGTTAAGGTTTACCCTGACGGTACCGTTGCGTTAAGGGGGGTGACGTTAGAGATCAAGGCTGGGGAGGTTCTGGGGTTACTAGGCGAGAACGGTGCTGGCAAGACAACCTTAATGAAAATTGTTTCCGGATTACTGCAACCGACTAAAGGTGCGCTCTACGTTAGGGGTAAGAGGGTACGCTTCACAATGCCTGCCCAAGCGCTGAGGATGGGTATAGGGATGGTTCATCAGCACATACCGCTAGTCCATAACTTCACGGGACTTGAGAACATCTTACTAGGCCTTAAAGGCGTTAGGGGGGAGGAGGCGCTGAAGAAGCTTGAAGACTTAATGAGGCGGACGGGACTTAAGGTAAGGTTGGATGTCCCCGTAGAGGATCTCTCCTTAGGTGAGAGACAGAGGATAGAGATACTGAAGATGCTCTTCCGTGGAGTTACGTTACTAATCCTGGACGAGCCCACAACTAACCTGACGCCCGTAGAGACCAGGGAACTCTTCCGCCTACTCAGACAGCTTGCTTCCGAGGGTAAGGGAATAGTCTTCATATCACATAAGATCAAGGAAGTAATGACTGTCACAGACCGCGTAGTCGTGTTAAGGAAGGGTAAAGTAGTCGGCGAGCTGAAGACTAAGGAAACCAACCCAAAGGAGCTTGCCTCCCTAATGGTTGGGAGGGAGGTAGTCTTCACATACCCGCCGAAAAAGCCTGTGGAGAGGGTTGAGGATCTCTTAGTTGTCAAGGACTTATGGGTTACTGACGACCTCGGCAGGCAGGCCGTCAAGGGAGTTTCATTCACGCTACGCTCCGGCGAGATCCTAGGCATCGCAGGTGTTGAGGGTAACGGGCAGAGAGAGCTGGTGGAGGCGCTGACGGGCCTTAGGCGGGTAGATAAAGGCAAGGTCCTATTCAGAGGTGAGGACGTAACTAATGCTGACCCAGCTAAGCTCTCCTTCAAGGGCTTGATTCACATACCTGAGGATAGACAGAATTACGGTCTAGTAATGACGATGACTGTCCTGGAAAACGTGCTCCTAGGTCTCCACAGGTACCCGCAGTTCCTCAAGGCGGGAGGGGTTATTGACTGGAATAGAGTAGCTGAACACGCGAGGGAACTAATAAAGAAGTTCGAGATAGTCGTTAGGTCCCTTAAGTCACCTGCTAGGTCACTTAGTGGCGGTAACCAGCAGAAGCTAATAGTCGCTAGGGAGTTAAGCAAGAAACCTTCAGTGATCATAGCGGCCAACCCGACCAGAGGCCTTGACGTGGCGTCAACACAGTTCGTCAGGAACCTATTAATAGAATTAAGGAATAAGGGAATAGGCATACTCCTCGTTTCCTCAGACTTAGACGAAGTGCTTGATCTATCAGACCGTGTTGCGGTAATGTATGAGGGCAGGTTCATGGCCCTCAAACCCACGGAGCAGTACACGATGCAGGAGATAGGCATGCTTATGGGAGGTGTTGAAGTGTGAGCGCAGTTATCGAGGCAATAAAGGAGAAGGCAGAACCCATAGTTAACTCGCTCATAGCCCTCATAATAGGTTTCGTAGGCGGCATGATAGCCATTTACGTGTCAGGACACAATGTCGAGCAGGCAATGTATCAACTGTACATACACTCCATAGGTAACCCATTCGAGAATATCTACCCGCTCACCGTCACGCTGACCTACGCAGGCCCGCTAATGCTCAGCGGCTTAGCCTTCGCGCTCTGTGTTAGGGCGGGGCTCTTCAACATAGGTGTTGAAGGCCAGATATACATGGCTGCCCTCGGAGCGGTTATCGCTTCTTCAATTGCTGGTCTTCCAGCACCTATCCACACACTATTAATCATCGTGTCAGCGATAGCCTTCGCCGTCGCTTGGTCAGCCATACCCGCGGCTCTTAAGGTGTTCCGCGACGCTAACGAGGTCGTAGTGACGATAATGCTTAACTACATAGCCTTCGGTTTCGTGGACTACATAATCTTCAGGTACTTCCCCAACCCGAGCGACGCAACTAAATCCATAGTTATACCTCCATACGCTAGGATACCTCTACTAGTGCCACAAACAAGCCTCTCATGGAACATAGTAATAAGCATAGCTGTCCTCCTAGTAATTTACTTCCTGCTCTGGTACACAAGGCCCGGTTACGAGCTAAGGGTGGCTGGAACCAACCCGAAGGCAGCTAGATATGCTGGTATAAACCCAAAGAAGTCTATGGCGATGTCCTTCATCCTCGCGGGGATGCTTGCCGGGATAGCTGGCCTAGAGAAGGTTGCAGGACTGCCACCCTCATACTCGGTGATGTCCAGCCTAAGCAATCTGCAGGGCTTAGGCTTCGACGGAATAGCTGTTGCCTTAATAGGCGGTAATCACCCACTAGGTATAATCTTCGCCGCAGTACTGGTTGGTGCCTTACACGCCGGTGCTAGAGGGTTAAATCTGGTGGGGATCCCAAAGGAAATAGTGTGGGTTTTCCAAGGCATAATAGTCATATGTTTAGCCGTGCCTAACATCTACACCCTCATTAAACGCAGGATAGCTTACTTGAAAGGTGAGGAGGTGGTTAAGGAATGACTCAGCCGTGGGGTGCGGCACTCGACATAGTCTTTATGACCCTAAGGTCAATGGTTCCAATACTTCTCGCCTCGGTGGGCGAGATAGTTACGGAGAGGTCCGGCGTGGTCAACATCGGTCTGGAAGGAATACTGCTCTTAGGCGCGTTCTTCGCCGTAGTAGCGGACACGGCGACAGACTCGCCGTGGGTGGGCGTGCTTGCTGGTGCAGGCATAGGGTTACTAATAGGGTTAATGCACGGGATAATATCGACGAAGCTTAAGGGTAATCAAATAGTTGACACGATAGGAGTTAACACGTTCGCGCTCGGCGTTGTGGGCTTCGGTATCTTCGCGATATGGCACGTATGGGGCGCTAGGACGATACCCAGTAGCCTCACGATACAGCCCATATACGTAGCTGGCAGGGCCCTCTCACCCATGGTTCTAATAGCTTTAGGCATAGCGATATTCACGTACTGGTGGCTCTTCAAAACACCCTTCGGTGCGGCCGTAAGGGCGTGCGGTGAGGACCCTGACGCGGCGGACGTCGTGGGAATTAATGTGGATCTAGTTAGGATACTGGCGACGATATACGGCGCGACCCTCGCAGGGATAGGGGGAGCTTACCTCAGCGTTGACTGGTTTGCGGGCGTCACCAAGGAAATCTCGGCTGGTAGGGGCTGGCTTGCACTAGCTAACGTAGCCTTCAGCAACTGGAACCCGCTACTAGCAATAGGTGGTTCAGCGCTGTTCGCGTTCTTCGACGCCCTAGTGATGTGGATAGGGCCTATGCCGCAGGTGAACAGCATAATACCGCAGGAAATACTGAGGACAGTACCTTACATAGTAACCATAGTAGTGATCTCAGGCGTGATCAAGAGGGTAAGGCCGCCGAAGGCGCTAGGCATCCCCTACAGCAGGGAGTAAGCGTAAAAGCATTTCAAACTCAGAACTAGCCGCGGAGATACATTAGCTCCCCCTAGCTTACCCGCCACCCTGGATCTCCAGCACATCAACGCTTTCAACGTACACGCTGTCCCCGTGTCCTAAGGGCACGTCCAGGCCGCCTAACATCTTAACGCTGAACCCATTAACCAGCAACACAACCCTAACTCTAGGCCTAACGATATCTTCAGGCTCCTTAAGCCCAAGCTCGCTTGCCTTAGGTCCCAGAGCCTTAATTAAGGCGTTAACAACGTCCCTAATCTTGACTACGTCCCCCTCAACCTCTATGTGCTCGCGGCCGATTAAGTCACGCACTCTTCCGTGGAGCCTTACCTTAACCTTCAAGGGTCATCAGGAATTAATATTATGGTACCCTATAAAACTTATAAGTCTGTTATTGATGACATGAATATTAACGGCAAGTAAATCACTACTAACATAGAGGCGTCAGCGATGCCCGCATGGCTGGGAGGCAGCTCCCTGC
>Ga0256833_1000972_pt1 | contig 21615 bp, 18 predicted proteins | sample 356284metaG_FD_190535 | JGI IMG/M metagenome (GOLD analysis project Ga0256833, IMG submission 190535) | Hydrothermal vent microbial communities from Mid Atlantic Ridge, Atlantic Ocean - 356-284 | ecosystem: Environmental > Aquatic > Marine > Hydrothermal vents | place: Atlantic Ocean: Mid... | reverse complement strand
CCAGTTCCGCATTTCCAGGAGTCTTCCTCCCTGAAAGAGGCCACAGTCCACGAGGACCTGTCTCCCGGAGGGGGTTTCCACGAGGTAGTTGGAACCGGTGACGGTTCCGGCGGCGCCAAGGCAAGTGACTTTGATCATCTCTTTTTTCTCCTTTTCGTCCCGGACAGGTAAACGCCGGGACCATGCCAAAGAAACGTATTTGTTTTTACATCGTCTGCTCATACACCTTTTTTCGAACATGGGTCAAGGGAATTTTGCAAAGAAATTCCCTCAGACACTTTGTGAAAAACTTGACAAGCGTCATGAGCTATGGTAGCAAGGGCAAAAATTTGAGGGGGGGCTGCGGTCTATGATTAATCTCGACTACACGTTGCTGGTTCAGGCGGCAATTTTTATCGTTTTCGTGCTGCTTATCAACCAGTTTCTCTTCCGGCCCATCGTGGATCTCCTTGAGAGACGAAAGGCGGCGACCACGGGGGCACAGGAAAAGGCCCTGTCACTGCAGGAAAAGGCCCAGCGGGAAGCGGCCCTGCTGGAGGAGAAGTTGGCAAAGGCCCGCCATGAGGCCGCCCTGGAGAGGGACCGGGTGAAGAAAAAGGTCCTGGACGAACAGAAACAGTACCTTGAACGGGCCAGGAGGGCCATCGACAAGGATATCCCGGCCCTGAGGGAAAAGGCGATTAACGAGGCGAAGAAGGTCGAAGAAACGCTGAAAAAGAGCATGGAACCCTTTGCCGAAAAGATCGCGGCCAAGGTGCTGGGGAGGTCGGCCACATGAGGGGAAGGCGGGCGTTTTTGATTGGTTTCGGCTTGTCATTCTTTTTTGTCGCCGGAATGGCGGTTCCCGTTCTGGCCTCTGAAGGGGGGCATGGAACCTACTGGAAGGATTATCTCTTTCAGATTATCAACTTTGTCGCGCTTTTGGCGATTCTCATCAAGTTCATCCGCCCCGCCTTGAAGGGATACCTGAAGAAGCGTCACAGCCGGGTAAAGGAAGAGCTTCAGAAAGCCAAGGAGCTTTCGGAAGCGGCGGAACAAGCCTACCGGGAGGCCCAGAAGCGCCTCGATAACCTCGATGCCGAGATCAAATCCATCCGGGAAAAGATGCTGCAAGAGGTAGAGCTTGAGAAGAAAAAGCTCATGGAAGAGGCCGAGCGCAAGGCCGAACTCATGAGAACCCAGGCGGAGCGGGCGCTGACGGAAGAAATCACCCAGCTCAAAAAGCGATTGCGGGCAGAGGTTTCCCTGGAGGCCTTGAAGATGGCTGAAGGAATCGTCAAGAAGACCATCACCAAGGATGATCAGAAACGCCTGATTAACCTTTTCGTTCAACAGCTCGGGAGCAAGAATTGAGAGAACGTGTCGTAGCGAGGCGTTATGCCAAGGCCCTTCTGGAGATTGGACGCAGGGAAGAGAGGATAGGGGAGATTCACGGGGAACTCGTCCAGGTTCAGGCCCTCTTCAAGGACCATCCTGAGTTCTGGAAGGCGGTGTCGCTTCCCATCTATCCCATGGAAAACCGGCGCGCCGTCCTGAAAAAGGTATTGGAAAGGATCGGGTTCAGCGGGTCCATCGTGCGGTTCTTCGAAATCCTGGTGGAAAAGGACAGGATCGGCCTTACTCCGACCATCTTTTCCATCTTCCAGGAACTGGCCGACAAGGCGCAAAACCGGGCGAGGGGTGTGCTCTACTCCCCGGAGCCGCTGGAGGAAGGGGATTTCGAAAAGGTGAAAGAGGCCCTTTCGGGTTATATGGGGAAAGAAATCCTGCTTGAGAAAGACGTGGATCCCTCCCTCATCGGAGGGTTTATGGCCCGCATCGGAGGGATTGTCATCGATGGGAGTGTCAAGGGGCAATTGGATCGTTATCGAGAGAAACTGTTAACGGCATAGAGGGAAGAAATGGAGATTAGAGCAGAAGAAATCAGCAAGATTATCGAAAGTCAAATTGAGGGGTTCGAACAGGAGATCGATGTCTCGGAAACGGGGATCGTCCTGTCCGTGGGAGACGGAATCGCCCGCATTTACGGGTTGGAAAATGCGATGGCCGGCGAGTTGCTTTCGTTTCCCCATGACGTCTTCGGGATGGTCCTGAACCTGGAAGAGGACAACGTGGGCGCCGCCCTGCTGGGGGAAGATTACCTTATCAAGGAAGGGGACACGGTCAAGCGGACGGGGCGGATCGTCGAGGTTCCCGTGGGGGATGAACTGATCGGTCGCGTAGTGAACCCTCTGGGACAGCCCATCGACGGAGGCGCGCCCATCGAGGCGAAGGAGACCCGCCGGGTTGAGGTAAAGGCCCCGGGAATCGTTGCCCGCCAGCCGGTGAAGGAGCCGCTTCAGACAGGGTTAAAGGCCATCGACTCCATGGTTCCCATCGGCCGGGGGCAGCGCGAGCTGATCATCGGCGACCGCCAGACGGGAAAGACCGCGGTGGCCATCGATACCATCATCAACCAGAAGGGGCAGGATGTCATCTGCATTTACGTGGCCATCGGGCAGAAGCGGTCCACCGTGGCCCAGGTTGTGGACAAGCTGAAGAGCTACGGGGCCATGGACTATACCATCGTGGTTTCCGCCACGGCGTCGGAGTCGGCGCCGATTCAGTTCCTCGCCCCTTACGCGGGTGTGACCATGGGGGAATACTTCCGGGACAACGGTCGCCACGCCCTCTGTATCTACGACGACCTTTCGAAACACGCTGTTGCCTATCGCCAGCTTTCCCTCCTCCTCCGGAGGCCGCCGGGACGCGAGGCCTATCCGGGTGACATCTTCTATCTTCATTCCCGCCTGCTGGAACGGGCGGCAAAGCTCAGTGACGAACTGGGGGGTGGGTCTCTGACGGCCCTTCCCATCATTGAGACCCAGGCGGGGGACGTCTCCGCCTACATTCCCACCAACGTCATTTCCATCACGGACGGCCAGATCTATCTGGAGACGGACCTTTTCTATTCCGGTGTCCGCCCCGCCATCAACGTGGGACTTTCCGTCTCCCGCGTCGGCGGCAACGCCCAGATCAAGGCCATGAAGCAGGTGGCCGGGACATTGCGCCTCGATCTGGCGCAGTACCGCGAAATGGCGGCGTTCGCTCAATTCGGAAGCGACCTGGACAAGGCGACCCAGGCCCAGCTGGCTCGCGGGCAGAGGCTGGTCGAGGTGTTGAAACAGGGGCAGTACGTCCCGCTTCCCGTGGAAAAACAGATTGTCATCGTTTACGCCGCCGTCAACGGTTACCTGGACGAGATTCCCGTTTCCGAGATCAAGCGTTATGAGGAAGAGCTCTACCAGTTTATGGACGGCACCCATCCGGAAGTCAGCAAGGCCATCCTGGACAAGAAAGAGCTCGATGACGCGTTGCGGGAACAGCTGAACAAGGCCCTGGACGAGTTCAAGGAACGGTTCGTCATCCAGCAGTAACCCAATAGAGGAAAAGAAAACAAGCCATGCCCAGCCTCAAAGACATACGGAAACGGATTGCCAGCGTCAAGAGCACGCAGCAGATCACGAAGGCCATGAAGATGGTGGCCGCGGCCAAGTTGCGCAGGGCCCAGGAAAACATCACCGCGGCCCGGCCCTACGCGGACAAGATGCGCGAGGTGATTGGGAGCCTTTCCATCCGCGTGAATCCGCATCATCACCCTTTGCTCGTCAAGCGGGAGGTGAAGCGGCGAGAGATCCTGATGATAACCTCGGACAGGGGTCTCTGCGGGGGATACAATCAGAATATCATCCGCGAGGTGACCCACCTTTTGAGGGATACGGAGGAAGGGGTCGAGGTCCAGCTCAACATCGTCGGACGCAAGGGACTCGATTATTTCAAGCGGCGGGATTACCCCATCCGGAAGGAATATAAGAATATCCTGGGGGATACTGATTACAAGGCGGCGGCCGAGGTGGGCAAGGATATCGTCGCGGCCTACGAGGCGGATGAATTGGATGAGCTAATCATGGTTTACAACCATTTCCGCTCCGCCATATCCCAGGTCGTTACCGTCCAGAAATTGCTTCCCATCGAGCCCATCCCGGTTCCGGAGGACGCGGTGGTGACAGAATACATCTACGAGCCCTCCGAGTCGGCTATTTTGAACCAGCTCTTGCCCCGCTACGTGCAGGTCCAGATATATCGGGCCATGCTGGAGGCGCTGGCAAGCGAGTTTGGGGCCCGCATGACGGCCATGGAATCGGCCACGAACAATGCCTCGGAGATGATCGATCGTTTGACCCTGGAGATGAACCGCGCCCGGCAGGCCGCCATTACCAAGGAACTGATGGAGATTGTCGGGGGAGCCGAAGCGCTAAAATAGATTAAAAAGGGAGGAAGATTAAGGAGATGGAGAAGAAAAACGAAGGCCGCATCGTTCAGGTTATCGGTCCGGTCGTAGATATCGAGTTTGAGTCGGGAAACCTGCCGGCGATTTTCAACGCCATCAAGATTACCAACCCGACCATCAGCGACGAGGAATGGAATCTGGTCGTGGAGGTGGCCCAGCACCTGGGGGACAACACGGTTCGGACCATCGCCATGGACACCACGGACGGCCTGGTGCGCGGGATGAAGGCCCTGGACACGGGAGAGCCCATCAAGGTCCCCGTGGGCCGCGCGACCCTGGGACGCATCATGAACGTGGTCGGCGAACCGGTCGACGAACAGGGGCCCATCGAGAGTGAGACCTACTACCCCATCCATCGTCCCGCGCCTTCCTTCTTGGATCAGAACACGAAGGTGGAGGCCTTCGAGACGGGTATCAAGGTTGTCGACCTTCTCGCCCCGTATTCCAAGGGCGGGAAGATTGGCCTGTTCGGCGGCGCCGGCGTGGGGAAAACCGTTATCATCATGGAGCTGATTCATAACATCGCTATCGAGCACGGCGGTTTCTCCGTGTTCGGCGGCGTCGGCGAGCGGACCAGGGAGGGAAATGACCTTTGGCTCGAAATGAGGGAATCGAAGGTCATCGACAAGGCCGCCCTCATCTACGGCCAGATGAACGAGCCTCCCGGCGCCAGGGCGCGAGTCGGCCTGACCGCCCTGACGGCCGCGGAATACTTCCGAGACGAGGAGCATCAGGACGTGTTGCTCTTCATTGACAATATCTTCCGTTTCACTCAGGCCAACTCCGAGGTTTCCGCCCTCTTGGGGCGGATGCCCTCCGCCGTGGGCTATCAACCGACGCTGGCCACGGACCTTGGTGAACTGGAAGAGCGGATCACCTCCACCCTGAAGGGGTCCATCACCTCAGTCCAGGCCATCTATGTCCCCGCCGACGACCTGACGGACCCGGCGCCAGCGACCACCTTCGCCCATCTGGACGCCACCACTGTCCTTTCGCGCCAGATCGCGGAGCTGGGGATCTATCCCGCCGTGGACCCGCTCGATTCCACCTCGCGGATCCTGGATCCCCAGGTCATCGGGGAGGAGCATTACCAGGTGGCCCGCGAGGTGCAGCAGATTCTCCAGAAGTACAAGGACCTCCAGGACATCATCGCCATCCTTGGAATGGACGAGCTGTCGGAAGATGACAAACTGATCGTGGCGCGCGCCCGAAAGATTCAGCGCTTCCTTTCCCAGCCCTTCTTTGTGGCGGAGCAGTTCACCGGAACGCCGGGACGTTACGTGAAACTGGAGGATACCATCAAGGGATTTAAGGAGATCGTGGACGGGAAGCATGACGACCTGCCAGAACAGGCCTTCTACATGGTGGGAACGATAGACGAGGCCGTGGAGAAGGGTCAGAAGCTCATGGCCGCGTAACGAACCGGGAGGCAGCATGGCGGACAAATCATTTCATTTGGAAATCGTGACACCGAGGCGTCTCGTTTTAAGCGAGAAGGTGGACGAGATAACGGCTCCCGGGGAGCTGGGGGAATTCGGCGTCCTGCCCGGTCACATCCCCTTCTTTTCGACGCTTGGCATCGGCGAGGTCATGTACCGCCAGGGCGAAAAGAAACGCTATGTCGCCGTGAGCTGGGGTTTCGCCGAGATCCTGGCGGACAAGGTGACTATCCTGGCCGAGATCGCGGAACTGGATACGGAGATCGACGTGGAGCGCGCCAAGCGCAAGAAAGAGATAGCCGAAGAGAAGCTCAAGACCCTGGGCGCGGATCACAAGGATTATCTCAAGGTCAAGGCGTCCCTGGACAAGGCGATGACCCGGATGATCGTGGCGGGGAGACGGATGTAGCCGCCGGGACGGGAAAAGTTTTGAATTGACAGCCGGGCCCTTTCGGCGCGTTGGAAAGTCGTTGACGCCGAAAGGGCGGCTTTTTATAATGACCCAACAAACCATCGACAGGAGGGACCATGCGGTATTCCCAGTTGTTCTTGCCCACCATGAAGGAAACGCCCGCTGAGGCGGAGGTCGTCAGTCACCAGTTGATGTTCCGGGCGGGGATGATCCGGAAGGTGGCCACCGGTATTTATACCTATCTTCCCGTTGGTCTCCGGGCCATTCGGAAAGTGGAAAACATCATCCGGGAGGAGATGAACTCCGCCGGCGCCCAAGAGCTCCTCATGCCCATGGTTCAGCCGGCCGATCTCTGGAAGGAATCCGGCCGCTGGGAATATTACGGGAAGGAACTCCTCCGTTTCAGGGACCGGGGGGAAAGGGACTGCTGTCTGGGTCCCACGCACGAGGAGATTATCACGGATCTCGTTCGGAAAGAGGTGCGTTCCTACCGTGACCTTCCCCTGAATCTCTATCAAATCCAGACGAAATTCCGTGACGAGATCCGCCCCCGGTTCGGCGTGATGCGGGCGAGGGAATTCATCATGAAGGATGCCTACAGCTTCGACCGGGATGACGCCGGGGCGGAGGAGAGCTACCGGAAGATGTACCAGGCTTACAGCCGTATCTTCGAGCGGTGCGGCCTTTCCTTCAAGGCGGTGGAGGCGGACACGGGAAGCATCGGGGGAAGCGCCTCCCACGAGTTCATGGTCCTGGCGGAGACAGGGGAAGACCTCATCCTTTCCTGCGACCGGTGCGCTTACGCGGCGAACCTGGAAAGGGCCGTCTCCCGGTTGAAAGCGGAAGAGGCGCCGCCCGATGGCAAGTCTCCGACGCTGGAAAGGGTTCACACGCCCGGCAAGACCCACGTGGAAGAGGTGGCGGCCTTCCTAAAGGTTCGTCCCCGGGATCTCGTCAAGACGATGATCTTCGAAACGGACAGGGGGTTCGTCGCCGGACTCGTCCGGGGGGACAAAGAGATCAACCCCCTGAAAATCAAGAACCTCCTCGGGGCCAACTTCATCGAGCTGGCCACCGATGACGAGGTGAAACGGATTACGAAGGCGGAGGTGGGATTCGCGGGGCCCGTGGACCTGAAAATTCCCCTTTTCGCGGACCCCACGGTCATGTCCATGCGTGATGCCGTCTGCGGGGCGAACGAAACCGACTACCACCTCATTCACCTTGAACCGCGAAGGGACCTGCCGGACGCGAAGGTGGCCGACATCCGTCTCGCCGAGGCGGGCGAGGGGTGCCCAAACTGCGACAATGGTGTTCTGGAGGCTTTCCGGGGCATTGAGGTGGGGCACATCTTCAAGCTGGGGACCAAGTATAGCGAGGCGCTGAGGGCCACCTTCCTCGACGAAAAGGGAAAGGAACAGCTTATCATCATGGGCTGTTACGGTATCGGCGTGGGGCGGACGGTGGCGGCGGCCATTGAGCAGCGGCACGACGAACACGGTATCATCTTTCCCGCCAGCATCGCCCCGTTCGAGGTGGAAATCCTTCCCGTCCAGACCAACAACGAGGCGGTGACGGCCTTCGCGGAATCCCTTTACGAGACACTGCTTGGACAGGGTGTTGATGTGCTGTTGGACGACAGGAACCTCCGTCCCGGCGTGCGTTTCAAGGATGCCGACCTCATCGGGATCCCGCTGAGGGTTACCGTGGGAAAGGGGTTTTTGAAAGACGGCACCGTCGAGTTCAAGACACGTGAGACGGGGAAGGTGGAGGAGATAGACGGAGACGCGGCGGCGGACGAGGTCCTCACCCGGTTGCGCCATGCTTGATCCCGTCCTCATTCCCAAAAGCGGCGTGACGCGCGAAGAACTCGCATCTCGCGCGGCGTGCCTTGGGAATCACCTGAAAAAGGCGAACATCCCCCTCGCCGTCGTGGGATATCCCCCCGACCTCTACTATTTTACCGGCTCGATCCAACTGGGATACGCCCTCGTGACCTGGGAGGGGGAGACGATCTACCTTGTCAAAAAGGACCCGGAGCGGGCGAGGATCGAATCACCTCTGGAAAAGGTCATCCCTTATCGGCGGTTCAGTGAAATCAAAGACGCGGTGCGCGGGCTTTTCGGGAAGATTCCCGAAACCTTTACCCTTTCCCTGGACGTGGTGCCGACGAACCTCTTCCTCCGCTTCAAGGACGTCCTTGACAGGGCGCGCATCGAGGACGATTCGGCGTTCATCCGTTCCTGCCGCATGATTAAATCTCCTTACGAGGTCGAGAATATCAGGCAGGGGATTAAGATCTACGACGCGGTGCTCAGGCGGGTGTCCGATCTGTTGAAAGAGGGCATGACGGAGGCCGAGGCGGAAGGGGCCCTCGTTTTCGAGATGCGCCGGCACGGCCACCAGGGGCTTGTTCGAATGCGGGGCTGGGACCAGGAGGGTATCGACGGATATCTTTACGCGGGACGAAGCGCCGCGGTTCCCTCCTTCCTGGATGCGCCGCTTGGCGGCGCGGGAATGACCCCCGCCGTCGCCATTGCCGGCGGAAACCACCGGATAGGGCGGAATGAGCCTATTGTCTTCGACGCCTCGCCCGGCGTGAACGGCTATGTTTCGGATCAGACCCGGACCATGGTATTTGGCCAGCTCAGCGAGAAGCTTGAGAACGCCTACCGGGTTGCCGTAGAGATGGTTCAGCGCTTCGAGGCCGAGGCGAAACCGGGGGACCTCTGCGGGGACTGGTTCGATACGATGGAGAAGATGGCGGCGAGGGCGGGGTTGCGCGACCACTTCATGGGATTCGAGGATAAACGCGCGCGATTCGTGGGACACGGCATTGGCCTGGAGTTGAACGAGTGGCCGGTTTTGGGAAAGGGGCTCACGTGGCGCCTGGACCCAGGCATGGTTGTCGCGGTGGAGCCGAAGATGGTTTTCCCCGAGGCCGGGGTAGTGGGGATTGAAAACGATTATCTCATCACAGAAACGGGCGTGGCGCGCCTTTCCGTCACGGATGATGCCCTGATCGTTCTCTGAGATGGGAATCGCGCAAAAAAATGGTGCCGAAGGCGGGACTCGAACCCGCACAGGCGTACACCCACTAGACCCTGAACCTAGCGCGTCTACCAATTCCGCCACTTCGGCACGGGAAAAATCATATAACGAATGAATGGGATTGTCAACAAATGAAACGCCGCGGGTCACAAAAAGGCCGTCACACCTTCGCAGTTGAAGGATACCCCGCCTGGGCGCGAATCCAAGAGGCGCGGTTCCGCCTTGAAAAGGAGATCGCGCGGCCGGGCTACCGGGCAAGGGCCTTTTTCCGGGACGCCACGACCGCGATGGACCGCTTGATCGAGGAGATCGCCGACGATTTTTCCCTCCGCCAAGGACTTTCAAGAAAGGGCCTGGCCCTGGTCGCCGTCGGGGGGTACGGGCGGGCGGAGATGGCCCCCTTCTCGGACGTGGATATCATGGTCCTCTGCCAGGGGCGTTCCCGCGAAGAGATAGAGACGTTCATCCAAAAACTCATGTATCCCCTCTGGGACCTCGGCTTCGATACGGGCTACAGCGTCCGAACCCTGAAGGAATGCAAGACCCTGGCGCGCCAGGATCTTACGATCCACACGGCCCTGGCGGACAGCCGCTACCTCTGGGGGGACGGGGTGCTTTACAATCGGTACCAATCAGGAATCCTTCAGAGGGCCTTGCGGGAGGCCCCTGAAACGATCCTTTACAGGCTCAAGGCCTCCACGGAAAAGCGCCACGCGCATTACGGACGGTCCATTTTTCTCCTGGAGCCTCACGTAAAGGAGGGCAAGGGGGGGATCAGGGATTACCACGTGGTCCGGTGGGCCTTGTGGGCCTTCGAAGGGATCCAGTCGATTCCCCAGTGGGTGAGCCGTGGAATCATCTCCCCCTCATCGGCAAAAGACCTGCAGGACGCCCTCGATTTTCTCTGGAAGGTTCGGCTTTGCCTCCACCTCGTCTCCGGGAGGAAAAACGACCGGCTGACCCTCCAGTTCCAGGAGGAGATCGCGGAAAGGCTCGGCTACCGACAGAAAAGACATACCCTGGACGTGGAAATCTTCATGCGGGATTATTACGAGAAGGCGGCCATTCTCAACCGGACCATGTCTCTGGTGTTCGAAAAACTGTCGTGGCGCCGTCGACGTCGGGGGATCCTACCCCGGATGCCGGCGCCCAGGCGGGTGAGCCGGCACTTCCTGCTGAAGCAGGGCAAGATCGAAGTGACGGCCAAGTCGGTCTTCGAGGAAAACTCCGTCGAAATGGTCCGCGCCTTCTATTTCGCCGCCGTTTACGGCGTCGAGGTGGGCTGGAAGACGAAGGAATACATCACGGATGTCCTGGCCGACGCGCGGCCCCGGCTGAACCGCAGCCGCGAGGCCATAGAGATATTCCTGGAGATGTTCAAGCGGGGGCAGACGGTCGCGGGAACGCTCCTCCAGATGAACCAGGTGAGAATCCTGGAAGACCTCATCCCCGAGTTCCGGAATATCTATTGCCGCGTCCAGCACGATGTTTACCATGTCTACACGGTGGACGTGCATTCCATCTTCACCGTGGCCGAGATGGAAAAACTCCGGGATGTGCGGGTCGCTTCATCCGATCCCCTCCTTTCCCGGCTCGCCCGGGAGGCCGACCAGCCTTACCTGCTGTATCTCTCAGGCCTCCTTCACGACATCGGCAAGGGAAGCGGCAAGGGGCACGCCGAACTGGGCGCCAGGATGGTCAAAAGGATTGCCCGTCGTTGGGATCTTCCCGCTTCGCACGCCGAGAGGCTTGTTTTTCTTGTGAAATTTCACCTGCTCATGTCCGAGACGGCCCAGCGGAGGGACCTATTCGAGGAGAAACTAATCGTCTCTATGGCTCACGTCATCGGCAGCCCCGAGGCCCTCAAGATGCTTTATGTCCTGACCTACGCCGATATCCGGGCGGTGGGGGCCGAGGCGTGGAACGAGTGGAAGGGACATCTGTTGAGGGAGTTTTTTTTCAAGGTTCTCCACGTCCTCGTAAAGGGGGAGGGCGGGTCCAAGGTCTCGGCTCTGAGGCTCAAGCGGCGCGTGAAACAGTTGGAAAACTGGATAGAAACGGCGGATATTCATCCTCGAAAGGTGCTCCGGGATCTCCTGGAAACCCTCCCGCACCGTTACCTTCTCCAGATGCCTATGGAGGACATCCAGGAACATCTCAAGCTTCTCATGCGTCACCGGGACGAGCCCGTGGTCTGCGACATCAAGGAAGACCCCTTAAGGGGAATCTCCGAGATTATCGTCGTCACGGACGACCGGCATGGCCTTTTTTCGTCCATCGCGGGCGTCATGGCGGCTAACAGGATAAACATCCTGAATGCCGAGATCCACACCACGACACGCCACGTTGCCATGGACATCTTTCGCGTCAACTCCCCCTTCGAGCCGAGCCTGATACGGTCGGGCATTTGGGAAAACTTCCAGCGCGACCTGCGGGATGTCCTGAGAGGGGGAAAGGATCTATCCGTCCTGGTGGCGAAGAACCGGGTCTCCTCGCCCAGGCGGCGCAAGGGGCGCAAGGTGCTCCCGCCCGAGGTGCGCATTGACAACGAAACGTCCGATTTTTACACCATCATCGACGTCTTCGCTGACGACCGGGTGGGACTTCTCTACGACATTACCCGAACCCTTTCGATCCTGGGCCTCGACATCGCCCTGGCGAAGATTTCAACGAAGGTGGATCGCGCCGCGGACGTCTTTTACGTCCAGGACACAGCGGGGGAAAAGATCTACGACGAGGTGGTGTTGGACAAAATTCGCCGTGCGTTGAGGGAGGTTTCGAATGGATAAAATGAGCAGGGTCTTTGGTAGGAAACATGATTCCACTCCTTGCCCGGGGGATAGGGGGATTACGAAGATGGCAGGCGAAAAACTCGGCGAAGACATGTCCGGTACATTGATTTTCAATGGGGGTGATGGTATGTTTTCACGCATGGGGAGGCTGGCATGAAGAAGATCGAGGCGATCATCAAGCCGTTCAAGTTAGAGGACGTGAAGGACGAGTTAAACCGGATTGGGGTAAAGGGGATCACGGTGGTGGAGGTAAAGGGGTTTGGTCGTCAGAAGGGTCACACGGAGTTATACCGAGGCGCGGAATACGTGGTGGATTTTCTGCCGAAGATCAAGCTGGAGATTGTGGTGGACGAGGGATTGGTGGAGCAGGTGGTGGAGGTTATCGAGGAAACGGCGCGGACGGGGAAGATCGGGGACGGGAAGATTTTCGTCACGCCCGTGGAGGAGGTCATTCGGATCCGGACCGGCGAGCGGGGGCCGGGGGCGATATAGATACAAGGCTGAAGGCAGAAGGCTGAAGGCTGAAGTAAAATCCCTTCAGACTAACATATAGTAACAAGTGACAAGTAAACAGTGACGAGTGACGAGAAGTTTTAATCAAGGCAAAGGTAAAAGTAAAAGGCAAAGTAAAAAGATTCAAGGTCAAGAGATTGGACTTTTTACGAGCCGACACAACAAAAAGGAGGAACAGGACAATGACCCCCCAGGAGATCATGGAGTATTGCAGGGAGCAGGATGTCAAGATGGTGGATTTGAAATTCATGGACTTTCCGGGTCTGTGGCAGCATTTCAGCGTTCCCGTATCCCAGTTTGGCGAAGACGCCTTCGAAGACGGCTTTGGCTTTGACGGATCCAGCATTCGGGGCTGGCAGCCCATCCACGCCAGCGACATGCTTGTCATTCCGGACCCGGAGACGGCCAAGCTGGATCCCTTCACCGACGTGCCCACCTTGAGCCTCATCTGCAACATCGTGGATCCCTTGACCAAGGAAAAGTACAGCCGGGATCCCCGGAACATCGCCCAGAAGGCGGAGGCCTACCTCAAATCCACCGGCATTGCCGACACCGCCTACTTTGGTCCCGAGGCCGAGTTCTTCATCTTCGACGACATCCGGTTCGACCAGAACGAGCACAGCGGGTACTACTACGTGGACTCCGTGGAAGGCCGGTGGAACTCGGGTCGGGAGGAGAACCCCAACCTGGGCTACAAGCCACGCTACAAGGAAGGCTACTTTCCCGTTTCCCCCATCGACAGCTACCAGAACTTAAGGACCGAGATGGTCCTCAAGATGGAAGAGATGGGCATCGAGGTAGAGGCGCAGCATCACGAAGTGGCCACGGCGGGCCAGGCGGAGATCGACATGAAGTATGCCCCGCTGGTGGTCATGGCGGACCAGCTCATGCTTTTTAAGTACATCGTCAAGAACGTGGCGCTTCGTCACGACAAGACCGTCACCTTCATGCCCAAGCCCGTCTTCAACGACAACGGCTCGGGGATGCACGTGCACCAGAGTTTGTGGAAGGGGGGCAAGCCGCTGTTCGCGGGGGATCGCTACGGGGGATTAAGCGAGCTGGCCCTTTACTACATCGGGGGGATTTTGAAGCACGCCCGGGCGTTATGTGCCTTCGTGGCGCCGACCACCAACTCGTACAAGCGGCTGGTGCCGGGGTTCGAGGCGCCGGTGAATCTGGCCTATTCCAGTCGGAACCGGAGCGCCTCGGTGCGGATCCCCATGTACTCGGTGAGTCCCAAGGCGAAGCGGATCGAGGTAAGGTTTCCGGACCCCTCGTGCAACGGGTATTTGGCGTTCGCGGCCATGCTGATGGCGGGATTGGACGGGATCGAGAACCGGATCGACCCGGGACAGCCACTGGACAAGGATATCTACGGGTTGTCGCCGGAGGAGCTTCAGAACGTGCCGTCGACGCCCAGCTCCCTGGAGGAGGCGCTCATTGCCCTGGAGGAGGACCACGAGTTTTTGATGAAGGGGGACGTCTTCACGGACGACGCCATTTTCACGTGGATCGACTACAAGCGGCAAAACGAGGTGGACCCCATCCGCCTCCGACCCCACCCCTACGAGTTCGCCCTCTATTACGATATCTGAAAGCGAAAAATGGGGTGGGCGGATCCACCGCTCACCCCATTAACAAACGCGCTTATTCTCAGCTCTCGTTATCCAGAAAACGGGGAGGCAAGGGAGATCGCTTGCCATACCCACGCATGGCGCGACCCGCGTTATGGAGGGATTTTAGTTCATTTTTAAGCAGGTTCTGTCTTCTTTCTAACCTTTCTATTAGGCGAGTGTCCAACGCCTCGCAACGTTGCCGATAATCTCGTATTCTTTCTTTTAAATTCCGTAAGTTTGCTTCCTGGTTGGTATTCAAAGTTTCCTCAAAATATTTTAACGCCTCAATATCCCTGTCTATTTGGCGTAAAATTTCCTCACGCTTTGTCACGAACGACTGTAAAGAAACGATAGGAACCTGCGATTTACAGAGATCTTCGGCCAAACTCGCATAACGCTCCAGAGAGCCAGTTAGCGATTCCATAAGCGCCACACATTCTTCGAGAGACTTCCTTGTCACATACATTACCCCATGACCTGAAACCGATGACCGCCCACGTGAGAATTAGGGATTGGCGATGTTGGTTGCGCGGGTTTCTTGGATGGAACAGGAGATACCGTGCCTTTGCCTTCGGTGTGGGGTTTCAGTTCTTCCCATGCCGAGCAGAGATTCTGAAATATGGGGAGAATCTCGTCGATAATCTCCGGCGCCTTTTTTAGATTTGCCTCGGTCAGTTTTTCAATCAGAAAGAGATAAAGCCGTTTTAGGTTTAAGGCGATTTCGCCGCCGTTTTCCATGTCCAGCCCATTAAGAAGGTGAAATAGAATTTGTTTCGTTCGAACTAATCTTTCGTGCGCCGTTTCAATCTCTTTGGTTTTCATGGCTTCTTTCGCCTGGTGAAGAAATTTTATCATTCCTTCAAAGGCCATAATCAAAACGCGTCGCCGGTCTCTAACAACCATCTGGACATCTTGATAGGTTTGCGCGGCAAGTCGCGTATTCATGGTTAACCTCCTCTTTACTGATTAAATTTCCAGTTTTTTGATAAACTGGCCAATTGATTGGATAGATAGTTTCCTTGTGTTTTAAGGCTTTGCAAGGTAGATTCAAGATCGCTAAATTCCTGAAAGAGCCTCGCGCTCTTTTCGTCCATCAAGGCTTGTTGATCCTTGATTTGATTTGCAAGGTCGTCTATCTGGCTGTTCAGGGCGTTTTCCGCGTAGGTGATGGTCCCAGATGTTGAATCAGTGAGATAATTCATGGAGGTGTCAATGGTGGTTCCTAACCCCCTCGTAAATGTCACGGACCCTTCCGCGCCCGTGGCAACCTGCGAAGGGGTCAACGTCACGAGAAGTCGCAGCCCCGACGTCAGCAAGTTGCCGTCAAGCCCCGTAAGGATTTGCCCGTTCCCCGTCGCGGGCTCTCCCGCGATGGTTCCCGCCACGTCTTTCCCCACGGCGCTTTCCGTTCCTGAGAACCCAAGGTTTGCGTAGGCGTTCCCTCCTTCGAGCGTAAGGGTCATGTTTGAACCGTATCCCGGCGTGGCAATCTCCAGGTGACCCGAGCGGAATTGGACAGTTACCGCCTGTGTGGAGAGCGCCTCATTGATCTGTGATTGAAGCTCTGCCGCAAGCTCCGAGCCCGAGGAATAGGTTTTGTGCGTCAGGGTAATGTTTCCCGAAGAAACTCCGTTGACACTTAACTGTAACGTGTCATTCGTCCCATCGATGGTCAAGGTCCCGATACTCCCCGACGCCGTCACCTTCGCCTGTTCCGCCGCCCGCGTGATGTCGACGGCGTAGCCGCCGGAGGAGGACACGACGGTGTCCTCCGTCGCCAGGACAAATTCAATCCCTGTGTTGTCAGAAACTCCGGAATCCTTGAAAAGACGTTCAACACCGTCAAAATCACTTGAAAGGGCTGTTGAAAGCTTGGAGCTGTCAATAGCCAGGGTTCCCGTGTCGGTCATGGTAATCCCGATGGCGGAAAGTGTGTTCATGGCAGAGGAAAGCCCCGGCACCGTTCCCACCACCATATCCCGCAGAGAACTCTGGATATTCATCAGGGTGGTATCACCCATCAGAATGCCGCCCTCTCCCGTATCCGGATCGTATTTAAATTGATCATTGATGGCGCTGATGGCCTTGTTATACGCGTCCACGAATCCTCGGATGGAGTTTTCAATTGCGCTGGTGTCATTCGTCACCGTCACTGTTACGGGGGATGACGAATCCGCGCTCAAAAGATTCAGCGTCACGCCCGGAACCAGATCGGTAACAGTGTTGGAAGAGCTTGTGACTGTTATGGGAGAGCCGTCTCCAGAGGTGTTTCCCAGAGTAACCCTCGCATCCACGGGTTGTTGAAGGGTTGGAACAAAGGTGTCGATATAAAAACGGTCTCCCGCCGAAAGGGTGCCGTCATTTGAGAAGGCAATCCCAACACCGCTGTCAAACGTGGTCCCCGATGTGGAGGTGGCGTAACCGGCACCACCATTGTCGTCCCAGGTTTGGCCCCCGTCGGTGGAGAATTTAAAGGTTGCCGCCCCAACGGCGCCGTCGTTCATGATTTCAATCATGTAGCGTGTGTTGGACGATCCCGCGTAAGACCCCACCGAGGTGGCCGTGCCGGTGTAGGTCCCGGAATTGTTCGTGTCGGTTTCCACGTCATCAATTTGGTTATTGGAAAAATCGGGTGTCCGATCCCCCCCCGTTAAGTTATTGGTCAAATGAATCTCATTGGAAAGCCCCGTATCGTTGGATTGGATAATCAGTCGATAGGGATTTGAAGACGACCCATCATTGATGATGGAGGCCGTCACGCCCGCGTCCGCGTTATTTATGGCGTCAGCCAGTCCCTGTAGGGTATCGTGAGAGGCATCGATGGTAATCGTTTTTGTGGCGCCGTTTCCAACCCGAATTTCCAATGTCCCCGTGCCGATGCTCGTCTGATTCACATCCGCGAAGCCCTGAGACGCGATCTGATGGTTCTGCGCCAGGCTGCTCACGGTTAGTTGATACGTGCCGGGTGTCGCGCTGCCTGACGCGGTTGCCGTCAAAATGTCTTCGTTACTGGATGAAACCGAGCGTGCCTGCCAGGTAGCGTTGGCGTGAAGCGCGGAGGCCGAGGTCTTGACGCCCAGCAACAGGGAGTTGATGGACTGCCACGTCGTCAGCATGTTGGTCTTTTCGGCCTGCTCCTGTTTGAGCTGGTCTATCTTTGCCTGATCAAATTTGAGAATGCCTTGGATAATCTTTGTCGTGTCCAGGCCGCTGACGATTCCGTCTATTCCTGACGCCATTTTAAGTTTTCTCCCCGTTGTTTTTTTCTGATCTCACGCAATAATAATGCCTTGCTGAAGAATCGAAGATTTGCCCTTCTTTTTTTATTTGCCTGTCAGACCCCTCGTGCAAGCGGTCCCATTTTTGCCGGGCGGGAGGAAAAAATCTCCCGCCCGGGTAAAATCGTTGCATGTTCAAGCGTTATCAACGTCCACGAAAACCCCAACCATCTCGCGCAGCTTTGCTTCCAGGTCCAGCCATTCCTTGGGAGGGTATTCCCGAAGGATCTTCCCCGTGGAATCCTGAATTACCTGCAGCGCCAGCCGTTCCACTCCTTCATGAAGGTAGAAATGGAGGTCGAGTTTGTTTTCCTGGAGATACCGGTTGATACGCTCCATCATCTCTTTGATCCGTTTTTCCAGATCAGGTGGTTGGGATAGGCCTTTTTTCTGCGCAAGGACCGCTACCACCGCCTCCTGGTTTTGCTGAGGCTGCGTTGACTTCTGACGCACCACCGGTGATGAGGCGGGCTCACCACCCGAAATGGAAACCGTTTGCGCCTTTTTTACCCCCGGAATTTCCAGCGGCATGGCGTAAACTTGTCCAATTTCCATTTTTCTTCACCTCACTTTCAGTCAGGGAGGGAAGCCCCCTCCCTGACTGAATTTGATGGTTACCTCAGAAGCTGCAGCACGATCTGCGGCACCGTGTTGGCCTGCGCCAGCATGGCGGTGCCGGACTGAAGCAGGATCTGGTTCTTGGTAAAGATGGACATCTCGAGGGCGAAGTCCGTGTCGCGGATGAGCGATTCGGCCGCCGTCAGGTTCTGATTGGCGATCTTGAGGGACTTCTGCGTTTCCTCCAGGGTGTTCTTCTGGAAGGCACCGAGCACGTCTCTCACGTGGGAAACTTCGTCTATCGCCTTATCGATAACTTCGATGGCGTCCTGCGCGCCCTCCGAGGTCGTCACGTTGATGTCCGCCAAGCTGTCAAACATATTGCCCGTTACGTTCTTGCCAAGGTCCGAGGCCTTCATACTCTGGATAGAGATCTTGACCGTCTGGTCCTTGTTGGCGCCCACCTGGAAGACGAGGGATTGGTCGGAAACGTTCAGCGTCTCCGTTCCGCCATCGCTGTCCAGAGCGTAGGTCACCTTAACATAGGCATCGTGCTGGGCGTTATAGACTGTGGTTTCCGTGCCCGCCGCCACACTCGTTGACGGCCCACCGTCAATCGTCACGTTGAACTGCGCCGGTGTTACGTTCAAGGTCATGGTTCCCACACCAAGAAAGTCTTGGCCGCTACCTTGGTTCTGAATGGCCCGAACTGTAAAGTCCGCGTGACCCGCCGAGGAGCCGGAACCATTGTAAAGCGTTGCTGTTTGATCAGTGCTATAATTCACATCAGTAATCGTATTCACATACCCGTCGAAGCTGACCAAGGCGTCGGTTCCCGTGATGGCGGCACTGTCCGTCGTAAGGTGCAGGGGGTTGTCGTTGCTCGTGGTCGTGACCTGAATGCTTGCCTCGGAACCCTCGTCGAGGGTCGTGATCTGAATTCTGTCGTGGCTTGGATCCTTCGTCACGGTAAACGCGTTTGCGCCGAATCCCGAAGTTGCGTCATTCAGGGCAGTCTGGAGAGCCGCGGCGAGGGCGGAAACCGTGGTATAGGTTCCCGTGGCGATCACGACATTCGTCGCGCTGCCGCCATCCAGTTTCATCGTGAAGACGGAGCTTGCCTTTGCGACACCCCGATCCGTTGAACCGGCGGACAGGCCAGTCGTAGTTATGGCTGTTGTCGTTGTGCTGACCGTGTTAATCTTGACGCTCTCGTTACTGCCATCGGCTACCGTCTGTAAGGCAACGCCTGTTCCGCTCGCCACGAACTGAACTTTACCCTGTAAGGAACTTCCGCTAATGGCGCTATTCAGGGCGGCGATGAAAGCCGACGTGGCTGTCGCGCCGGTTACTGTAACGGCTACATCAACGCCCGAGAGATACGTCGACGCTCCTTGGTACCCGATGTTAAAGGTTATGGTTCCCGCTCCGGTGGAGGAAATATCTCCCCCGCTGATGGTCGCAGCGGCGGAGGCAGTCCCAAACACCAATCCATTTGTAAAGTTGTCGGCAATCCGGATATCACTGGAGCTGGTTTTGCTGGCGCCCGCCGAGGCCTGGGTTACCTGGACGGTATGGAAGCCGGCTTCCAGATTGCTGATGTTGGGCGTGCTTGCCAGATCCAATCCGTACTGGTTGGTGCTGATGGAAGCGGATGCGTCGCTCACCTTGGAGGCGGAAAGGCTATGCGTTCCGGTCGACAAGGTGCTGTCTCCGATGGTTACCTGAGACGAATTTCCCGTTGTTAAGGACACAACATTCTCGCGGGTGCCGTCCAAGAGCTTCTTGGTCCCGAACTGGGTGGTGTTGGCGATACGCGTGATGGAATTGATGGCGTTTTCGATATCCGCCTGGTCGGCCGCCAGCATGGTCGAATCATTGGCGCCCTCATTGGCGGCGTGAATGGCCAGCTGGCGCATCTTGTCCAGCATGCCGTGGATGGTGGAAAGGGCCGCCTCGGCCGTTTGCACCATCGACGTGGCAGTTTCGGTGTTTTCAATGGCCTGGGACAGACCGGCGATCTGGGCGCGCATCTGCTCGGAGATGACCAATCCGGCCGGATTGTCCGACGCCCGGTTAATCTTGAAACCCGAGGACAACTTCTCCAGGGATTTGTTCAAGGCCTGGTTCGTCTGGCCCAACTGCCGCCAGGCGTCCAGCGCCGCGATATTATGGTTGATGACCATTCCCATGGTTCAAACCTCCTTGTTTGATTTTTTATGTTCCTTGTTTCCGGCTTCCCTGCCGGTGCGGTTGTTGGAACACCGCCAAACCGTTTTTCACCTCCGTTATCTATTTTTTTCTTCTGCCACTATTTATCGGAATGTTGATAAAAAACTTTAACGGGCTCAAGGTTGATGGCCTCGCGAGAACCCATGTGCTTTCTACTAAACCGTCAAGGTTTGCTGTTGATGCCCAAAAAATGTCCTTTGGCGGTCATTCCGTAACTTCTTCCCGCCTACGTGCCGGAGTAACTGTTTGATATTCAGGGTGATTCGCCTACACCGCCTGTCATCGTCGAACGGACGAGGTGCTGGAACTCACCCTCCGGTATGCCGCGGACACATACACCCCCATGTTAGGCTCCTCCCTGCCGCGGCTCCGCCAAAAACTCCTGGACACCCGGTTCTACCTCGCGGTGTTAGGGCAGTTCAAACGTGAAAAGGTGCCTTAGAGATCAAGTGAAGGAATTACGGGAGCGTAACAAGCGGTTGGAGCAGTTGATGGCGCAGTTAAGTCTGGACACATTGATGTTGAAAACACCTTATCAGTCATAGAGAGAGACTATGATATGGACATGAAAACAGGACAGCCATCATTGAAGAGGCCTATGAGCTTCGTGGGAGAAGTCCGGTGAAAGTGTCCCATGTACAGATATGGGGGTGGCGTGGGGTTACGGGATACAATAATAAAAGTCAGGCGTTTCTTCCCTACTTGGAGGCCTATGGAGAAAAGGTCGAGGATGAAAGATGTAGGTAAAGCGTATGACAATGCGATAGCTGAGCGGGTCAACTGGATCCTGAAGACAGAGTAATTCGCATGACAGTCGTTTTAAGGGGTATGCAGCGGTCTTGAAGGTAGCTTGTCAGGCCATATAGAGTTATCCAACACGCAACGTCTGTATTGGAGTCTTGGATTGAAGTCTATGCTTCTTCGACGAAGAAAGAAGCTGCTTAAGATGAAAAATGGTAACAAGATCCCCGAATAATTTTATAGACATATTTCAGGAGGGAATGACAAGCTCCCTATTAATTTCATCACTTTAACAGATTCATCAGTGAAATCCCAAAAGGTTCGGGAAAAATGTAGAGATGATCGGCACGTACGCGATAATGAAAAGGGTTATCACCTCTACCACGATAAAAGGAACGATGGCCCGGCTGATTTCACCGAGTTTAAGCCTCGTGATACTGCACACGACAAAAAGGCAAGCCCCCACGGGCGGAGTCATAAGAGCGATATTCAGAGACAGCACCATGATGATTCCGAAATGGATGGGGCTCATCCCCATCGATACCGCGATAGGATGCAGAATGGGGCCGAGGATAATCAGCGCGGCCGCGATATCCATGAACATTCCCACCACGAGCATGAGAATGATGATAAGCAAAAGCACAAGGTTGGGA
>Ga0256833_1000971_pt1 | contig 21627 bp, 23 predicted proteins | sample 356284metaG_FD_190535 | JGI IMG/M metagenome (GOLD analysis project Ga0256833, IMG submission 190535) | Hydrothermal vent microbial communities from Mid Atlantic Ridge, Atlantic Ocean - 356-284 | ecosystem: Environmental > Aquatic > Marine > Hydrothermal vents | place: Atlantic Ocean: Mid... | reverse complement strand
TCTCCCAGGCGTCTCCAACAAGAGCGTCCACCACAGCCCCCGGGCCCGGGAGGCCTAGAAGGCCCGCCAGCCGCTCCGCCCTCTCGAGGGTCTCCCCGCTAACGGGTATGCACCGGGCCACACCGCAACCCGGGAAGCCCGAGCCGGGGCCGCCAGCCGCTTTAGGCGGCGGCAATTACGGGTACAAACGCCGCCTGCAGGCCCCGTAGGCGCGTGGCTCACACGGCGGCCGCCCTGGGGCTTGCGCGTGTGCGCCCGGCACCCAGATCCTCCAGCCCACGGACCCCGGAGGCGCCAGAGACCCCATTATATTAAGGGACGCCGCGCATGGCCTAGGGTTGGTACGGGGAACCTTGGCCCTCTTCCGTGAAGGGCGCGACGAGGAGGCATATAGGGTACGTAAAATACTAGAAGAGCTGCGCATCCACAGCCCCGAAGCCTACGAGGTACTCGCCTATTTAATAGGAAAGATCTCGTCCTTAGAGGATATCGTGGGGGAGCTGAGGGAGCTGGCTAGCGACCTGAAGGACTCCCAGGAGAGGCGGATATCCAGCCTGAACCAGGCTGTATCGAGGTTCGACGCCAGGATTAAGAATATGGAGAATGCGTTGGCTATGCTGAGCGAGAGCGTGGAGAGGGTTGAGAATAGGGTTAATGAACTATGGAGTTCCCAAGAGAGGCGCTTTGATATTCTAGATGATACCGTTTCGCGTCTCCAGGCTAGGCTTGCAGGCATTGAGGCTACACTCGCCGAGCTAGGTGAGAGCGTGGAGAGGGTTGAGAATAAGATCGGGGCACTCGCAGAGGCATCCCTCTCAAGGCTCGCGCTCCAAGAGTTTGAGAGGCGGGGGTATAGGATTTTAGACTACAGGCGCAATGTCATTATAGATGATAGAGAAGTTGATTATGATAGCCTACGCTCAGAGGGGTGACGATGAATATACTCTCGTCTTAGAGGTGAAGTCCAAGCCCAGGCTGAGCGATGTTGTCAAGCTGGCCGGGCTGGCTGAGAGTGTCGCCAGGTCGGCTTTTGCGCGTGGCAGGGTCATCCCAGTCCTCGCTGGCGTGTGGGTTGGAGGCGATGTTGAGGCCTACGCTAGGAGGTGGGGTGTTGAGGTACTGAAGCTGTGAGGCCCCGCGTGTTGTGGTGTGTCCTGTCCCCTACATACTCTGGGTTTCGCTGTCAGTGCCCGGAAGTGCGCCAGGCTAAGGCCCTGGCCTCCGATGGTGTAGCCTCCCGGGTGTGCTAGCGTCTTGGGTGGAGAGCCCGTATCCCACGGCGCGTGGCCATACGACGAGAAGCCGCTGATAGTGTTCTGGGAGACCACTAAGGCCTGCCTGCTCAAGTGCAAGCACTGCAGGGCCGAGGCTATAACCAGCGCTCTGCCAGGCGAGCTCACCACCGAGGAGGGCCTCAGGCTGATAGATGAGGTCGCCTCCTTCGGGCGCCCGTCCCCGATACTAGTCCTGACCGGCGGCGACGCCCTCATGCGCAGGGACTTCTGGACCCTCGTAGACCACGCGGTATCCCAGGGCGTCAGGCTGGCTGTCGCCCCCTCCGTGACGCCGCTCCTGACCAGGGACGTCGCCAGGGAGATGGCGCGGCGCGGCGTGTCGGCCGTGAGCCTAAGCCTGGACAGCCCCTACCCGGAGGTCCACGACACCATAAGGGGCATCCCCGGCACGTGGAGGAGAACCATCAGGGCGCTCGAGTGGTTCCGGGATGCCGGGGTTAGGGTTCAAGTTAACACTGTCGTGATGCGCGAGACCGTCAGCGGCCTGCCCGATATGGTGAAGCTCCTGCTGGACCTCGGAATCAGGGTTTGGGAGGTCTTCTACCTCGTCCCCACGGGGCGTGCGGGCCGCTCTATGGATCTCACTCCCGAGGAGTGGGAGGACGTATCCCACTTCCTCTACGAGGCCAGCAAGTACGGCTTGAAGGTTAGGACCACTGAGGGGCCAATGTTTAGGAGGGTGGCGATTGTCAGGCGGCTCCTCGAGGAGGCCGGCCGCCCTGACCTCGTCGAGGAGCTCGACTCGAGCCTGGGCAGTCTCTACAGGGCGCTCACCAGCCGCCTCCGCCAGCTGCTGGGCGAGCCGCCGGGGGGCGCGGAGCCTGGCGCTCACACTGTCGCCACTAGGGATGGGCGCGGGATAGTGTTCATAGACTACAAGGGCAACGTTTACCCCAGCGGTTTCCTACCCGTGCCAGCTGGCAACATTCGAGTCAAGAGCCTCCGCGAGATATACCGGGGCAGCACACTGTTCCGAATGCTGCGCCACGGCTCCTTCAAGGGTAGGTGCGGCGTCTGCGAGTTCCGAGACGTCTGCGGCGGCAGCAGGGCCCGGGCATACGCTTACCACGGCGACGTCCTAGCCGAGGACCCCGCATGCCCCTACAGGCCCGGCGGCTACTCGGCGCTCCTCGCCAAGGCGGGCCTCCGCCTGCCGCTGCCAAAGGCCGCCCCAGCCGCTGGGGGGTCCGCGTAGGGGGTGCCCTCCGTGGCGTCCCTCGTAGCCAGGCTCGGCGGGCTCGCAGTCGAGGCGCTCATGGAGCTCCAGTATCGTTTCCCCCTGACGCCGACCCCCTACTGCGATGTAGCCCACCGTCTAGGCGTCGAGCCAGATAGGCTTGTCTCCACGCTAAGGGAGCTATCGAGGCTAGGCGTGCTGAAGAGGGTCGGCTTCTACCTCAACTACAGGAGCACGGGCAAGGTGGCGGCCCTAGTGGCGTACTCCACTGGGGGCGACAAGCGCAAGCTGGAGGCGCTAGCGGCCGAGTACAGGTCCGACCCCCTGGCGACCCACGTCTACCTGAGGGACCACCCATACTACGATGTGTGGGTCGTGGTCAAGAGGGGCTCTAGGGGCGAGCTCGAGAGGCACACTGCAACCCTGGCGTCCAGGCTGGGCCTGGACTACGTCATACTCTACAGCCGGAGGACCCTGAAGCTCAGCGTGAAGTATGACCTGCTAGAGGGGATAAGCAGGTCCGGCCCCTACCCGGCAGTCCACCCCTCACCGCCGAGGCCGGAGGAGCTGGGCTACCCTGCGAGCCTGGCCAGGGCCCTCAGGGTTCTCCCGCTCGAGGCTAGGCCCTACCGGAGGATCGCCGCCGCCCACGGGATGAGCGAGGACGAAGTCGTCGAGGCTGCCCGCGTCATGCTGGAGGCCGGCGTGCTAGGCGACCCCGGCGCCGCCCTCGACGGCCATAGGGCCGGCTTCCCCGAGAACGGCATGGTCGTGATGGAGCCTCCCAGCTCGGGCGAGGAGGGCCTCTGCAGCTGCGCCGCGGGGCTGCCGTACTCGACTCACGTGGTCCTACGCGAGTCCGTGCCCCCCGGAGCCTGGAGGCACACGTGCTACTTCATGGTCCACGCCGTGAGCCGGGAGAAGCTCGCCGAGGCTGTTAGGCACGCGGAGTCGACCTGCAGGCCGCGGAGCCTCATGGTAATCCGCAGCCTGGCCGACCTCAAGCCGGGCGTTGTACGCTAGCCAGCCCCACCGGGGTGCAGAGCTATGGTGCCCCTGAGCGTTATGGCGGGCCTCGAGCCCACTGTCTCGGGCCGCATCAAGGGCCCCTACGGGCGCGGCAGGCCCAGCCGCTTCACCAGCGAGTACCGCCCCGTCGTATTCTGGAATATCACGTACAAGTGCAACCTCCGCTGCGAGCACTGCTACATATCCGCCTCCCCCGACGCCGCCAGGCCGGAGCTCGACCTAGAGGGGGTCACCCGGGTGGCCCGCCAGATCGCGGCCCACGGGATCCCCCTGGTCGTCTTCACAGGCGGGGAGCCCCTCGTCACCGGGAAGTTCTGGGCCGCCGCCGAGGCCCTCGCGGCCTCGGGGGGAGTAAGGCTGAGCCTCAGCACCAACGGGACGCTCATAGACGGTGAGACCGCTGGGAGGCTGAGGGGGCTGGGGTTCTCCTATGTGGGCGTGAGTCTGGATAGCTTAGACCCTAGGGCTCACGACAGGTTCCGGGGGGTCCCCGGGGCCTGGGAGGCCGCCGTGCGCGGCATGAGGGCGAGCATCGAGGCAGGCATCCCGACAGGCCTCAGGGTTACGGCTACCTCGTGGAACATCCGCGAGATCCCCAGCATGGTTGACTTCGCCGCGAAGCTCGGCCTCACACGCGTGAGCGTCTACCTCCTAGACACAATCGGCAGGGGCCGGGAGGCGGCGGGCCAGCTCCCTAGGCCCGAGGACGTGAAGCAGCTGGTCGACGATCTCCTGGAGAAGGCTAGGGAGTACCGGGGCGTCGTGGAGATCCTGCTGGTCAGGATGAACTACGCTGGGATCTACATCGCGGACAAACTGGCACGGTCGAGGGAGGAGTTCATTGACCTGCTCAGGCTGCTGCACGCCCAGGGCGACTGTGGCAGGAAGACGGTTAGCATATACCCCGACGGCACGGTGAGGCCCTGCCAGTTCATGGACTACTACGTGATAGGCGACCTCCGGCGCCAGAGCCTGGGCGAGATACTAGCCCCCTCAAACCCCCGCCTCAGGCCGTTCCTCAGTATTCACGAGCGCCTTCGCGGCCCCAGGTGCGGGTCATGCCCCTTCAGGAGGATCTGCGGCGGCGGCAGCCGCAACCGGGCGCTAGCCCTAACCGGGGACTTCTGGGGCGACGACCCCACGTGCATTATCGACCCGGGCGAGGTGGCGTCGAGGTGGGGGATAGAGGGGCTCCTCTAGGCGGCTGGATGCCCCTGGTGTTGAGGGTTTCGGGGCTCCGCGTGCTCGTGCTGGGCGGGGGCAGCGTCGGCGGGAGGAGGGCTCTCCAGTTCGCTAGTGGCGGGGCTAGGGTTAGGGTCGCGGCGCTGGAGTTCTCCGAGGAGCTAAGGAGGGCCGCGGCGGGCGGGGAGGTGGAGCTCGTCAGGGCTGACCTGAGGGACGCCCGGGAGCTGCGGGGCCTCATCGCCTGGGCCGACCTGGTTGTGGTCGCCACGAGCGACCCCGAGGTCAACAGGGCGGCGTCGGCCCTCGCACTGGAGCTGGGGAAGCTCGTTAACGACGCCACGGAGGCTGGCAGGGGCAACGTGATGGTGCCCTTCCACAGGCGCATCGAGCGGCTGGGGATCACCGTAGCGGTAACCAGCCTGGGGAGGGCCGGGGTGGCGGCTAGGCTCGCCCTCGAGAGGTGCGCCGAGACCCTGGAGGGCGATGCCGAGCTCTACACGATAGCACACACCATGGCCAAGCTCAAGGAGTGGCTGAAGTCCGTCGAGCCCGACCCCAAGAGGAGGCTCCCCATCTACTTCATGGTGGCCGAGGACCCCGAGTACAGGCGCCTAGCCCGGGATGGCCTGGTAGACGAGGCGCTCAGGAGGGCGCTGGCCATCGCCTCCACGGCCCTCGGGGTTAAGAGCTAGCGGGCCAGCCTCCCGGCCTCGAGGGCCACCCACTCCTCCACAACCCTCCTGGCAGCCACGCTGGCCAGCACGTACTCCCCGATAACCCGCCAGCCAGCGGCTGCTAGAATCCCCGGCAGCCGCCCTGGCAGCATGGACGCCACAGCGGCGCACGCGCCCCCGAGCGGGGGTCTGGGGGGTAGCGGCGGCTCGTAGGCCGCCAGCCCCACCCTCAGGCCGGCCTCGCTCTCGGCCAGGCGGGCCGCCCTAGCGAGGTCCGCCTCCTGGAGCCTCGTGTACCGCTTGGCCCTCCAGTAGGCCAGGTAGACCCTGCCACCGCACCCCCGCCCCCCGAGCCTCGCAGCCTCGGCCAAGTAGGCTGCCAGTACCCGGGCCGGCACGGGGCCCGCTAGCCTGCACCCCCTCGCGGCCGCCTCTGACTCCAGCGAGGCCAGGTGGCCGCCCCTAGCCGGGAGGAGCGCCGCCACCAGCCCGCCCTCCCTGCAGGCGGCTGGCGCTTCCTCGATCTCCTCGGCCCTGACGGCCACCCCTAGCCTGGCCGACAGTCTCGAGGCCATCGACTCGACGTGGGCTACCCCCCGGGGGCTGCCGGGCCTGTGGTATGCTAGCACCACCCAGGCGCCGCCCATCTGGTGGGCACCCATCGCTGGCGGGCTTGCGTGGAGGGTTCACGCATGGTACGACTCAGTATATACTCGACCCGCCCGAGACTGTGCGCCTCCAGGCGCCTGCGCATAGCGCTGGCCACCCCCACGCCTGCCCCCTGGGGGATGCGCCGCTGTGGCCTCGGGGAGGGAGCCCCGGGAGCTGGAGAGGCTGAGGGCCTGGTACGCTAGCCACTCCGACGCTGGGTTGGAGGTTGTTGGGAGGCTCCAGGGCGTGAAGGACAGGGTCTACGAGGCCGTGTACCCCGTCTCCAACGGTGTCGTCGTGCTCGAGACCTGCAACAGGTTCGAGGTCTACGCCGACGTGGACTCCCCCGGCCTCGCGAGGGAGGCGCTCCTAGAGGCGCTGGGCCCCCTGGCGTCAAGCCTGAGGGAGTCCTCCGGCCTGGACGCCGCCGTGAGGCTAGCTAGGATCGCGGCTGGCCTCGAGTCGGCCATACTGGGGGAGCCGGAGATACTGGGCCAGGTCAGGAGGGCGTGGCTTGACGCCAGGAGGCGGGGCCTCTCCAGCAGGCTGCTAGACATGGTGTTCCACGCCGCCCTCCGCGCCGGGAGGAGGGCCAGGGAGGAGACCAGGATAGGCGAGGGCAGCACCGGCTACCCCTCCGCCGCGGTGAGGCTGGCGGCCGCCCGGCTCGGGGGGCTGGGCGGGCTCCACGTCCTCATAGTGGGCACCGGCGAGGCGGCGTCGGCGGCCGCTAGGATAGTGTGCAGCGGAGACTACGGCGTGCCAGCGAGGCTCGTGGTCGCCGGGAGGAGCGCAGCTAGGGCTGCTAGGGTTGTCTCGTCCCACTGCAGAGGCCTGGGCCTGGCGGCCAGCCTGAGCGACGCGCGGCTGCTAGGCCCCTACGACCTAGCGGTCGTCGCGGTCTCCGGCGGGCCGAGCCTAGCCTGGCTCCCGGGCTCGGCCAGGCTCGTCGTGGACATCTCGGTGCCGCCGGCCGTGCCGGCTGCTGGCAACGTTGTCGGGCCGGAGGCTGTCGCCGAGTATGCCCGTAGATCGGCTGATGCCAGGGCCTCGGAGATCCCCCGCGTGGAGGCCATAATAGGGGAGGAGATAGACAAGCTCATCGCCAAGCTGCTCGAGTCCAGGGTCGACCCGGTGGTGGCCGCCATTAGCAGGTACGCGGAGGAGCTAGCCGCCGAGGAGGCCCTGAGAACGGCGAGGCGCCTGGGCGTGGATGGCGACGCCGCCGAGTACCTGAGGCTAGCGCTTAGGAGCTACTCTAGGAAGCTACTGCACCCCCTCCTGGAGGCGCTGCGGGGCGCCGCTAGGAGGGGCGAGGCTGGCCCCCTCCTCGAGGCGCTGGCGGCGGCCTACACCTACAGGGGGTCGAGGAGGAGTGGCGTCAGCGTGGGGGTCGTATCCACGCGTGAGGCCTAGGCGTACCCGTCTCTCCAAGGCCATCCGGGACCTCGTGGCTGAGGCTAGGCTCGAGCCCAGCCAGCTTATGCTGCCGGTCTTCGTGAACGAGAGCCTGGGGGAGCCCAGGAGGCTCGACCCCATGCCCTGGCTGATGGAGTACCCACCGGAGCACCCCTCGCTAGCGTCGGCAGTCTCGGAGGCGCTCGACGCTGGAGTAAAGTCCTTCCTGGTCTTCGGGGAGCCCAGGGCTAAGGACGCCGCGGCGTCGAGGGCGTACGCGAGGGACGGCCCAGTCCAGCGGGCCCTACGCTACCTCCGCAGGGAGCTCGGCTGGGAGCCCCTGCTGGCCGCCGACCTGTGCATATGTGGCTACCACGAGGAGGGCCACTGCGGCGTCCCGGCCAACAGTAGGAGGGGCCGCATCGTAGACAACGACCAGACCCTTAGCCTCTACAGGAGGATAGCCCTTAGCCAGGCGGAGGCCGGAGCCGACGTCGTCGCCCCCAGCGGTATGATGGACGGCCAGGTCGCGGCCATACGAGACGCCCTCGAAGAGGAGGGCTACTGGGACGTCGCCATAATGGCTTACTCCGCGAAGTACGCCAGCGTGTTCTACGGGCCCTTCAGGGATGTGATGCACAGCACCCCCCGGTGGGGTGACAGGAGGGGCTACCAGATGGACCCCAGGAACGCGCGAGAGGCCCTAGAGGAGGTGGCCCTTGACGTCGAGGAGGGGGCCGATATCGTCATGGTCAAACCCGCTCTCGCCTACCTGGACGTGATACGCCTAGTCAAGGATAGCTTCCCCCACGTACCCCTGGCAGCGTACAACGTGAGCGGCGAGGCCGTGCTGGTCGAGCTAGCGGCGCGGGAGGGCCTGGCTGAGAAGCGCCCACTCCTCCTAGAGATACTCTACTCCATCCGCAGGGCCGGGGCCGACATCATAATAACGTACCACGCCGTCGAGGCCGCCAGGCTGTTGAGGGAGGGCTGGACCCCCTTCTAGCGGTGCGGGGTGGCACGGCGTGGAGAGCCTAGTCGACAGGGCGAGGAGGGTCCTAGTCGGCGGCGTTAACAGCCCCGCCAGAGCCCTAACCCGCCCCGGACCGCTGGTCGTAGAGTCGGCCAGCGGGCCCTACCTCAACGTTGATGGCATGGGCCGTGTGGTCGACTACATCCTGGGCTACGGGCCCCTGATACTGGGCCACTCGCCGGAGCCGGTCGCCGAGGCCGTCCGCGAGCAGCTGGGGAGGGGGTGGCTCTACGCGGCGCTGGCGGAGGCCGAGGTAGAGCTGGCTGAGGCCGTGGCACGCCACGTGATGCCAGGGGGCAAGGTTAGGTTTGTGAACAGCGGCACCGAGGCTACGATGACCGCCATCAGGCTCGCCCGGGGATACACCGGCCGCGACCTCATATTGAAGTTTGAGGGTAACTACCACGGCGCCCACGACTCGGTGCTCGTCTCAGCGGGCAGCGCGGCGGCCAGCCTCGGGGTCCCGAAGAGCCCCGGCGTGCCGGGGAGCCTCGCCCGGTTGACGCTGGTGGCCCCATACAACAGCGTAGACGCCGTCGAGGAGGTGTTCGAGGAGAGGGGCGGCGATATAGCGGCGGTCATAGTGGAGCCCGTCGCCGGCAACTACGGCGTCATACCTCCCCGCCGGGGGTTCCTCGAGGCCCTCAGGAGGCTGACCAGCAGGCACGGCGCCCTCCTCATCTTCGACGAGGTGATAACCGGGTTCCGCCTAGCCCTGGGGGGCGCGCAGGAGTACTACGGCGTGAGAGCCGACCTGGTCACGCTCGGCAAGATTATAGGGGGCGGCTTCCCGATAGGCGCCGTGGTCGGGCCTAGGCACATCATGGCCCACCTAACCCCCGAGGGGCCAGTGTTCAACGCTGGAACCTTCAACGGCCACCCGGTCTCCATGGTTGCCGGCCTGGCCACGATTAGGGAGCTCGAGAGGGGCGCCCTGAAGAGGGCCTCGGAGGCGGCCAGGGCGCTGGAGGAGGCGTTCCGCGACGCCCTCGACCCCCTGGGCGTGGACTACACTATAAACCGCGTCGAGAGCATGATGCAGGTGTTCCCGGGCGTCGGCGAGGTCAGCGAGCCCTCCCACGTCTCGGCGGCGGACGCCAAAGCGTACATCAGGCTCCACGAGGCCCTGCTAAGGAGGAGGGTGCTAGTGACGCCGAGCATACACGAGGCCATCTTCACCAGCTCGGCCCACGCCCCGGAGGTCGTCGAGGAGACGGCCGAGGCCCTGCGCTCAGCGGTCAGGGAGGCCCTCTCGGGCTAGCCCCGCCGCCATCCGGGGGTAGCCGGGGATGCCCAGGCTCAGGGTCGCAGCCCGGGGCAGCAGGCTGAGCCTCGAGCAGGTCCGCATAGCCATGGAGTGGGTGAGGCGCAGCGTGCCCGGGCTGGCCTACGAGGTCATCCGGGTTACCACGCGCGGCGATGCCGATAGGAGCAAGCCGATCTACCTCACAGGCATACGCGGCGCCTTCGAGCGGGAGGTCGACCAGGCTGTGCTGAGCGGCGACGCCGACGTCGCGGTCCACAGCATGAAAGACCTGCCGTCCCGCCTACCCAACGGCCTGGAGATAGTGACGGTGCCCCCGAGGGGCAGCCCCTACGAGGCCCTCGTCCCCCGGGGTGGGGCGCCAACCCTGAACCCGGAGCACCTACCCCCGGGCGCTAGGGTGGCCGCTGGCAGCGCTAGGAGGAGGGCCATGATGCTCGCGGCCAACCCCAGCGTCGAGCTCACCTGGATACGGGGTAACCTCGACACGAGGCTGAGGAGGCTAGACGAGGGTAGGGCCGACTACCTCGTGGCCGCCGAGGCCGGCTTGGAGAGGCTCGGCGTCCGGAGGCCCTGGAGGCGCCTGGCCCCCGTGCCCTACACTCCAGCGCCCGGCCAGGGGCTCATAGCCGTGGTCGCGCCGTCAGAGTCCAGCGTGGCCAGGCTGCTCCGGGGCACCAGGCACCCCGCCGCCTGGGCGGAGGCCGTTGCGGAGCGCGTGTTCCTCGAGGGCCTGGGTGGCGCCTGCGGGAGGCCCGTCGGCGCCCTCGCGAGGCTAGAGGGTGCTGGCAGGGTTAGGGTGCTCGTCGGGGTGTTCCACCCGGAGGGGAGGGGTGCCCTGTGGGGGGAGACCCGCTCGCGCGACCCTGCCGAGGCGGGCGAGGCGGCCGCCTCGCTCGCGAGGAGCCTCGAGGCCTCCCTGGCCAGCCTGATTTAACCCCGGGCCCCGCCCTGGGGGCGGGCGGGCTTCTGCAAGTGGCCCTACTGGTGGCTCTTGACAAGCCTGTGGAGCCCGGGCTGGCGGGCCTCCTCTGCCGGGTCCCCGGCGTGGCCGGGGTCAAGGTGGGGCTGCCAGCCGCCCTGAGGGGCGGGATCGGCTGGGCTAGGTCTGTCGCGCGCGAGTGTGACGGGCTCCGCGTCGTCGACTTCAAACTGGCCGACATCTCGAGCGTCATGGCCTCTACCGTCGAGCCGTTCCTGGGCCACTACGACGCCTTCATAGCCCACTCGTTCGTCGGGGTCGAGGGCGCCCTGGACGGCCTGAAGTCCCTCCTAGACTCTGCTGGGGCCAAGCTCGTACTGGTCGCCACGATGAGCCACGAGGGGGCCAGGGACGTCTACGACCCATCCCTACCCCTCGTGGAGAGGGTTGTCGAGAGGGTTGACCCCTGGGGCATCGTCGCCCCAGCCACGAGGCCGGGGCTGGTCTCCAGGCTCCGCGGCCGCTTCCCCGGCAAGGTGATACTCTCGCCGGGCGTCGGGGCGCAGGGTGCGAGGCCTGGGGCTGCCCTGTGCGCGGGCGCCGACTACGAGATCGTCGGCCGCTCGATTATGGACACCGGCGACCCCGTGGAGGCTGCCAGGCTCGTGGCCGCGGCCCAGGAGAGGGCCCTAGCCTCGTGTGGGGGTGGCGCCGTTGGCGGGGGCTAGCCGGGTCGCGGAGGCCGTTGTTGGACTGGGCCTGGTGAGGCTAGGGGAGTTCACCCTGTCCTCGGGCAGGAGGAGCCGCCTCTACATAGACCTTAGGGAGCTGCCGATGCACCCGACCGCGTTCCGGGAGGCCGCCGAGGCGCTGGCCTCGCTCGTCGAGAGAGCCGTGGGGGACACGGGCTCCGACACCCTGGCGGGGGTCGCGACTGGCGGCATCTTATGGGCAGCGGCCGTGGGGCTCCTGCTCGGCATGCCGGTCACGTACGTCCGCCCCGAGCCCAAGAGCCATGGGAGGGGCAGGCTGGTTGAGGCCGACGTCGAGGGTAGGAGGATAGTTGTAGTCGACGACGTCGCAACCACTGGGGGCAGCCTGGCCCGGGCCGTCCAGGCCCTGAGGGCTGCGGGTGGGGATCCCCGGGCGGCTGTTGTGGTTGTTGACAGGCTCCAGGGTGCCGGGGAGAGGCTGGCTGGTGAGGGTGTCAGGCTCTACAGCCTCCTAACGGCCTGCGACCTGCTGCGGGTCATGGAGCCTGGGAGGCCGGGCGACCCCCTCCTTGCCAGCGCCCTGGAGGAGCTGGGGTGCCACCGGGGGTGAGGCTCTTGGCTTCGGGGTGGCGTGGGAGGGATGTTATCTCAATACTGGACTTCACCCGGGGCGAGCTGGAGGAGCTCTTCCTCGAGGCGGACAAGGTGAAGATGGCGCTCCGCCGGGGCGGCCTACAGCGGAGGCCCCTCGAGGGCAAGCTGGTGGCCCTGGCGTTCTTCGAGCCGTCAACCAGGACCCGGATGAGCTTCGAGGCCGCAGCCAAGAGGCTGGGCGCTGGCACCATAGGCTTCACGGGGCCCGAGGGGACCAGCGTCGAGAAGGGCGAGAACCTGGCCGACACCATACGGATGCTCGACGCGTATGCGGACCTCATAGTTATACGGCACCGCTACGAGGGCTCAGCCCTCTACGCCGCCGAGATAGCGGAGGCGCCGGTGGTCAACGGCGGGGATGGCAGGCAGCACCACCCCACCCAGGCCATGATAGACCTCTACACCGTCCGAGAGGCGCACGGCAGGGTAGAGGGTCTGGACTACGCCGTCGTGGGCGACCTCAGGTATGGGAGGGCCGCCGCCAGCTTCATGCTGGCCCTCACCATATTCAGGCCTCGCAGGCTCTACCTCGTGTACCCGCCCCAGCTGGCGCCGAGGCGCGAGGTGGTCAGCGCCCTCGAGAGGGCTGGGGTGCGCTTCGAGAGGGCGGAGCTGGAGGAGGTTATAGGGGAGGTTGACGTGCTCTACGTCACCAGGATCCAGAGGGAGCGCTTCCCAGACCCCGAGGAGTACGAGAGGGTCCGCGGGAGCTACAGGGTCACCGCCTCCATGCTCGAGGGTGCCCGGGATAGCCTGGTGGTGCTGCACCCGCTGCCGCGCGTCGATGAGATAGACCACTCCGTGGACTCCACGAGGCACGCGTGGTACTTTAGGCAGGCCCGAAACGGGGTGCCGGTCCGGATGGCGCTCCTCAAACTGATCCTCGGGGGGTGACGCGGTGTGGGCGGGGACGAAGGCCTCGTTGTGAGGAAGATTAGGCACGGCACCGTGATAGACCACATACCCGCGGGCCGCGCCCTGAGGGTACTGCGCCTCCTCGGGGCCACGCTGGGCGGGGGGCGCAGGATAGCCATCGTCATCAACGCCGAGAGCAGGAAGCTGGGCAGGAAGGACATCGTGAAGATCGAGGGCCTCGAGCCCCGGGTGGAGGACCTCGACAGGATAGCCCTCGTCGCGCCCACGGCCACCGTGAACATTGTTAGGGACTATAGGGTTGTCGTCAAGAGGAAGGTGGAGCCGCCAGCCGAGGTCCGCGGCATCCTTAGGTGCGCCAACCCGACATGCATAACCAGGAAGCCCGGCGAGCCCGTCACGCCGCGCTTCAGGCTCGTCTCGCGGGACCCCCTGGAGTACCAGTGCGTCTACTGTGGTAGCATACTGGGGGAGCGGGAGATAGTGGAGCAGCTAGGGGGGCCGGCGCCCCTCTAGGTGCTCGAGCGCCTCCCACGCTATAATCCAGGGGGCCAAGGGGCCCCTGTGTATTATGGCGCTGAGCACCTCCACGGCGTCGGCGCCAGCGAGCAGTAGCTCGGCCGCCTTCCGCCCCGTGTCGACGCCTCCCGAGGCGACCACCGTGAAGCCCCGGGGCGCCATCTCGCGGAGCCTCGACACAATGTGGAGGGTGGTCTCGTAGAGCTGGGGGCCGCCCAGCCCGGCTGTTACACCCTTGTACCTGACCCTCCTGGTGTTGCCGGCCACGATGCCCCCCAGCCGGCACTCGCGCGCCACGTCCATGTAGTCCTCCAGCCTCTTCTCGTCGCACGTGGGCGGTATCTTCAGGAGCCCCGGCGGCCCGCGGGGGTCGAGCTGCCGGCACGCCTCCCGGGCGGCCTCGGGCTCCTCGAAGCTGCCCCCCTCGACGTTCGGGCAGCTCACGTTAACCTCGACCCACCCCGCCACCCCGGCCACCGCCCTGTGCACCCTGCCGTAGCCCTCGGGGGTGTGAGAGGCTATGCTGACCGCCACCGGCACGCCCACGCGGCGCCCCCTCAGCCTCGCTACGACGCGCTCGACTCCGGGGCTCGGCAGGCCCAGCCTGTTAATGGTGCCCCCGTCGGGCAGCCTCGCGAGCACCTTCGGCTCAACGCCCGGGTTGGGCTCTGGCATCACGCTGCCTACGACGTGGAAGCCAGCCCCCATGGCCGCGGCTAGCCTGGCGAGCCTGCCGTCCTTGTCGAGGCCCGCGGCGACCCCTATCGGGTGCGGGATCCTACGGCCCAGTATGCTGGGCCTCCAGGGCCACGGCGGCTCCGGGGGCCTCCCTGCCGTCGAGGCCGCGAGGTCCAGCAGGGCCTGGGGCGTGGAGTGGAGGAGCCTCCAAGCCGCCATGGGCGGGAGGAGGCGGAGCAAGCGCCACCCAGCCACTAGCAGGCCGCTCCTCAGTGGCGGCTTATGTGTCGCCACCTCCCCTCACCCCCGAGGCCCGGGCCCTGCTGGCGAAGGGGTTCACGGGCCTCCCCCGCCCCGCCAGCTCTCCGTCCACGTAGACTGGGTCCCCACCCACTAGCACTGCCAGCGGGGCCCCCGCGAGCCTCTCCATGAGCGCTGGCGTGAGCCTTGCGAGGCTATGACGGGGGCCCGGGAACCGCCGCCACGGCTTGGGGTCTAGGACTACAACGTTCGCCCTGGCCCCCTGCTCGAGGGTGCCGTAGTGGCGCAGGCCGAGCACCAGCGCTGGCCCCCTGCTTGTGAGCCAGAGGAACTCCCTGAGCCCCAGGATCCCCAGGCGGACTAGCCTGAAGACGAGCCAGGGCCACAGCTCGAGCCACGGGAAGCCCGGCGGGCACGCCAGGGGGTCCCCCAGCTTCTCGCGCTCGGCGTGGGGGGCGTGGTCGCTGGCCAGGGCGTCAACCCTGCCCTCCAGGAGCGCCCTCCACAGCCCCCAGACGTCGGGGTGCCCTCGGAGGGGCGGGTTAACCTTGCCCAGGCACGGGTCACCCAGCGTGTGGAGGCTCCAGTGGAGGTGGTGCGGGGTGACGTCGACCGTGAAGCCGAGCGCCCTTGACGCCTCCACCGTGCCTGGGCAGGAGGCGTGTGTCACGTGTATCCTGGCCCTCCCCCCGAGCGACGCCAGGTCCAGGACCGCGTGCGCCTCGAGCCAGCAGGGCCTGTGGCTCTCCCTGGAGGCCGGGCTCTCCTGGAGGTCGCCCCGCCTGGCCCAGGGGGCCTCGGGGTGCAGGACTACCAGCATGCCCCGGAGGCTCAGGATGGCCTGGAGTGCCTCCCGCCTGCTGGCCAGGTCGCGGGGGTAGACCTTGAAGCCCGCCACCGGCGTCGAGGCTAGCCCCCCTACCAGCTCGGGCCTCTCTGGCACGCCAGCGTAGAGCCCGTGGTCCACCGGGCACTGAGAGGCGAGCTCGCCAAGCTTGGCCTCCACGGCTCCCGGCTCGTCTGAGGGGGGCTGGGTGTTGGGCATGTCCACCACTAGGGTAATGCCGGCCGAGGCCGCCGCCCACCCGCCGCTGCGGGGGGTCTCCTTGTAGGAGTACCCTAGGCCGCGGAGGTGCACGTGGAGGTCGACGAGGCCGGGTATGACGAGGACCCCCCTCGACCTGTAGTCCATGGCGCGGGCCCCGGGAGGGGGGCTCTTCGATATGGCCGCTATCACGCCCCTCTCCCTGTCTAGCCCCACGCACCCCTCGCCGATCAGCCCCCTATAGTCTGCCAGAAGCCCGCAGACCCACGTCTCGGCCTCCATCGCGGCCGTCCAGCCGCCCAGGGCGGGTGCAGCTTATAATAGCCCGGCCTCCGGGTGCCACCACGGGTGGGTGGTTTGAACGGGCGCCTCGGCCCCGCGGTGGCAGGTGCCATCGTGGTCCTAGTTGTCGTAGCAGCAGCCTTCTACCTTGCGGGGGGCTCTCAGGGCTCGGCCCCGACGGCGACGGCAACCACTGGGGCGGGAGCCACCTCGGCCAGCGGGTCCAGCGGCGGTTCCCAGGCCGGGTCCAGCGCGGGGGGCGGCCCCAGCGGGTACACCATAAGGGCCGCCACGCTCCTCGGCGGCATAAGCACCCTCGACATCATAGAGGCCGAGAACCTCACCTATAAGAGGGGGTACCCGCTCGAGGTTCTCCGCCTCCAGAAGACCCCCGACATCCTAGCGGCCATCTCTAAGGGCGAGGCTGACCTAGCAGTTGTACCGGCGGAGATGGCGGCCAAGCTGATAGAGGGCGGCGAGGACGTCGTGATAGTTGCCGTGGACATGCTCCAGAACCAGGCTATACTGGCTAAGGACCCCTCAATAAGGAGCGTGGGGGACCTCAGGGGGAAGCTAGTGGGCGCCGTGGTGGCCTCGGGCACCTACAAGGTCTTCAAGGCCTACCTAGAGACCGTCTACGGGCTCCAGGTCGTCGAGGCTAACGAGAGGAGGCCCGACGCCGTGGCTGTTGTCAACGTGCCGCCCGGCAGTATCCTCGACGCCCTAGCCAGCGGCCAGGTGGACGCCATCGTAATCTGGGAGCCATTCGTATCCAAGGGGATAGCTAGGGGGTTCCACGTCGTAGCCAGCTTCAGCCAGCTCTGGCGGGAGGCCAACCTAACCGGCGACCCCGTGATGCTTGTCTGGATAGCCCGGGGCGACTTCGCCCGCCACCACGAGGACGCCCTCAGGGCTTTCCTAGATGCGAGGAGCGAGGCGGCTCACATATGGAACACTAACAAGACCCTCACGTACCTGGTAATAGCCGGTCTCTACAAGATGGACCAGGGCGTGTTTAACATCATGTATAATAGGACCGTTATCGTCGAGGGCGGGCTAACAGGGGAGCTGGTAGAGTCGATCCGCCAGGAGTGGTGGCTGGCATGGAAGGGCGGCTACCTGCCAAGAGACCCGGCGACGATACCGGACAGCGTCTTCTACACGGGCTAGGCTGGGCATACCTCCTAGCCGCGCTAACAGCCGCCTGGCTGGCCTTAGCCAGGCTCTACCCCCTCCTCATACCCGGCCCCCTGGAGACTCTCGAGACACTGAGGGACATGGGCATCGAGCGCGTTGCTAGGGCGGTCTACGTAACCTTCACCAACAGCCTGGCCGGCTACGCCCTGGCACTAGCGGCCGCCGTGGCCAGCGTGGCGGCGGCCTACGCCAACAAGCACGTGGGGGCGTTCTTCGACGCCCTGAACACGCTCATCCAGAGCGTCTCGATACTAGTCTGGGCCATCGTGTTCATGATGGTGTTCGGCGTCACGAGCAGGAAGCCGCCCGTCCTAGTAGCGGCCGCCGCCTCCTACCCCATACTCCTAACCAGCCTCATGGGCGCCGTCAGGAGCCTATCCTGGCGGTTCAGGCTGCTCGCCAGGATCCTGGGGGCTTCGAGGGTGCAGGAGCTGGTATACTTCATCCTGCCGGGCACGCTGCCGTACCTGGCAGCAGCGAGCAGGGCCGCCGTGGGGGTCGCCCTCAGGATTAGCGTGGTCGCAGAGGCGTTCGGCTCCTCGGGCGGTGTCGGGTACTGGCTGGTATACTCGTACGATATAGGGGATAAGGACGGCGTCTTCGCGTGGGCCCTGGTGCTTGTTGCCATGATGATCGCCGTGGACTACGCGATCCTGAGGCCCGTGGAGAGGTGGGCGTCGCGGTGGAAGTTGTAGTGCGTGTGGAGGGCCTCGTGAAGACCTATGGCGGGGAGACCGTGCTGGGGGGAGTCAGCCTCGAGGCCTCCCGGGGTGAGGCCCTAGGCGTGGTTGGCCCCAACGGCGCTGGTAAGAGCACGCTGCTCCGGATAATAGCTGGCGTCGAGGGCTACGATGCTGGCAGGGTGGAGGTCCGGGGCCGCGTCGGCTTCGTGCCGCAGGAGACCATACTTCTGCCGTGGAGGAGCCTCCGCGGCAACGTCCTCCTCGCCGCTAGGATAGCCGGTGTCCCGAGGCGCGAGGCCGAGGAGAGGCTGGAGGATGGCGCTAGGCTACTCGGCATCGAGGAGTACCTTAACATGAGGCCGGGCGAGGTGAGCGGCGGCACGGCCAGGAAGGCGCAGATACTGATGGCGCTCGTCCTCAGGCCGGAGGTGCTACTCCTAGACGAGCCCTTCACCGGCCTCGACGTCGCCTCTGTGGCGAGCCTGCAGGAGACCCTCACAGCCCTAAGGAGGCGTGGCCTCACCATGATAGTGGTCTCCCACATGATAGGGGAGCTTGTTAGGGTTGTCGACAGGCTGGTGCTCCTATCCCACAAGCCCGCCCGCGTTAGGGGCGTCTACGACATACGGGGCGACAGCAGTGCCCTCGCGAGGATGCTCGCGGAGGAGCTTGGCGGCGGCCTAGCTGCACGTGGAGACCCCCGCCTCTGAGGCTAGCCCGGCCAGCTGGGAGAGTATGCCTCGGAGGAGGCAGATGCCCCGGGATAGGGCAGCCCTACCGGAGTCTGTTATCGCGTACTCGCCCCCCTCCTTCGCTATGAGCCCCTCCCTCTCCAGCCTGTATATGACAGTGTAGAGTGTCACGGTGCTTGGCTTGAAACCGAATATCTCGCTGATAAGCCTCCGGACGTTGTAGGCGTAGGTCGGCCCCCTGGACGCCAGCACGGCTAGGACGTAGATCCAGAGTATCTCCACGGTCAGCTTCCTCTGGAGCCGTGCTAGGGGCTTGCCAGCCGGAGCCACCGCAGGGTCCCGGCCGGCCCGCATGGTAGTAACCCTTAAAAAGGCCCCTGCTATTCGCCTGAGTGAAATATAGTTGGTGGTGAAAGGGTTGGGTCGGGTTAGGGTGGCGATAGCGGGGGTCGGAAACGCGGCCTCGGCTCTCGTGCAGGGCGTTTACTACTACGCGGGCCGGGAGGACGAGGCGATAGGGGTCAGGAGCCCCATACTAGGCGGCTACCGGATTGGCGACATAGAGTTCGTGGCCGCCTTCGACGTGTCCACACTGAAGGTCGGGAGGGACCTTGCCGAGGCCATCTTCCAGCCGCCCAACATAACGCCGCGCTTCGCGGAGCTGCCAAAGAGGCTGGGAGTCGAGGTTAAGCCTGGGCCCGTCCTGGACGGAGTCGCCCCCCACATGGTGGATAGGTTCCGCCCCCACAGCCTGGACGTAGACCTTGGGTCCGTCGTTGACACCCTAAAGGAGAGCCAGGCGGACATCCTCCTGAACCTGCTGCCCGTCGGCAGCGAGGAAGCAACCCGCTTCTACGCCAAGGCCGCCCTCGAGGCCGGGTCGGCGTTTGTGAACGCGATACCGGTCTTCATAGCGAGCGACCCCAGCGGGGAGTGGCCGAGCCTCTACGAGCACAGGGGGCTACCGCTGGTCGGCGACGACGTGAAGGGGCAGCTCGGCGCCACGGTGCTCCACAGGACCCTCGCTAGGCTGATGGCGCTCCGGGGCGTGAGGCTGGAGGCCACCTACCAGCTCAACATAGGGGGCAACACCGACTTCGAGAACATGCTGCTCGAGGAGAGGCTGTCCAGCAAGAGGGAGAGCAAGACGCGCGCTGTGACTAGCGTCGTGCCGGGAGGGGATGAGATGCCGAGGACTGGCAGGGTGAGGATAGGGCCCAGCGACTACGTCCCATTCCTGGGTAACACGAAGATAGCCTACCTCTACCTCCGCGGGACCGGCTTCGCCGGCTTCCCGGTCGAGATAGACGTCAAGCTGAAGGTCGACGATAAGAGTATGATAGCTGGGGTTCTCATAGACGCGCTTAGAGCCACGAAGGTCGCCCTCGACCGCGGCGTCGCCGGGCCCGTGCCGAGCGTGTCCGCGCCTTTCTTCAAGCACCCACCCATCCAGGCCGCCAGCGACGAGGAGGCGTCCCTCTGGCTGGAGGACTTCCTGGCTGGCAGGAGGCCCCGCTAGCCCCCCTCCCCCCTCCGGGCCCTCAGGGCGGGGAGCCCCGGCTTGGTTAGCTCCTCCAGGTTTTCCAGGGTGCGGACGACCTCCTCGGGTATGCCCAGGCGCTTGGCGGCCTCCTCCAGGGGGGTGCCACTCGATAGCTCCTTGGATAGCCTGGCGGCGGCCTCGTAGCCTATCAGGGGGGCGAACACCGTGACCAGGGCCTGGCTAGACCTGGCTAGGGATAGCATCCTGTCCCTCCTGGGCTCGATCGACGGTACCACCTTGGCTGCGATCTTCCTGGCCGCCTCCGAGACCAGTAGCGCCTCCCGGTGGAGCGTGTAACCCGCTAGTGGGAGCCCCATGCTCAGCTCCAGCTCGCCGAGGAGGCTGGCCTGGAGCATGCTGTGGTCCAGCCCGAAGACGTGAGCTGCAGCCTGCATGGCGGCCTCTAGCGTGACGGGGTTAGTCTTCCCCGGCATCATGCTGCTGCCGGGTATAGGCGTTGATACCTCGACCTCCCCGAAGCCCGTGTTGGGCCCGGAGTTCATGAGCCTGAGGTCCTGGGCTAGCCTCGTGATGTCCACCGCTATCATGCGGTACGCGTTGCTGAGGGCGAGCAGGTCCGTGAGGAGCCTCATGGGCCTCATCCTGCTGCGGGCCTCCCTCACGGGGAGCCCGGTCGCCCTGGCGAGCTCTGAGACGGCGAGCCTCGGGTAGTCTGGGTGCGCGTTGAGCCCAGTCCCCACGGCGGTGCCGCCCAGGGGTACCTCGACTATCGAGCCCCTGGCGGCCTCCAGGACCCTCAGGTCGAGGCGTAGGGCCTCGGCGAACGCCTCAAGCTCCTGGCCCAGCGTCACTGGCAGGGCGTCCCTCAGGTGGGTCCTCCCAGGCTTCACGGTCGACGCCTCGGCGCTGGCCAGCCGCTCCAGCGCAAGCACGAGCTCCTCCACCGCCCGCTGCACGCCGAGACTCTCCCTAGCGGCGGCCAGGCGGACAGCCGTGGGTATGACGTCGTTGCTCGACTGGGACATGTTGACGTGGTCGTTCGGGTGCACCCTCCTGCCCAGCCTCCTCGAGGCCTCCTCGGCTATGACCTCGTTCACGTTCATGTTCAGCCCCGTCCCCGAGCCCGTCTGGAACACGTCAACGATTATCCTATCGTCGTACCTGCCCTCCGCCAGCTCCAGGGCCACCCCAGCGATAGCCTCGCCCACCTCGGGCTCCAGGAGCCCCAGCTTAGCGTTGGCCCTAGCGGCCGCGTACTTCACCATGCCCACGGCCCATATCAGGCTCCTGGGCGGGCGCGTACCGGTCTCGAGGTAGAACCCCCTCGCCCTCTCGGCATAGGAAGCCAACCAGCCGCCACCGGGCACCCGCCGCCAGCGACGGGTTATACAGTAGAACCCGTTGAATGTTTGTGCCTCACGCTATAAACCGCCAGCTCCACTAGCCTCGGCGGCGATGCATCAATGGCTGAGGCAGCCGTTGACAGGGAGGCCCTCGAGCTTGCGAGGAGGAAGGTGCTGGAGCTGCTCTCAGCCGCCAAGAGCGGCGGGGAGCAGCTCGCCTGCTGCTCCACTCCGGAGGCCGGGGGGATCGTCGAGGCGCGCAGCCTGGAGGAGCTCACGCGCGCAGTGAGGAGCTGCCGCGTCGCGGTGGTCTTCTTCGACTCGCCCACGTGCCCCTACTGTAGGATCTTCAGGCCGCAGTTCTACGAGGCCGCCCAGGCCTACGGCGACTCCGCGGCGTTCGTAAGGATACTCGTCACCGACGCGCCAGACGCGGCCGCGGCCTTCGGCGTGATGGGCGTGCCGACCGTTATCCTATTCCGCAGGGGGGAGGAGGTTGATAGGATCGTAGGCCTGCCAGCCCCCGGCGTGTTCGAGGCTATAGTGGAGGAGCTA